>JAEEGG010024135.1_pt1 | contig 11824 bp, 7 predicted proteins | sample 9134161 | NCBI WGS metagenome assembly JAEEGG01 (sample SAMN16246543, study PRJNA631951) | gut metagenome | biome: gut microbiome; feature: rumen; material: CR-attached | host: Bos | place: Iran: Karaj | collected 2018-10 | reverse complement strand
TCTTCCCCTTCTGCAAGGAACTGCTCGACCGCTATGCCGATGACGAGCGCATCGGCATGATAGCAGGTTTCAACAGCGACGAGGTCACTCCCGACGTGCCCGATGACTACTTCTTCACCACCGTTTTCAGCATCTGGGGATGGGCAAGTTGGCGACGTGTCATCGACCAGTGGGACAGCCACTACACCTTCCTCGATGACAAGTATGCCATGCAACAGGTGCGTGACCTGTGGAAACTGCGCCGCTATCGCCCCCATCTGCTCGACATGTGCCGCCACCACCGCGACTCTGGAAAAGAATACTACGAGACCATCTTCCTCATGAGCCTCGTGCTCAACCACCAGCTCGCCATCATGCCCACACGCAACCTTGTCAACAACCTTGGCGCCACGCCCGACAGCACCCACTATGCTGCCAACCTCAACACCATCCCCGCCCGTTTGCGACGCATGTACACCATGAAGCGTCACGACCTCCAGTTCCCCTTGCGTCATCCCGCTCATGTCATTGAGCATGTCGCCTTCAAGGAGCACGTCTATCGCACCAACGCATGGGGACACCCTTGGCTCAAAGTGGGACGTTCCTTCGAAGAACTCTTCAACAACCTCCGCTACGGCAACTTCAAACAAATCGGACAAGCCATCCGCAACCGCTGGAACATCCTCTCAGGCACGAACCGGTACAAATAAAAGCCAGCAGCACAACCGATTTTAAGGAAACTGGCAGTGGAAAAACATGATGTTGGTCTGCTTTTTTCCTAAAAAAACGTGAATTTATGGGTTTCTTGCAAGAAGGATAAGTTTTTTTATGCTATCTTTGCCCCCGAATTTGACTAAACCTAAACTTTACAAACCCCAAACCTACACCAAAACAAAAAAATGAGCAAGGAGGATAGTGCCATCAAGGAACTACTTGACTCGATGACTCCCATCACACTGGAGGAAATGTCGGACATCCGTCTGATGAATCGCCTCGACACCAAATATGTGGCGTCGAAGGAGCAGTTGGTGCAGTTGCTCAAGCTGGTGCAGGACAAGTATTTTGTGCAGGAGACGCTCGAAAGGCGCATCATCCCCTATCTGACCACTTACTATGACACTGACGACCACCTCATGTACATCATGCATCACAACAAACGGGCACGACGCATGAAGGTGAGGGTGAGGACGTATGTGGCAAGCCATCTGACGTTTTTGGAGGTTAAGAACAAAAACAACCATGCAAGAACTAAGAAGAAGCGCATTGAGGTGCCAAGTCAGGAGAATTTCAGAGGTGTGGAAGGGGCACATGAGCTGGTGCAACGAAAGACGGGGCTTGACCTCGACAGGCTGAACGCGGTGGTGAGGAACCAGTTTGAGCGGGTGACGTTGGTGAATAAGGGGAAGACGGAACGCTTGACGATTGACTTCAACATCGGGTTCCACAACTTCGAGACGGGACATGACCACGGGACTGACCAACTGGTCATCATCGAACTGAAGCGGGATGGCAATGTGTTCTCACCCGTGTGCAACCTATTGAGGGACATCCACGTACATCCCACAGGGTTCTCAAAGTGCTGCATCGGCATGGCACTGACTGACCCGCAACTGAAACAGAACAACTTCAAACCGAAACTCCGCAATCTGGAGAAAATTAACGGCAGGAAATTCATCGACCACGAACTCTAACCTACCCATGAGAGTTGAGTGAAATTGTAAATAGTAAATAGTGAAATTGTAAATAGTAAATAGTAAAATTGTAAATATATTTATGGACGCATTAAACGACTTTTTTGCAGTGCTGTCAAGCGATACATGCAGAATCCTTGACTTGTTCCTGCGACTGATTATCAACACGGTTTTCACCATCATCATTGCCCGTGCCTTCTATTTTCCGAAGGCACGCCGCCGCGATTTCTTCTTCACCTACATTCTGGTGGGTTTCTGTATCTTCATGCTGATTCACCTGATGGGCGACGCGAAAATCAAGACGGGTATTGCAATGGGTCTGTTCGCCATCTTCTGCATCATGCGTTACCGCACAGAGTCAGTACCCATCCGTGAGATGACGTACCTCTTCCTCATCATCTCGCTGGCTGCAATCAATGGTTTAGCTTGGGCTGCAGACATTAGTCCGAAACACCCTGAGTTTGCAGGTCCTCTGATGACGAGCATGGGTGAACTGATTCTGACAGACGCTGTGTTTGTGCTGGGCGTATGGATTGCTGAAGCTAACAAGTTGGTGAAGAGCCTGTCGTCGAAGTACATCAAGTATGACAAGATTGACCTCATCAAACCCAGCATGCGCAAGGAGCTTATCGAGGACTTGAAGGCTCGCACTGGTCTGGACATCACAAACGTTTCCATCGGTTCCATCGACTTCCTGAAGGACATGGCACTCATCAAAATCTACTACAACACGGACGAGGAGGATGAGTCGGCTCAGAAAATGCCGAAGGAATATGCCTGAGCATGTACCATTTACCATGTACAATGTACAATTGGGGCTAACGCAACGTAAACACAGAAGACTTATGAAACTTAGACTTTTCACTTTTATCTTTTCACTTTTCACTTTCCTGGTGACCTTTGCCCAAAGTGATGACTTCGGCATGGACTTCTCGCTTGATGTGGAGAAGAAGATACGTCCGGGGATGAGTTTCAGCGTGGAGGGTGAAGCACGGACACAGGACAACATGCGGAAGATTGAGCGATGGACAGTAGGAGGAACCTTCGACATGCGCCTCTTCCAAAACCCTTCCAAGACCATCAATGTGAAGGCTTCGTTGGGATGGAAGTACATGTGGCGCTACTTCTTGCCCGAGGTGAACACGAAGTACAGTTATAGCCTGGACGGGGATGGGAATGCCGTGCCTGTATATGATGGCTATAACGACAAGGAAGGTTATTGGCGTGGCAGCCACCGCCTCAGCGCAAGTTTGTCTGCATCCTACAAGCCCTCGAAGCGCTGGGAGTTCTCGCTGAAGGAGACGTTCCAATACACCTATTCACGCAAGGCAAACACGATGGTGGCGAAGTATCGCCTGATAGACGAGGATGACCCTGACGGGGGCACATACCTCAAGGGCGTGGATGAGAAGCAGTATGAGTCGAAAGACCGCTCGGTGCTGCGCTCGAAGGCTACGGTGCAGTATAACATACGTCATTGCCCTGTCAACCCCTACGCCTCTGTGGATTACGGTTGCGGACTGAACTACACCACGAACAAGTGGAAGTTCACGGCTGGCACGGACATCAACCTGACCAAGCAGCATCAACTGGATGTGTTCTACCGCTATCAGACAGAGGATGACGATGATGACCCCAACGGGCATCTGATTGGCATCGGATACAAATTGAAATTCTAATGATATAATTATGAAGAAACTGATTTATCTCTGTTGCGCCCTCATGATGGGAAGCGTGCTCTTCTCAGCATGTGGCAGCGACGATGAACCTGCCGCTCCAGACAAGGGAGGACAGGAAGAACAGGAAGAGAAGCCTGACACAACGAAACCTGAAGAACCTGTCGAGGTGAATGACTCATTGGTGGTCATCACGTACAGCGGCTCCACTGCCACCGTGAACATCCCAGAGGAGATGGAAGGTGTGACTTGCGAGAGCGGCACCAGTGCCCACGTGGTACTGACGAGCACCAACACGACGAAGGAACTCTACTATGCCATCGAGGGCAGCAGCACGAATGGTTCCCTCACCATCAACGGCACCTACAAACTCTCTGTGATGCTGAACGGTGTGAACCTCACCTCCAACCAGGGTGCTGCCATCAATATCCAGTGCGGTAAGCGCATCAACCTCATCATGAAGGACGGTTCCACGAACACGCTCGCTGACTATGCCGCAGGTGAGCAGAAGGCGTGCCTCTACACGAAGGGACACTTCGAGATTGAAGGTAACGGAACGCTGAACGTGACGGGCAATGCCAACCATGCCATCGCATCGAAGGAATACCTCCAGATTAAGAAGTCGGTGAAGGCAATCAACATCAAAAAGGCTGCCAATGACGCCATCCATGTGGGACAGTTCTTCCAGATGAATGGTGGTGAAGTGACCATCGACCAGAACACCAAGAACGACGGCATTCAAGTGGAATACGAGACTGACGACAATGACCAGATTGTGGCAGACGAGGAGAACACGGGCAGTGTCATCATCAAGGCTGGTTCTATCAATATCACACTGAACAGCGCTGAGGATGCAAAGGGTATCAAGGCTGAAGGTGACATCACCATCAGTGGCGGCACCATCAACATCGAGGCGAAGAGCAATGGTTCACGTGGCATTCAGGCAGACGGCAATATGACCATCGGTGAGGAGAATGGCTCCACCACCATCACCATCGCTGCAACGGGCAAGAAATGCACAGTGCCTGAAGATAGCGAAGACCCACACAAATGCTGGGGCATCAAAGTGGATGGTGAACTGACCATCAATGCTGGTACGGTGACAGTGTCGAAGGATGGACTCACCACGAAGAATGGCATCAAGTGCGGTACCTACACAAAAAATGGTGGAAAAGTAACGGCAACCATCAAAGAAGACGAATAAGCTTCTTTCAGATCATATGACAAGAAAGGTACACCGTTCAGTGTACCCTTCTTTATTGTTTTCGTTGTGTCAAGCGTTATCGGTCGTCCCCTTCAATGCCATTAGGATCCCAAGTCATGTCTTCCCCTTGGGCAGAAGTGACAATCAGTTGAGGTTGGTGCTGAAAATAGACCGCCTTCATCTCAGGCTTCATATACGATGGTCTATGTGCGATGTGTGTCTTCCTGCTCATTGCACAGCCTCCTTCCTTCCATTGTGGAGATAGATGCCTTTCCGTGTAGGCTTCCCATCCAGTTTCACGCCTGTGAGCGTGTACCAACCATCATTATCATGTATCATTTCTCTATTGTCATTTAGCGCAGCGACTCCTGTACTTTCTCCTCCATTGAAGTCTATGTCGAAGTCCACCATGGCACGAATCCCGGATAGTGATGTCGGGATGATGAAATGAGCACGGCAGGAACGCAGGGTTCGGTTGCTTTTAGAATAGCCCAATGTGTTGTCACCTGACAGCAGCACAATCTTGTCAATATTGCCAGCATAGATGCTGAATGGTGAGTACGTACCAACAAATTCACCTTGGTCTCCGAAAGCATTGCTGAACGTCACAGCTGTGGGGGCTGCATTGTTCAACGTGACATCGCAGAACCTTACATTGGTCAGGTGACTACCCGTATTGTTCCACTTGATGATGAACGGAGTGCCGGCAAGAATCGTTGAAGGAGCATTGTTGAAGGTGAGAGAGAGCAAGCCTGTGTTATCGAGCGAAGTGTTAGCGCCGTCAAGCACCTTTGCCACCACATTGTCTCCATCAAGCACTGAACCACTGAGGGTAAGGTTGAAAGGTAGACAAAGAGTGTTCCATGCCCCATCCTTATAAAGTGTACGACCACTAAGCTCAACTGTGCATGGCTTTTCATGATAACTGGTAAGAATGACACCGTTGTCGTTGTTGTCGCCCAATCGAACAATCTTGTTTTTGAAACATGTCAACTCTGGCAATTCTCCAGCGGAAAAGACCCAGATGGAATGGTCAAATTGTTCTTTCAGGGCATCACCAACCAGTGAGGTGCTGCCCGACATCTCTGACATTCCATCCAACTTCACATCATAAAAGCATTTAGACAGAGTCCCGCTTTGATTGGTTGCGACAATACCGCCCGTGGAACTCACATTGTCCATTTGACCACAGAAAGCATATACGTTCGAAATCGATACTCCATTTGCGATTCCCGCAATACCTCCCAAGTAATATGTACCTTTATATCCAGAAGTGGCATAGATTTTCCCTTGGTGATAGCAATTGGTGATAGTTCCGTGATTCTCTCCTGCAATACCACCAGCAATTGTACCCTGAATCGTCGCCACGCAGGCACACTGGCTAATGATTCCCCTGTTGTAGGCTACAATACCAGCCGTGCTGCTTGTAAGAGTTGTTTCCGTGTTGAGAACCTTTCCTGTCACCTTCAAGTTTTCAACTGTGCCACGAAAATAACCAAACAGACCAAGGACGGTACTACTTCCCGTTACAGAGATGTTGATAGTGTTACCTTGTCCATCGAACGTGCCTTTGAATGAATGGGCTTCATCATCAATGGTGCCGATAGGAGTCCAGTCGCTACCTATATCCAAGTCTGCCATCAGCCTCACGGTCTTGCCTGAAAAATTAGTTCCGTCATTCACGGCATCACGTACTTCCTTCAGTTGCTCCTTTGTCCATATCTCAATGACCTCGCCATCGGCATACGCAGCAACGAGAAAGCACAATAATAACAATACAGATACAATTCTTTTCACGATTCCAAGCGTGTTTCAGTTTACACGTATTAAATGAGAGTTTAGAAATTAGAGATTCCATTCCTCATTCTTCACCTGTAAAGAAGGGCACTTCATAGGGCACTCCTTGGTCGGTGGGTTGAATGGTAGAGTCGAACTCTTTCCAGTCGCTGACGGTAAAGATGCGGTGCAACTTGTCGCAATAGTATTTCAGCGTGACGGAACCTTCGCCACTGTTTCCCTGGATGGGAAGCATGAAATAATACTGTCCGCCTGTCTCTTTCAGAGCGCTTACAGCACGTACCTCACCATTCAGCAGGGCACACATCAGGTCTTCAGAAGACGCATAAGGCAACAGCACGGATTGCACACCAATCTGGACAGACATGGGCCAATCATCCAACGAATTAGGGTCATAGGAAACCACCCACGACGGACGTGCATCCGTACCTTCTTCGAGTGTCATGCTGGTACCTTTATTCTCGTTTGAGTCGTCGTCATCTGACGAGCTGCAAGCTCCCAAAAGCAGGGTGGCAACTAGTGCCACACCTGCGAGATACAATAACTTCTTCATTATTTAATCAGTATTTTTTGTCCGTTAAAGATATAGATACCTGGCACCTGCGGACGCTTGTCAAGCTTGCGACCCTGCAAGTCGTACCATTCTCCCGTAACTTGCTGACTTACTTCTGCGAAGCTGATCACTGTCGGTTCATCCACCGTTCCGATCACAGCATCGATCTTGTAGGTCATCTGGTTACTACTCAGGGCAATCAGTTCCTCACCACGTTGGATGGCGAAGCTCAGAGCATCGTTGCCATAGTCACCCACCGAGAGGTAGAACAGGTCGTCGTCAGACTTTTCAGCCACACCACACAATTCTGCTCCATTGAATGCCACCAGGCAGTCACCCTCTTGCAGGTCGATGCCTGCGGTGCGAGCCACGATGTTCATAGAGCATCCCGTGTTGTTCTCGTACCTTGGGGCATGGTGCTTCATGTTGCCATAGCGTGAGGCTCCTTCATAAGAAGGATAGTAGAATATCACATCATTGGTGCCTACATGCTTGATCATGTAACCCTGACCTGCTGTCAGATGCGTCAACGTACCCTTCCACATGCGGTTACCTTGCGTGTCTTCCACGAGCATGGAGAATTCACTCTGCGACTTAATGATATCGCCCACGGTTGCATTCGCTGTGTAGTCAGCCAAAGCTGTGGCAATCGGCAAGTTCAGATGAGAAATGTAGGCAACGCGGTTCCATCCTTGGTGTACATTGATGTATTCATAGTGACCATTACCTGAGAGATAGGCCGTCTTTTCGTTGCAAGAATAGAAGCGGTACATCTTGGTGGCATCCAGTTCGATGCTGTCGTTGCCGTTATCCCAGAAGTAATTGATGCGAGTGGGGTTCTCAGGATCTTGAATGCCTTTGTAGCTGATCTCGTAGAAACCGTTGGTGCCCAGCACCTCCAAAGCATCTCCCACTTCCCACTTCGTGGATCGGTTGAGCAGGTTGCTGATGGTGTTCTTCTCTGGTTTCATGTAGAATGACACCCAGTTCCAGCCCTTCTTCAGTTGCAACATCTGCACCTCTTCGCCGCTGTTCACCAACATGATTGGGTTGCTGGTGCTACCCAAGAGCGTGTCAGCGAGGAACACCAGTTCTTCACCATCCTCACGTTGCAGCACACTGATGTGTCCTGTTGAATTGTCGTAGTATTCGAAGCGCAGAGGTTGCTGTGCTGTGGTGTTGTTGTAAACCGTGATGAAGGCCAGTGGCTCATTGGCATTGGCAGTGTTGTCAACGCTCAGACGTGCCACACCCAGCGGTTCATGGCTGTTGCCAAACACACCGATGATGTCATCAGGATCGTCTGTCACAATGCCGTCGATCTTCACGCGTGCCACCATATTCATCGTGATGTTCTTCTTCTTCAGAGATTCGCTGATAGCCCAATCGGGACGCTCTCCACGCACCTTGATGTGGATAGGCAGCACCTCACTCAGTCCCTCTTCAGTCACGAGGCTGATCACCTCGTCGAAGTCACCGATATTGGCGTATGGCGAAACGGTCAACGTGATGGTCTCCTCGTCGGTGGCGGAGATGGTGCCGCTGGTCTTCGACGGGATTATCCAAAGGGGCTGGTTGTCGAGATAGTAGGTATGCGTCTTTCCGCTCTGGTTCTGGATAGTCACGTCCACTGTAGCCGCGTCACCATAGTAGGTCTCGATGTTCAGATGTTTCTCCGACCAGCGCAAAGGATTACGATAGACGTAGAGATCCATCATCACAGGGTTCTCCATGAGGTTGCCATTGACGTCAGCCACATCACGCACGGTGATATAGACGTGGGTCTTCTCCAGGTTCTGAGCAGGCTCGTCGATGTTGATGAGCAGGTTCTGCTTGTCTGCAACGTAGCTGTAGTTCAGGTTCTCACGCTGTCCCGTATTGTCGATAGGAGCATAGTTTTCTCGATCGGACACGGCCTCCAGTTCGCTGTCTGGGATGATGACATCCAGACGAGTGGAGTAATTGCCCTGGTTGTCGCGACTCTGCTTCAAGCTCAAACCTGAAGCCACCATGCGTTGCGAGTGATCCTTCTGGACTTCCGAGCGACTGAATGGCAGATAAACCAATGTACCCATCTCGCGTCCGGTTGGTGTGGTAGAAGCATAGTCCTTGATGACGTTCAGAGGCAAGGTCATCTCGTAGAGAGCCAGCTCGTCGATGTTGCCAGCAAGTGCATTCGACGTGGTGTAGGCATCCACATAAGTGACACCTGCAGCCAGCGTGCCTCCGTAAATACCACCCAGCGTGTCAACAGCGAAGGACTGCATGAGATTATTGTCAACATAGAGGTTACCCACGTTGCGGGCACGGTTCAGGGTCACTGCCATATGGTGCCAAGCGCCATCGTTGTAGTGCTGCGAACCAGTGTTCTTCACCTCAAAGTTTCCACTGCGGTAGTAAACCTTACCCTCTTTCAGACCGATGTTGAAGTGGTTCTTCCACTGTGGTTCTTCAAGTGCAGGACCGTTCGACAGCAGCGTTCCATCGCTTTGTGACGTGCGGAACCAGAACATCAGCGTGTAGTCTTGCGAATCCGTACGGACAAAGGCACTGTCGTTCAGCACGACACCCTTCTCGCCGTCAAGCTTGACACTCAAGCCAGCAGGAACACTCCAAGTAGCAGAGTGGAGCAAGAGGTCTGTGCCACCCACAGCCTTGTTGTAGCAGTTCTTGCCCTTGCCTTCGTTGAGGGCAAAGTTATCGAGCAATCCCGATTCATAGCCCGTCAGACGTTTCTTGGCATACTGTTGGATTTCACCCTCCGAAAGTGCCTTGTTCCAGAGGCGCATCTCCAACATCTTGCCGCGATATTCCTCTGACTCGAGTGCTTCGCCCGTAGCAGTTTCCAAGTAGAGTTGGTCACCCAAAACGAGTGAGGTCACACCTTCATAAAGTCCTTCGTACACACCTGATCCTATCTTTGTGTTGCCATCATAGAAGCTGATGGTCGTATTCTGCTTCTCCATGTCAGCCTGGAACACATAGCTCACCTGGTGCAGACCTGAGAACTTCACAGGAATGTCACTGACGAACACCTGTTTGTTGATGATGACCATCAGATGATTTTCGGCACTCAGACCTGCCTGCAGGTTCTTTCTCACCGTGCCATGCTTAAAGATGCCCATGGCCTTGGTATGCTCATCAGGTTCGATCATCACGTCCAGTGTGAAGCTTCTTGCAGAGAGGTTGCGGTTGGACTGAGTCTCAGCACCCACACCGCCATTGAAGCGCAGGCAAGTGCCTTGTGTGATGTTGGCAGAGTTGGTCAGACCCAGCACCTCGAAGTTGTTCACCTCCGAGAGATAGTTGCCCGCAATCGGTTCAGAGAAGGAAATGGTGATGTCGTCGCCAATGCCCAGCACACCATTCACAGGCTTCGGAGTACCGAAGAGCTGAGGACGGCGGGTATCCTTCACACCGGTCAGGATAGGTGATGAAGCCGTGAGGAAACCGTTTCCGTTGCGGCAATACACCACAGCCCTCAAGTCGTAGTACTGCTCCACGGGGTCTTTCTCGCCGAAGAAGCTTGCAATGATGTAACCGTCGTTCTCAATGAGCTTGCAAGTGCCGCTTGCCAAAGCCATGAGCGAGTCACTCTTATAGTAAGAACAGATGTTCACCCAATCCTTGTCGCCCTGCGTCGAGAGCTTGTACTGTAACTCGATGTGGTCGAAATTACGTTGGTTCACATTGAAACCGTCAATGCGCACAGGCATATAATATCCATATTCCTTCTTGTCGTAAGGTGACTCCGTGTTCATCACCCACTTGTCGCCAGGAGTCGAAATGGCAATGTTTCCAGCCGATGGAACGAAGTGGGCAGAGAGTTTCACGGTGACAGGACGTTTCGGATCATTCGGCTCCAAGAGGTTGATACCGATGTCCTCATAGTCAAATTCACTTCCAGCATACACCTCAATCTCCTTTGTGACCACTTCACCCGCCTTCAACAGCACCGTATAGCCTGAACCATTCAGCGCATTACCGCCAAAGAACACCTTTGCACCCTTCTGGTTCAAGTCATCAGGAGCACAAATGTTGAAGATCTGGGTTGCTTGCTCAGGGAATGGAGACTCATTCACCAAATGGATGGTGTAGCGGGCAGGCTCACCGTATGGCACATTCGACACGATGCTCTGGTCTGCCCAGATGCGCAGCTGGTCAATCTGAAGCGTCTTTTGATCATAGACCGTGCCAGGACTGTAGTACTTGGTCTTGCGCTCATCCTCCCATGGCTGGCAGGTTGCACCACCATTGGTCCTGAAGATGAAGTTGCCATAGATTTGTTCATCGTTGCTAGCATATGTCGTCCAGTTCATGCCTTTTCCGGCTCCTGTGAAACCGCCACGCACGTGGTCAAGCGTGTTGTTGATATATTGCAGGAACACATCAGCATCCTTCTTCGCTACCGCATCGTCAATCGCATTCTTGTCCACCTTGGTGCGGTACACGCTGATGTTGTAGTTCGAACGGGCAGCTGCACTCAGCGTGAAACCTGTCTTCTTCGACCACGACTCCGACTTGCCGTTCTTGTCATTGAAGTCGAGGTTCAACACTGGCTTAATCTTAAACTGAATCTTGGAACCACCACCATTCACCATCACGTCACCTGTAGGCTTACCATATTCATCTCGTCCTTCAAACATATCGAAAGTGGTCTTCACCAAATCGTTGACTCCATCCGCAACAAAACCTTTAGAGAAGGAGATTGGCATGATTCGGAAGTAACAAGAGTAGTCGTCGCTGGTGTTGAACGTCTCGCTGTACTGCAAGTTGGCAGTTCCGTCAAAGTCATAATTCCTCACCAAATCTGACATATAAGGAGCCATCACCTTCTCGTACTCGTTCTTTGCCAGGAACGATGACCAGGTCACTATCTGAGCATTATAATCTGCCACATCATCCGCCAGATTCTTATTCTTTG
>JAEEGG010024134.1_pt1 | contig 11824 bp, 15 predicted proteins | sample 9134161 | NCBI WGS metagenome assembly JAEEGG01 (sample SAMN16246543, study PRJNA631951) | gut metagenome | biome: gut microbiome; feature: rumen; material: CR-attached | host: Bos | place: Iran: Karaj | collected 2018-10 | reverse complement strand
GAAAAACTTTCTGTGCCTTTTATTTGTTAACTTGTTGATTCTTAGTTAGTTGGGGATGTTTTATGCAAAAATGTTCCTAACACGGATTGTGTAAATGCGTTAACTTTTTTCATCTGTTAGCCATATCTTTGCACCAGAAATCAGGAATAGTCCTGGTGACAATTAAACAATAATAAGCTGTATGGCAGAAGAAATTAAGAAAACAGCTACAGAAGTAGCAAGTGAAAACAAAAACGTGGTAGCAGAGACCACAAGTATCAACAATTCAAATTCTAACGACATGGTAGAAGAAAAGTCAATCGCTACAGAAGCAGCAAATGAGATCAGTAACGCAGCAGAGAATGCTGCAAGTACTAATCCAAATTCTGAGAATATGGATAATAAGCAAGAAGAGGTTGTGCGGACAACTAGAGTCATCATCATTGATGGTGAAGAAAAAAACATTATCGTTGCTCACACAGATTACGGAATGGAGCAGCCCAAAGATTCTAAGGACTTGAAGAATAGTATTGACCGTACCAAAATGCTTTCCTGTATGTACCATTTCTCAAAGCCAGAGATTTTCTGGAACGAGGGTATTGAACTGAAAGACGAAGATAATAACACTATTGAGAAAGGCACTGAAAATGTGTTGGTCCTTTGTCCTACAGCAGACACCTATTGGAGGTACGACCTTGAGGATAAAATAGTTGAGCCAGAAATTCATAATTTTGCATCTGTAAAGGATTATGCACAAGCCGTAGGATGTACCAACCTTTATAGTCGTGGCTTAAGCAATACTGAAAAAGTGGGAGTTGCAGCACTCGCAACAGGTAATGAAGCATGTAAGACCGTATTCATGTTTGCCAAGGAGCACAAGATGAATATTACAACTGCAAAACTTTACTTGGACTGTACGATGAAGCCTACCACAATCTTGGAAATGACGATGGGAGTTAAGCCTGTGACCGAGTTAACACTTGGACGAAAAGTAAAAGAAGCAGAAAAAATCTACGATGCTGTTACAAATAAATTCGGTGAGAACTCAGAGAAGAGGTATATTATTCGTGCAATTAACACTCTGCTTCGCAAAGGTGAATATTCACTGAAGCAGATGCAGAATGCGATTAAGATAGTTAGTGAAGTAGAAAAAACAGGCTTTGAATGTGCAACGTCCGAGGAAAAACAGTCTGAAATAACGAAAGTTCTTACACAACACTTGGAAACCATCAAGAAAGAGGAACTAAAAAAAGAGGCTGCATAAGTAGTAAACAAAACCAGACGGACATTAGGGTAATGCACCCTAATAGTCCAGTCTCGGTTGGTTGCTCTACTTACCAAAAACGTACTTAACGACTTTCTGGTTAGCCTTGTTCTCGTTTACGAAGTCACGTTCAATGTATATGTCAGTGACTCGCATGGATTCATCCACATGGTTGAGGGCGGCATGCACAGTGTACTTATCGATACCGCATTTATTAAGAGCAATAGTAGCCCATGAATGGCGGGCTGCATAGTATTCCAGATCTGAGAGATTGAGAGCCCTACCTATGGTCTTCAAGCCAAGGTTAATAGCGCGGTTGAAATTCTTCTCTGTATTATATATATGGTGGAATTTGAAGACCCGTTCCCCCTTTTGGTCGCGATACTTTTCAACAAGAGGCCTTATAATGGTGGGGATCTTAACTACCATCTTAGCCTTGTCAAGTCTACGTTCTGTGGTCTTGGTACGGTAATAGGTTATTGTATCTCCAGAAATCTCTGTGCAGTTAAATAGGTCAGCAGAGTTCATTCCCATTAAACAAAACGACAAGCAGAAGCAGTCTTTAGCCAGATTGGAGACACTCTCCTTTTTTAAGGAACCATCCTTTTTGCATTCGTATGGATAATCCCAGATATCCTTTACTGATTTAGCTGATATAGCTCTCTTTCTGGTAGCTTCCTGTCTGGGGATGCTAATATATTCAAATGGTGAATTGCTTAGACGAATTATATTACGGTCATAGTCATTGTATTTCTTCTTAGCCTCATTAAACAAGTGTCTTAGGCTACTTAAATATAGCGACACACTCCGATTTGATGGTACTCTTTTTCCTGCCATTTCAAGTGCTTTAGCTCTCATTTTGCTCTGTATGTTAAGATAGTCCATAAATCCGTTTAATAATGATACTGTAATTTTGGAAGCCTCAAGATTCTCTGTTCCAAGATATGCTGTGAAAGCATTTACTGCAGACTGATAGTTCTTTTTACCTTTGATAGGAGAGGTGATAATCCACCATCTACAGAACTGAATGAAATCAACAGGCTTCTGTCTCTCTTCCTCGTTCTGGATAAGTTCAATAATCTCATCTAGAGTGTAGTTGTGAATGTCAACCTGAAGCTTATCGCAAATATCTCGATAGGCTTCAACAAGCTTATCCACTTTCTGTTTGATTGGAGTCCCCTCTTTAAAAGCTAGTGTTTTTGTTAGGTCACAGGGACTCACAAATAGACTAGTAGATAGCCTTTTTACTTTCCTCTTGTAGGTGAAACTTACTTTTACGTTGTACTTGCGGTCAACACGTAAACCGTCTTTTTTCACCATTGCCTTGATTGTCAGCATCTTACGTTTAAAATTTAGCGGTAAACAAAATAGGCTAAATCAACGGATTTTGACCCAAAAAGAGGGTATTTTGATGCTGTTTAATTCATATCCTCACAAAACAAAAACTCCCGTAAGTCATTGACTCACAGGAGTTTTGAGAGGGTGCCCGGTGGGACTCGAACCCACGACATTCAGAACCACAAGCAGAGTTTCGAACATCTGGAATTCCCTGTATTTATCGGCATTTCCGCAGATTTTGATTTTTATTTTGCGGCTATTTTGCGGCTATTTACGCAAGGACCGATTCTGTTTCAATAAATCTCTTAAGATTTGAGATGAATCACTCTTGAACTCATCATCCATCATGAAATGACGAACCTTTTTCAAATCTGATGCAAAAGTAGGCAAAATTTTCAATATAAAAAACGATTTTGCTGAATATTTTTCAAAAAAAACGTCCGCTGTTCATTTTTTGATGAATTGCGGACGTTTCCATAAAAGACGATAATGAATGATTAGTCTTTCTTGATGTCTTCAGGAGTTTTAGTTCCCTTCTCTATTTCAAGAAGGGTTAAAATCCTGTCTGTCTGCTCCTGAGATTTTGATATTTGTTCCTGTGACTTTGCAATGAGTGAGTGTGCAACGGCAATTTCATCAACCAGTTTGTCAATAGTCGTACTATTGTTGAAAATCTGGTCAACCAAGCGGTCCAATGTTGAGGAGTTGGATTTGGATGGTATGCTCTTAACATCCTCTTCTTCCTTTCCGTAGAGTCCGATTCTTGACTTTCTTGGCTCACAAATCATTTCTCCTTCACCGGTTTTGAGCCATCTCTCATCGAGGTCGTTGTACACTGCTAGAATCCTCTGGACGGCTTTCTTGGATAAGTCGCGTCCTTCGCCCCTAGACTTTCCTATTGTTCCAACGGAAAAACCAAGCTGAATCGTAGCCTTGTTATCGTTCAGCTTCTTGAACATCATGTACTCGTCAAATCTGTCTATCAGTCTCATATCTTGGCAAATTAGTTTAAAAATCTGTTAAATAATATTGAAATGTTTGAAATTTAACTCCAAATGTTTGAAAACATAGAAGTTTTACTATACCTTTGCACAAAATTCTGAAAATTCTGTTTAAAAGGATAACGCAATTTTGCTGCAAAAATACAAAAATAATTTGGATTTCAATGCATATGAGCAAAAAATTATTGAATTTAGAGACAAAATTTCAAAAATTGAGGCGAACACGCCTGAATTCAATTTGTAGTGAATACATCAACTACGCCCCAGAAATTGCCAATAATCAGGTATCTCCGTGGAGAATTATTAGCGGGATAGCTGAAAAACATGGATTGACATCCAATACTGTTATGAATCTATTGAGAAAACAGAAAATTTATTGCGGCAAGAACAATCCTGTTAGCAAAGAAGGAGTGGATGAATATTTAAAAAGTTTATAGAAAATATGGAAATTTCATTAGCGGATTTACGTAAAATCATCACCTCTGCTGTGGAAGTTGGTGTTGAGAATTACATGAAGGCAAGAGAGCCGGAGACCGACATGCTAAAGCAGGCCGATGCCAAAAGGTATCTCTCTAAGGTTGGGATTCAGCCAGTAATGTTGAAGAAATGGGTTGACTGTTCTCTTCTAACACCTGTAAAGACAGGAAACTCACAGAATGCTCCTGTCATGTATTCACTTGCAGAAATAAAAGAACTGATATTTACAATGCAAACGCATCAGCAGTTGGTGCGCTAAATGTGGAATGGACCAGAAGGAAGAAATACTCGATAAGACAAACGGTGGCTTGAAGGTATTCCAGCACTATCTCGGAAGTAAGGTGGCTCCTGGAGTAAAGTTCAAGAATCCGTTTTATACAGACACTAAAGCCAGCTGTAATCTCTACTATGGCAAAAAATGTGATCGGTATTTTCTTGTCGATTTTGGTGATAGTACTGTTCGCGGTGATTGCTTCTGGTTTGTTTCTAGATGGGAAAATCTGGATTATCACAATGATTTTGACAAGATCCTGAGGTTAATCGACAAGGAGTTGTGCCTGAACATTTTCAACGATACGAATCCAATTCTTGCGTCAAACAAAACAAAGCCTTCTATAGTCGCTGATAATGTACCCTCCTCCTCTACCAAGATGTTGCCTTTCGAAATAGAGACAAATGCGTCAATGTCCCTTGTTGAGCAGCGGTATTGGGAGAGATACGGTATTACAAGCGACACTTTAAAAAAATTCGATGTTAAGAGTGTAAGGGTGTTTAAATCATGTCGTTCTGATGGTACGCCATATGATATTGTGATGGATGGTCATCCATTTTTTGGATATTTTTTCAATGAAGGTGAAGGGGTCAAGATATATCGACCGGGACAGGCCTTACGGTTCCTGTATGCAGGTCACTTCCCCCATCCCTATGTATTTGGACTTAAACAATTACCACCAACAGGTGATGTTCTCTACTTTACAGGTGGTGAAAAAGATGTTTTAAGTCTTTCTTCTCATGGGTTTCATGCGATTAGTTTAAATAGCGAGACGGCAAGGGTTCCTGAAGGACTCGTGTCGTCTCTTCTGAAACGCTTTAATGATTTTGCCATCCTCTATGATGTGGATGAAACAGGATTAAAAGAAGCTGAGAATCGCGTAAAAGAGATACAAGAATTAGGTTTCTCAAATGTGTGGCAAATACGTTTACCATTAGCTGGAACTAAGCAGGAAAAGGACATTTCTGACTTTTTCCGTCTTGGACACACGTCAGAGGAATTACAAGGAATCACGGAAATGGCAATGTTAAATAAAGAACGGTCATTATGCAGATAGCAGAAAGTAAGCCCATCGGCTTTAAGAATAAGTTACTTTTGGAGCATGCTGTTCATATTCGTGAAAAGATAGGCTTCAGTGAGACGGACAAAAATCTGCTTCGTAATCATCATTTTGATGAAAAAGTAGCTGCTCAATACTGTTCCAGTGTGGATTTCGAATGTTTGCACCATTTTTTTCATGGTATAGGAATAAGAAATGTCCACAATGGCCTAGAATTTTTCAATGATGATGAATACAAACAGCCCAAGACGGCTGGAGTTCCAGGCTTAGTAGTTGTTGTCAACACTTTATGTCGGGAAGACAGAAGTTGTCTGCTTTTTGAAAATCTGATGGATATGCTGGCATTTCTGACACTTCAAAAGCATCAGTTGCTGAGTAAAAGGATTAAGATACCGCCAAAATGTGATTATATTATTTTAAATAAAGTAGCAAATTTGCAATATTTGTTTTCGAGAATTGAAGAATATTCCCATATCTTGTGTTTTTTTTCAAATACCGAATATGGGGAGGTCCTGAAAGAAACAGTCCTTGACCTCCATAAAGGTCATTCTGAGGACTGTTCGAAGATGTATTCCCGTTGCAAGAGCATTGCCGACTATTTACGTCTACGAAAAGGGCGTTTATAGTCATCCAATCTTAACGCATTCGAAATGGGAACGATTCATTTGTTTTGGATCGACCTCTATTCCATATTTGTTCATAAAGAGCTGTGCCAGCCTTGGAGCTTCCCGTGACTGTCCTAATGGGATAATAGTTGATACTGTGCTCGTTTCGACGAACATTCCTTTTTCAAGCCTCTGATGTTTGTTCTTACATGCGATATTTCCGCTGTTCTTGACTAAAATTTTCCAAAGTGCCATAATTGTTTATTTTAATACTCATATGTCATAGAATTAACCTCTTCTCTAATAATAGGCCTGATTTCCTTTAGTTTACTTTGTTCCATCAGTTTAGTGAGCATATAGGCTTCTTTCCACTGTATTATATCGTACATATCAACATGACAGTTTTCTTTAACCGTCTCACAGTTCCTTAAAACATAATCAGCAATATTGTAGCACCAATCAACACGATCTTGGAATGAATACAATTCTGGAACAATATTATCAATGAGAGCCGCATATTTGATAGGATCACAAAGCCAATAAAACCATTTTTGATTTATAATTTTATGCATAAGCCCTTCTATATATTCAGGATCAACTGATTCTATTTTGAAGTTGTTCTTTTTACAAACTCTAAGCAAGGAAGGTGATTTCCTCCAGTACTTCCACTCTCTTTTATATTTTTCATGTTGTTCCACATTCACTTTTTTTAGATAATCATTTAGCCAATCATATTTATCCATATCTTCAGGTTCCAAGAAATGTGTTGTAATCACTGGATAATGGTATAAGGAATGCTTTTGAAAGTATACAAAGAATTCTTCACAATCTGCTAGGTCTATTTCATATAGATTATCTTTTGTCAGGTCTGCCATCATATATAACAGAAGTAGCTCCTCTGCCGTTCTTCCATGCCAGACAATGACCTTGTCGTAGGCAGAGTATTCTTTATGAACAAAGTCGTATAAACTATAATAGGAATAGAGTCGTAAGAATTCTGCCGTGTCTTCAAGTTCTTTCTTATCATATGTCTTAGGAAGGATACCACAACTAAAGACTACAGGACAAACTGCTATTTCATCGGAATCTGGACAATTTACTATTCTGAAGACTCTTTTCGCAGTTTGATCCGAAGGAACGATGTGTAAGTTTTTTGCTGCCATAATTATTTGTATTAATAGTGCAAAAGTAATGTGGAGATATGCCATATTGGGGCACAACTCCACACTTTTTCATTTTTACGCTCTTAATAGTCGCATTTTATAATGGTATTAATATATGTATATTAATCATAGTAGTCACACTTACTCCAGTCTAAGTTCTCACAATAGTCTTCTATCTTGTAAGTATGATAATTACATTCTATTTTCAACTCTAAGTTAAAATCACGTACCCATAATAGGTCAAAAATAGAGAATTCCATATGACTGAAAAGATTGTGAAAATCGTAAATCAAATGCATGTCCTTGGTTAATTCTCTATCGAGCCCCTCATTATGGTTGTCCCATTTGTCATGCCCATAAAGCATTTCATTTTCACTATCTATCTGTGGGTCCCAACTTCTTATAGTAAAACTGCCAGCACCGTCTATATCATAGAGTGGTATAAAATTGTCAAGACAGCCGTTTAGCACAGCCCATATTTTCTTAGCTCTCATTGTCTGCACTGGATGTATGGTTGAATAGGCATAGCCTAAGAAACACTTGCCATCTACTTCCAGGCTGCCGTATTTGCAAGTATCCTTTGTTGCTTGGTAAAGTGCTAAGGTCCGATTACGCATCTCTTTCAATTGTCCGATAAGGGCTTCGTTGAAATCATAAATCAGTTGTTTGTATTTGTCATCCAATACAAACATGTCGTTTAGTATATTCTTTCTGATACTAAGCAATCTTCTAATTGTATAAACTTCTGTTTCATTATGCGTACCATGCTTCTCGTTTTCGAAGTAAACATCCAGAATTTCCGATTCTATTTCTTTTACCGCTTGAGTCTTGAATATATCTTGTACTTTCATATTACTAGGGTTTGATGTAATCAATTATTTTTCTCCAGATAGAACGATGTCTCTTTTTACATTCTTTGTCTGACATTGGGTTAAGTGCAATATCCAACATGGTCATTAGTGAAATAGTATGTTGAGTCTTCCACCCACAATGTAATTTTACATAAGCATTTAACCGTTCTGTTACAAACTTTGCTGCATTTTGATACTTTTCTTCATCCCCTTTGATGATATTCACTTCTATTAGCTCATCATAAATTTCTAGCTGTATTTTTGTTTTCTGTTCATTGTTTACCATAATTCATATCAGTTATTTACTACATATTAAATACAATGCTATACGCGTTCCAATAGATTCGTCAACCCCTAGGCCCCATTTGATTACAACATTTTGAGGAAAACAACTCACAATATCTGAGACTTTATCGAATTCATTCATCATGAGTTGATGACTATGTGAATGCATAAACAGCATTACAACTTTGTTGTATTGTTTTAAATCAGATCCAGTATCATTAAGGATTTCCTTATAAAGTGATTCCATTCTTTTCATTCCAGGATTGAAATTGGAATAGAACACTTTGCTAAGAACGGTGGATTCCTGATACAGAAAATCTAAATCATTATTATTGAATGGCATGATTGTTGACTGCTCAACAATCTTTTGGATTAAACCATCCAATATTAACTTTCCATTATAAATCTCATTTTTTGATTTGACGTATAACATACCTTTGTACTATTGATTACGTGCAAAAATATAATGAAGATATGCCAAAACGAGGCATATGATTACAGAAAAATCAAAAACTACTTAAAGATTTGCTAAAGCTTCTTGAGCGATATTCATTAATCTTAAATATACGTTTCGCTTATTAACACCCTTTTCCAGGAGTAGAGGATGCCTATAATCTATTATAATAGTACCAGATTTTGCTATCCTATATGCACACTGAGTTTTGTCTCTCGCTATATATTTCAGATCTCGTCCAAAATAATTTGATAGAATTGTGTTTTCTTGTTTGATAATGTCGAGCAATATTTCATAAACCCCATCTCCACAACAAACTATATAGTCCAACTTCCCATATAGTGAAATTTGCTTCGCGATAAATGTATAAGATTCGGGATATTCATGAAAATAGTCTTCAAGCATCTTTTTTGTACAATGATTCTTTCCTGGCTTCTTTTTAATATCAACAACTGCTACTTGTCTTAGTGCATCAACACGTTTATTCGCAAATCCCCACTTGTCAGCTTCTGAAAAATCAGGATAATAGCCTTGCTCTGTTTGCATCAGTCCATATGCCCATCTAGCAACATTATCCCATGTGCGCCAATTATCAGGGTTGCATACACCATTTAGTATATAATAACGTAGATTGAATGAATCCGATACATTATTTACGTCTTTCAGCAAGAAAAGGATGTGCTTTTTAGCATCAATCCACGATTCTCTACATATAACTCCATCATATGTAAAACCATGGCTAGGATGGTTTATTTTTAGCCAGTTCATCCACTCAATGAATAGGTTATGTTCAATACTTGCCATTATACTTAATAACTATTTCTTATACGTCTAATCCTTTGGCACACACTATTGCTTCGTCGAACATTCTTTCAAAAATTCTCAAGGTCTTTCCATTTAGCAAATCTCTTATGGCTTCTCTGTTGTTCCAATACCGATGTCCCTCAAAGCCTTTATATATCCACCCGTTACTGACAGCATAGGGGGCATATCTTTCTATTAGTTTCTGCTCAGATTCAACGAAGACATTGGCATCGTGTTTCTGAAAGCCAAAGATGAGGTTACCAATAGGACATTGTTCAAACTCAAAACTCAATTTAAAATATTTCCATTCTTTCTTGAGAAATGACAGACCAGCCCAGGCTTCTTCCATCCAGTTCTTCTGAATATCCAACATCTGGAACCCCTTATTTTCTGCAAGCTCCTTTAGCTTTGGCAAAAATCTTTCGTTAATGATGTAGTTTATAAGATCATTTCTGCTTTCGTATATGTCAAATACTGCATCAATATTTTCCTGTTTCCCTAATTCTTGGAGCATTTCCTTCTCCATTAACACATCTTTTTCCATTCCGTTATCTGTTAATATGTTAATCGTTCTAATATATTGCTTTATAGTCTCTCTTACGGGTGCAACATCCTTGGTTTTAGAAACGCATTCATCTAACCAGTGTACAATGTCAGTTTTGTAAGATAAACAAAGATAGTCGCTCTCTCTCAAATCTCCAAGTGATTTTTGCGATGGATGATGTCCGTCAAGTGTAAGATATATTAGTTTAAAAGGTTTTGCAGGAACACGAGACGTGGCATAGTTCCAGTACCTTTTCATCTGATAGTCTTGGTCAGATGCATATATTTTATTCTCAATGATAATCTGATGCTTGCCATCAGTGATATACAGATCAATACGTCCGCCAGTATCTTCGTCAACAACGCCAATGTTCTTTTCAACTTCAACAGTCATCATGTTCCAATCAAAATCCCAGATGGCTTCACGAATTTTCTGAAAGACCATGCTAACAAATAATTCAAGAAATACGCTCTTTTGGCCATGGCTCCCATATGGATTGAGCAATGTCGCAAGTAATGCAGAATGCAGGTGAACTTCATCAGACATCATGTTCAGGTCGCTAAAGATGTTGAAGAATTCCCCTCTTTTTTGCCTTTCAGTTCTGTCGGATATACGCCTATCCGAAATCTGTTTTATTTGTTCTATGATATATATAGCATCCATATTCTTATAAATTGGGAAGTAAATTTTATAGTATCTCTCTCGCTATCCAGGCGCAAGCCTCTGCGTCGGCAAGGGCGTGGTGGTGGTTCTCTAACTGGTAACCGCAGGCGGCAGCAACAGTGTGCAGTTGATGATTCTCCAAGTCCGGCAATGCCTGACGTGAAGCGTTCAATGTGCAGAAGAATGGATAGTCAGGATAGTCCATCTGATAACAACGAAACACCGCCTTCAGGCAACTCTCGTCGAAAGCTTTGTTATGAGCCACCAAGGGTAATCCCTCAATAAGAGGCTCTATTTGCTTCCATACTTTTGGAAATACAGGTGCATCTTCGGTATCACGACGAGTAATCCCATGCACCTGAGTACACCAATAATTGTAATAATTAGGCTCAGGCTGAATCAGAGAGTAGAAGGAATCCACAATCTCACCATTCCTTACGATTATTACACCAACGGAGCAGACACTTGTTCGTTCGTTGTTAGCCGTTTCAAAATCTATTGCAGCAAAATCTTTCATCCCTCATTAGTATTATACTTGTTCCACATTCTCTTTATCTTACCAGCCATCTCCTTCCGTAGCCATACAGGTTCCAACACTTCTATGTCTTCGCCCATCGACAAGACTTCCTGTTGGAAGTCGAACTCTGGACATAAATGCAGTTGGAAAATGCTGAACTCACCACTTCTCTCAATTTCTTCCTGCGTGCTATGAAGCGGGAGTGAACGGAGATAGCTGGCCTGTCCTGCAGAAACCTTCAGTTTTATTATCTGAGGCGTGGCATCAGTGTTGGCAATGATGCCATAGAAGTTCTCAAAGAAATCAGATGGGGCAAAGTTTTCCATCATTTTAAATTTTTGGCCTTTCAATACATCTACATCGTAGATCCTGTCAATAGCATATATCATCAGTCTCTGATAATACGGGTTCCACGCCAACATATACCAACGCTGCTTGAATAGCTTGACACAATATGGTTCCACATTGAAGGTATTGCTTTCTTCGCGCCAATAGCTCTGATAGGTGATTCGGAGGACCTTGTTCTTCTTCATCGCCTCAATGATTGT
>JAEEGG010024126.1_pt1 | contig 11826 bp, 6 predicted proteins | sample 9134161 | NCBI WGS metagenome assembly JAEEGG01 (sample SAMN16246543, study PRJNA631951) | gut metagenome | biome: gut microbiome; feature: rumen; material: CR-attached | host: Bos | place: Iran: Karaj | collected 2018-10 | reverse complement strand
GTAACAAGGATACGGAACTGATATTCATCAGCAGGTTTTACACCAATTACAGCGTTTGAACCAAACATATATGGACGAATGTAAAGAGTAGCGCCACTTCCGTAAGGTGGAACCCATTCTTTGTTTGCTTTAATTGTCTTAAGAACTGCTTCAATAAATTTATCTTTAGGATATACAGGCATTTCAAGACGCTTGCAGGAATTTTCCATGCGTTCTGCGTTCAAATCAGGACGGAAGGTAACAATGTCACCGTGTTCTGTTGTATATGCCTTAAGTCCTTCAAAACAAGTCTGTGCATACTGAAGAACTCCTGCACATTCACTAATTGTTACGGTGTGGTCAGTAGTAAGCTTTCCAGCATCCCATTTTCCTTTTTTCCAGTTAGAAACAAAGCTTTTTGTTGTTTCCATGTAACCAAAAGGCAAGTTGCCCCAATCAAGTTCTTTTTTTGCCATAAAAGAATCCTCCGTCACAAAATTTAATAATACTTAATAATTTTAATATTGTTTAAGAAAATTGTCAAGAAAATAAAATATTGAATCTGGTAGAAAACAGCTGGCTCCCGCGTAATCGTGCCTGCAAACTACTGCTAGCGCTGTATGGTAAACCATATATCTCGCTTCGCTCGGCAGCGCTAGATGTAGTTTGCAGTCCCGATTCCGCTCCGCCAGCTGTTTTTATCTCTTCAATTTTCTTTAACATTATTATATTTTAATTGTATCTTTTTACAAATAAAATTATTATATATATGTATGCAGGCATATATAAAATTCGCAAAAAAAGTACTTTTTTCTCTTTGTTTTGTTATTTTTTTATCAATTATTTATATATCTTGTGCTTCTTCGCCAAAAAATCAACTTCCGGAACCGGAATGGATTGCAAATAAAAAATCTGTTTTTCCGGATAGTACTTATCTGGCGCAACTTGGAACAGGTATAACTGCTGCCGAGGCTAAAAATAATGCTATTGCTCAGCTGGCTTCTTATTTTAATACAAGTGTTAAATCGCTTGTTGAAGGTGAGACTTTTACTTATAACTGTTCAAATGATCTTACAAAGGTTGAACGTACAATAAAATCTAGCACGGTTACTTCTACTGACCTGGAGCTTTTTGCGCTGGAAACGGAAGAACCTTATTTCTTAAAACGTGAAAATAAATGGTACTGCTGTGCGCATATTAATAGAAAAGATGCGTGGAATCAGTATGAACCGATTGTTCGCGATAATAAAAACTCCTTTTACAGCATTTTTGGGCTTGTGGCTAAAACTACAGATCCCCTGGAGCGCATAAAAATCTACAATCAGACAGAAATGGCTTCTGAAGTTTTCCTGGGTAGCCTTTACAAAGCAACAATGTTTTCTAAACCGCTCACAGACAAGGCTTTTGGCGAAGACAGAGAAGTAATTGCTTCTATTCCGGGCCTTGTTCAGAACGAAAAGAACAACTGTGTAATGTGCATCAAAACAAAGGGAGATTTTGCTGGCACAGTTTCTTCAACAGTAAACAGTATTTTTGCGCAGCTTGGTTTTACAACAAGTGACAACGCAGAAAAATCAACTTATATAGTAGAAACAGACCTGCTTTACAACGAAGTAAAGGAGGATGACCTTTTTGTTTATAATCCTTCTGTAAAGCTCAGTGTAAAATCGCAGAATAAAACTCTGTACGTTTATGAAAATAAACTCGACAGAATTCTATCATATAACGAAACAAAAGCAAAAAAGAATGTATGCGACGGTATTGCGGACCTTTTAAAAAAGGAGCTTGCTGACGATTTTAATTCGATTATTGGATTGAATAAATAGAGAGTTAACTGTATGAAAAAGATTTGGTTATTTTTGATTGTTTTATTGAGTGTCTCATTTACTGCAACTGCTGCTGGGAAACGAATTGCAATATTTAATCCAACAGCAGAAGGGCTTTCTTCAGAAGAACAGAACTGGGTTCCTTCATCTGTAAGACGCCGTCTTGAAGCAAATTTCAACGACTATACAACTTATCAGCTGGTGGATATTCAGAACGAAGAGCAAATCAAAAAAATCCAGAAGGATGCCGAAAGCTTTACACATAATCAGGATACAAGCATTGAAATTGGAAAACTTGTTTCTGCAGAAATTGGTATTTTTTCAAACATCACAAAAGCAAACGGAAAATACATTCTTTCTACAAGCGTAACAAATCTTACTACAGGTGTCAGGCTTTCTTCTGTTACAACAGACAGCGTGGCAGAAGCAGTAAAACTTTTTGAAGGTGCAGGTTCTTCTGTAAACAAGGTAACTGTTAAAATCTGTGACGATCTTGGAATTAAACTTTCTGCAATAGACCTTTATGTTCTTTTAAAAGGTCAGGATTTGTCAGAGAAAGATCAGATTTCGATGACACAGGAAGAGGTTAGTAAGTACGAAAAGAAACAGAAGGAACTTGAAAAACAGATTAAAGAAGTTTCTCTTTCTACAGAGCTCGATGCCGAAACCCGCAAAGCAAAGCTCGAAGCCGAAAAAGCACTTGCCGACCAGCAGAAGAAGATTGCCGAAGAACGACTTGAACGCTTAAGACTTCAGCAGCAGAGACTTTTGGAAGACCAGGAACAGCAGAAAACTCGAACAGCCGCTCAGCGTGAAAAAATTGAACAGGCCGCCGCTCTTGCAGAAAAACAGGCTAAGCTTGTACGTCAGCAAAAAATAGATTCTCTTTCTGTTGATAATCAGATTGCAATAATTGAAGCAAAAAAGCAGGCAATGCTTGATATTCATGAAAGTGTTCTTAGCCAGGAAAAATTTATAAAGCAGTCTGCAAATGATGAATATAAGGCGCGCTGTGAAGCAATTGATGCAGAGCCTCTTCGCAATGGAGAAACCGATTCAAAAGGAAAAATTCTTCCCGCAGTTCAACAGCTTAGAAAAGAACGCAAACTCGAAATCCGTAAAGAAATTGAATCAAAGGCTCTTGAAGACCTTGCAAAAATCCAGGGAAAAACAACAGAGCAGGAAGATTCTCTTTACAAGGATATTCAAAATGACCTTGAAAAGCTTCGTGCCCGCAGAACAATTTCTTCTATAGAAGATGGTCGCATTCTTGATATTGGAAACTACGCCGGCGACAAATATGAATGGGATACAACAGTTTCTCTTTATATAAATGACGTAAAGATTTTTGGACAGAATGCAAATATTGCCTACAGCAACGTGAGTGGTAAAAATCCGGTTTCACCAGCTGCGGGCAATACAAGTGCCTGGAACGATTATCTTGATACTGTTGACCTTTATGATTATATGTTCCGCCGCAAGGTTCCTGCTATAACTCTCGAAGTTGATTATTCAATTGACGCAATGCCTGATAATTATCCTTCCATGTACAAAATGACTTTGTATGAATTCCGTTTTATAGATACAATCAGCGGAAAGGTTGTTCAGTCAATTACTCCCGCAAAATCCTCTTACAGATTCTCGGTAAATCCAACTGTTGATATTTCTTACTACGGTAAATCTCTTTCGGCAAACTCGGAAAATGATTCTTCAAAAGCAAAAGCTTCTTCCGGCGAAAAGCATCTTATTAAAACCGAAGAAGTAAAAACCGGAAAGAATTTTAAAAAGCGAAAAAAGATGGAACCCATGTATGATCAGAAAAAAGACGGTGGGGCAAGATGTAATCTGGGTTTTAATATTGCCCGTGCAGTTTCTGATCAATTAATGGAAGATCCTGCTTCGGGCATTCAGCTTGAAGGTTACTGTTCAATTCCTCTTACACCCTTTATGTTCATGCAACTGGATTATTCCTGGTATTCAATTCCCTGGAAATTCAGCGTAGACAAAAATCTTCCAACAGAATTGACTTTTGCAAGCTTTAATTTAGGTTTTAATTTCAGACCACGATTGCCGGGAAAAGTTCCAAATATTTATATTCTTGGTGGCGCTGGTCCCGCTTTTTCTGACCACGAGCAGTACAAAAATTCAGAGGCTCTTTTCGGATATAAGGGAGCTGTGGGTATAGATATTCCAATGGCAGATTTCTGGTGCTTTACTGCAGAATCAGGAGTACTTGGACTTGAAGATATGGAGCCCGCTCCTTACGCAAAAATTGGTGTAGCTATTACTATTCCAAACTTTAAGATTTGGGATTAAAATATACCTATGAAAGTTTTTACATGGAGTCAAAAAGAACTTCAGGATTTTTCTCAAACTGATTTCTATAAAGGCGGCACAGGTGTTTCTGTAGGAAGCTTTGACGGTCTTCATCTTGGGCATCGGTTCCTTTTGCAGGAGCTTGTTTCAAAATGTTCTTCAAAAAATATTGCTCCCGGTCTCATAACTTTTACAAGGCCGCTTCCTGCATACAAACATTCCGATGACTATACGGGCGATATTTCTACACTAGGACAGCGTCTGGGACTTTTTGAAGAAATGGGAATTCAGTTTGTTTTTGTTGTAGATTTTACCCAGGATTTTTCGGGGCTCAAGGGCGTGGATTTTTTAAATATCCTTCATGAGAATTTGAATATGAAATTTATTGCCGAAGGAATTGATTTTAGATGCGGATACAAGGGCGCCACAGACACTCAGGCAATCAAATATTGGGCAGGGCAAAATGGTCTTGATTTTTCTTTTGTTGATCCTGTTTATTACACAGAAGCCGATGGCGAAGAAGAACGCGTGAGCTCTTCATATATCCGCAAAATGATTCAAAAAGGATTTTTTAATACTGCAAAAGAACTGCTTGCACGTCCATACCAGATTGATATTGAGCAGATAAAAGAGCAGGGGTACTCCACCCAAATCTTCCCGCCAGACGGTTTTTATTCCTGCACCGATGAAAACCAAAAATCAGTTCGAGTGCAGATTCAAAATCATCAGCTTGTAGCTATTCCGGATTGTAAGTACATTACTATTTTATTGTAAATCTGCCGACAATAAATTATAATTAAATTACGATTATGAAAAAACAGCTGTCTGCATTTTTTATAATTTTGTTTTCTCTTTTTTGTATATCCTGTGACAGTATACTTGCAGACAAGTTAAATGAAAAATTCAACTTAACCCCTCCAATATATCTTTCTTATAAAACAGATTACGGAAAAGCGCCAAGCCGTGTTGCAATTACAAAAGGCGATGTTATTACAGAAGAAATGCTTCCGTCTGTTGAGTACGTAAACAATAACGGTTCATCGTATTATTACTATGACGGCCAATACTATTATTATGATGATGACGAAAAAACTTTTACGGGCTGGTATTATGATGATCAGTATACACAGGAAGTCCATGTTGGCGATGTTATTGAAGGCGCTGTAACCTTGTATGCAAAATGGTCAGATTCCTATGTGTATGTATATTATAATTTTTATTCAGATTATGGATACTATTCTCACTCGGATCGGATAAAGGTTGGTACAAAGCTTTCTTCTGATAACTGGTATTATCCTAAATATGACTTTTCAAGCGATTATGAATTCACTGGCTGGTATTTAGATGTGGAGTACCAGACCTCCGCTGAAGGTTATGTTGTAACATCTGATATATACTTATATGCAGGTGTTTATCAAAAATATTATTATATAGATTATGTTACATCATACTATTGTGACCCATTACCACAGGGAGCTGTACGTCGCGGCGAAACGCTAAGTTCATCTGAGCTTCCAACTCTTTATCCATATTCGTCGTATGATAACATGGAATTTGAAGGCTGGTATTATGGCTCTGCTTGTGAAGACAGAGCAAATGTAGGTGATGAAGTAACAGGCAATATTACACTTTATGCAAATTTTGTGCCAAGATATTATACAATTACGTATGAAACTTTTGGATGGGCAACTACTCCTGAAGACAGGATTTTATATAAGGGTGAGGAATTTACTTCATCATATCTTCCAGATCTAGTTCCAACGTATAATTCCATGAGATTCTTGGGTTGGTATTTTGATTCTGAATGTGAGGTGTATCCTGCAAATGCTGGACAGATTATAACTAGTGATACACGTTTGTTTGCAAAATGGGAAAGTATACCATCAACAAATATAGTAGAATATTGGCTTTATGATTTTGATGTATCAGACGAGTGTATGATTTTGAATGAATATACACACCTGGATGATGGCGGTGAATATTCTACTCCGTCATATTTTGCAAATGAATTTTACAGGCAGGTAGGAGACGATTCCGCATTTTATGAGAATTATACTTTTGATGGAGTAGAGTATTGCAATGTTAGCGTGTATAGAAACCTGTATTGTCATACTTTTGTTAGCGCTGAAAATTTGTGGAAGGTTCTTGAAAAATTTCCTATATTCCCGGATACGTCCCTGTTTCAAAATGCTGTAGGTGTAGCAATAAACGATGTTAATCCAGATATGTCTGTGGTTGCTTCTGCAATTGCAGATCATAATAGAATGCAAAATTATTTAAGATTGGATTTAAGCAATTGTATAGAATTAACAGAGATTCCTGATAATTGTTTCGAGAATGAATTTTACTTAAAAGCAATTGTTCTGCCGGAATCTATTCAAACTATTGGTGAGGCTGCATTCAAATACTGTTCTGCATTGGAAGATACGGGCATTCTTTGGCAGAATTTAACAACAATTGGTGAAAGTGCTTATGAATATTCAGGACTTAAATATATAGAATTACATCGTTGTAATAGTCTTACAATAATTCCAAAAAATGCATTTGCTGGTTGTAATAGTATGCAATCAGCCTTGCTGCCAGAATCAATTCAAACTATTGGAGAAAATGCATTCCAGTCTTGTCAAAATCTTAGCAGCATTCAGATTCCTCGTTATGTTACTCAAATAGGTGAACGGGCTTTTAGTGATTGCCAGCAATTAACCGAAATTGAAATTCCAAATGGTGTTTCAACAATCCCTCAGTATTGTTTTTATAATGATGCTTCACTTAAGACAATAATACTTCCTTCAACAATTACTTTGATAGAAGACTTGTCTTTCTATAATTGCCCTCTTGAAAATGTTTATTTCTATGGAACTGAATCCCAAAAAGATGGCATTACAAATTACGACACAATAATTTCTTCAGTAAATTGGGATTGTAATTATCATTAATAGACTATATTATTCAAATTAACTAAAACAAAAATCTCATTTAATAAAGGATTCATTATGAAACACACTACTCATTTGTTTTCCAAAATCACAACATTCATTTGCCTGATTGCTTTTTTCCTGGTTTTTGCAGCCTGCGATCATCAGACAATCCAGTTACAGCCAGAAGAAATTGAAGTTTCATATACTGTTGAACACTGGCAGCAGAATGTTACCGGAAACGGCTACGGAAATGAACCTGTTCTTACAGAAGTTTTATCAGGAATGACAGGTTCTTTTACAAATGCCATGCCTAAGAATTATGAAGGCTTTGAAGCCAGAAATTTTGATCAGATAAAGCTTGCACGAGACACTACAACAATAATCCCAATTTATTACGACAGAAAAACAATCGAATATACCTTTGACGCAGGTGAAGGAAAGTTTGTCCATGGCGAATCAACCAAAACAATAACCGGCCTTTATGGCGCCAGCGTTACCGCTCCTGATAATCCTAAGAAAGAGGGGTTTGATTTTGACAAGTGGAATAAAATTATCCCAGACACTTTCGGACCCGAAAACATATTTTTTACTGCAGAGTGGAAACAAAAAACTTCTCAGGGTGAAGATGAACAGGGAGAAGGACAGGAAGAAAATCCTGAAAATCAAGGGGAAAATCCTGAACAGAATCAACAGACAACTGCAAGCTATACTGTAGAACATCATCAGCAGAAAACGACTGGAGATGGTTATACAAAAATTTGGAATGATATAGAAGAAAAGACGGGAACTATAGGTGCACAGACTGCTGCTACTGCAAAAACGTATACAGGATTCACAGCTAAAACAATTACACAGAAAACAATCGCCGAAGATGGAAGTACTGTTGTAATAATTGAATATGACAGAAATATAATTACTTACACCTTTAATGCCGGAGACGGAAAGTTCGACGATGATGAAACAACAAAAACTGTAAGTGGTCGTTATGGTGCTCTTGTTTCTCTTACATCAGAACCATCTCGTCTAGGATATGAATTTGATAAATGGAACAAAACAATTCCATCTTTCTTTGGTTTAGAAAATCTTACTTTTAATGCATTATGGGATCCTACTTCTTCAAGATATACTGTAGAACATTATCTTCAGGATGTTGAAGGTGATGGATATGCTATTCAAACAGGTGATACACAAAATGACTGTTACGGATTAACAGATTCTATGACAGAAGCTTCTAGAAAAGACTACACAGGCTTTACGGCAAAAACAATCGAACAGAAAACAATTGCTGCTGACGGAAGTACTGTTGTAAAGGTTTATTATGATAGAAATATTATTACATATACTTTCGACGATGACCTGGATTTCACAGATGATATTTTAATAAGCGGTCGTTATGGTGCCCCTGTTCCTGTTCCTAACATGTCAACTGCGGGTTATGATTTTGCACGTTGGCTTGGAAATCCTGTTATACCTGATACTTTTGGAACAACTGACAGATGGTATACAGCTATATTGGATCCAAGAGACGATATACTGTATACCGTTAAATACTGGAAACAAAATGTTACTGGTGATGATTATACATTAGCTGAAATTACACAAGAAACAGGAACAACAGGTTTCACTGCTCAACCAGAAACAAAAGATACTCAGCATGATGAAAACTACAGAAAGTTTACTTATAATTCCGACCTTTCCGAGTCTAAAAATATTAGCGCCGATGGAAGTACCATTGTAAATCTTTATTATGACCGTAAGATGATTACTTATAAATTTGATCCAAAGGAAGGAAAATGGGGTGATTCTACTGCGACTCTGTCTTTGAGTGGTCGTATTGATTCTCCATTTGTGCTTCCTGCTGATCCAACTAGAGAGGGATATGCATTCATTGGGTGGATAGCCGATGAAATACCTGACACATTTGAAGAAATAGTACAGTATGGTTATGAATATACTTTTAATGCAAAATGGTCAGCAAATACAAATACACCGTATAAGGTTCGTCATTTTCAGCAGAACCTAGAGGATGATGGATTTACTTGTTTATTAGAAGAAGTTAAGTATGGTGAAACAGGTCAAGAAGCAGTTGCACAAGCAAAGTCTTATGAGGGCTTTACTGGTAACATATATGTGGTAAAAACAATTGCAGGTAATGGCTCTACGGTTGTAGATGTGATGTATGAAAGAAACGGTGTAACTTATACCTTTAATCCAAACGGCGGAATCATGAATGATTCTTTTCAACCTCAAACTCAGACTGTGCTTTATGGAACTTTAGTTCCTGCTCCTCCGGCACCTTCTCATTCTGACGGTTGGACCTTTGACGGCTGGTACGAAGGTCAGTTTATTGCTCCTGAATATACCCCTTCAGCTACTAATACAAGGAATATTGATGTGTATGCACACTGGAAATATACTCCAAAAAATGTTCCGGGCGGTGGAATAAGCTTTGATGGAACAACTTTTGCATATACTGACGAAGTATATGTAATAGACCCTGCAAAAACAGGAGAAAACATTACTGTAATACCTGGAACAAATGGGTACCATGGAGTGTTTATAAATAACCGTACTACAAAATTAAGTCCATTTATTATGAGTAAATATGAAGTTACTCAGGAGCTTTATACTGCAGTTATGACAGGTCAGACTGTTACAAAAGATGGTAAAACTTATGAACTCGATGCAGCTCCATTTAAATGTAAAACAAATGAACATGCCGGTGATATCCAGAAATATCGCCCGGCAGACAATATCAACTGGTATGATGCCGTATACTTCTGTAATGCTCTTTCAGAAAAACTTGGACTTACAAAACCTTATGAAATAACTGATATTTTAGTTATAGATGGTCATATAGAACAAGCAGATGTAACTCTTGTTCCTGGTGCAAACGGATATCGTTTACCAACAGAAGCAGAATGGGAGTTTGCCGCACGCGGTGGAAATCCTTCTGACGAAACTAACTGGAATTACACTTATAGTGGAAGCGATACTATTAATGAAGTAGGCTGGGCTAATGAAACCTCTGGAACTCACCAGGTTGGAAAAAAGGCTCCTAACTATCTTGGAATATATGATATGAGCGGAAACGTATTTGAATGGTGTTATGACTGGCAGGACGGAATTTACCAGGGAGAAGTTACTGATCCAACTGGAGGAACTATACAGAATGTAAAGGTTTACCGTGGAGGTGGATACACTGATGACGGATTATGTAGAGTCTGGGAAAGACAATATACAAGACTTACCATGAAATATCAAGAATCAGGTTTGCGACTTGTGCGTTCTGTCCAGTAATTAAAAACAGCCGGATTTGTATTCAAAATCCGGCTGTTTTTTTACTCATGCATCTTATATTCCGTATCCTCGTCGATCATTTCGATGATTACATCGGTGACGCGAGGGTCGAACTGGATGCCGCGGAACTTTATGAACTCTTCGCGAACTTTTTCCTGCGGCAGGTAATTACGGTAGCTGCGGTTTGAAGTCATGGCGTCGTAGGCATCGGCAACACAGATGATGCGGGCAATCCATGGAATGGCGTCTCCAGCAAGTCCATCGGGGTAGCCTGTGCCGTCGTAATGCTCATGGTGACTTCGGGCGCCGATAGAAATTTCTGGCATAGAAGAAATTGACTTTAAGATGTCGCTTCCAATTACCGGGTGCGCTTTTACAGTTTCGTATTCTTCGGCTGTAAGCTTACCCGATTTATTGATGATTGCATTTGGAATACCAATTTTTCCAATATCATGCAAAAGGGCTGCGTAGTAAATGCTTTCCTGTGTTTTTTCATTTTCGCCAAGCCTCTGGGCAAGCATCTTTGAATATTCTGCAACTCGGTTTGAATGACCGTTTGTGTATTTATCTTTAGCATCGATTGTCTGAGCAAGGGCGCTTGTAACTTCTATAGAAAGCTTTTTGATTTTTTCCTGATTTCGTCTGGCGGTATCGAGTCTTATAAATACAAAAAGTCCGATTGTACCAAAAATCAAGAGGATAAGAAGAAGACGGAACCAGGTTTTCTGCCATAAATAGGCCTTTTTCACAATTGTGAGGGCTGCTTCTTTATCGCATTGAACTCCATCTGCATTCTGGGCAATAACATGGAAGGTATAAGTTCCTGGCCTTAAGTTTGTATAAGAAGCAGTTCTTTCTCCAGTCCAGTCGGAATAATCTTCGTCAAAACCTTCGAGCTTAGTTTTAAACTGAACCTGCTCCGACGAAACATGACTTATTCCTGTATACTTTATGCTCATACGTTTTACATTTGGTTCAACATAAATTTTATTTCCTTTAATTCCGCCGTCGTGGGTAATAAGAAGGCGTTCGCTGTCGAGGGTAAGAGTCTGGATTTTAACAGTAGGGGAGTAAATGTTTGAAGCACTTCGTACAGGATCCATCAGTGTAAAACCGTCAATCAGGGTAAACCAGAGTCTTCCTTTATCATCCTGCATGGAAAGTGAAGTTGAAGTTACTCCACCGGAATTAATTCCGTCAAGCTTGCTGAAGTAGTTGAGGGTTACAGAGTTTTTTGTTTCGTTTATAACTTCATCAAGTTCCGAAAGCTTTATATTAAAAATCCCCTTGTTATTAGTTCCCCAGATTTTCTGAGTATAATCAAGCAGCACCTGAAAAACCCCGTCGGCACCAAAACCGTTTTCGATATTGAAATTAAAAATCTTTCCTGTATCTTTTGAAATAATGCTCATGCCTGAACCTGTAGTTACCCAGATTTCTCCCGCACGAATAGAAGAGATTTTAAAAATAATGTTTCCCGCAAGTCC
>JAEEGG010024124.1_pt1 | contig 11826 bp, 12 predicted proteins | sample 9134161 | NCBI WGS metagenome assembly JAEEGG01 (sample SAMN16246543, study PRJNA631951) | gut metagenome | biome: gut microbiome; feature: rumen; material: CR-attached | host: Bos | place: Iran: Karaj | collected 2018-10 | reverse complement strand
GAGCGGGCATCGAGGTTGGTGCTGCCCACCGTGCAGAAGCGGCCATCGACCATCATGATTTTTGAGTGATGGAAGCCGGGCTGATAGAGCCACACACTAGCACCACGCTTCATCATACGGTGCATCTGATAGAAGGCACAGTCGGGCGTCAGGGGGATGTCGCTCTTGGCCGAAATCATCAACTCCACCTTCACACCACGCTTGATGGCTCGCTTGATGGCTCGGCTCACACTGGGGATGAGGGTGAAATAGGGATTGATGATGCGCAGCGAATCACGGGCATCATCAATGGCATTCACATAGAAATAGCGCATGGCCGTGTTGCGGCCCAGCAGCGAGCCATCGGCCAGACGTTTGGTGCCAGGCTCGCGGTTGACGACCCCCACCAGCTTGTGGCCTGCCGTTGGTGTGGCATCGCTTTTCAGGCTGTCAAAGTCAACGCTCTGGCTGGAAAGCAGATAACGTGCAGTGTCGAGTTGCTCGCCCGTCACCTTCTCCCACGCCGCGAAGAAGATGCGGTGCAGGTCGTCGACGGCGCTCCCCTCAATGCGGCAGTGCATGTCGCGCCAGGCTCCCACCTGCTCGGTGCCCTTGATGTAGTAGTCGGCCACGTTCATCCCTCCCGTATAGGCCACACGGCCATCGATGACCACAATCTTGCGGTGGTCGCGCGGCCAGATGTGGTTCACCCAAGGGAAGCGGATGGGGTCGAACTCATGGATGTCGACGCTGTCGGCACGCAGCGAGGTGATGTGATGCTTCAGCAGCGGTTGGTTGTTGCTGTCGTTGCCAAAGCCGTCGAAGAGGGCGCGCACCTCCACCCCCTCACGGCGCTTCTGGCGCAGCAGGTCGAAGAGCAGCGAGGCTATGCTGTCGTTGCGGAAATTGAAATACTCGAGATGGATGCTGTGGCGGGCCTGACGGATGGCAGTGAACATATCGTCGAACTTCTCTTGGCCTGAGAAGAGCAGCACCACACTGTTGTTGTCGGTGAAGCGTATGCCATAGTCGCGCAGCTGCTGAAGGATAAGACTGTCGCTGGGTAGTGAAGAATGGGAAAAAAGAGAAGAGGAACGATGGGCGGCGCACGACAGCAGGAGCGTGGCAAGCCCCATCGCTATGGATGCACGAAAACAATTCTTCGCTATTTGCATTTTGCTGGGTGGTTCCGGGCAGGTTGGCGTTTCTACTTGATGGACGACTGTCGTTATACCATGCACGAATAGTGGTCGACAACACCAATCAGCTTTCGCTCCTCGTCGACAACCAGCACGGAGTGAATCTTATGGGTTTGCATGATACGCTGAATCTCGGTAATCTTTGTTTGCGGGCTGACGGTCTTGGGCTCCTTTGTCATGATGTCGCTCACGGTATGGCTGAAGAACTCGGCCTGCCAATGCTCGATGGCCCGACGGATGTCGCCATCGGTGATCAGTCCCACCACGTGTCCGTCCACCTCGGCCACGCCCAGCCCCAGCTTACCCTCGCTGACGGTCACGATGGCGTGGCCCAGATGGTCTTCAGGCTTGAGCACAGGCAAGTCGGTGGAGCGCATCACGTCGGCAGCCGTCGTCAGGAGCCGCTTGCCCAACTCGCCTCCAGGATGGAATTGTGCAAAGTCCTGTGGCTGGAAGTTGCGTTTCTTGATGAGTGCCACAGCCAGCGCGTCGCCCATCACCATCTGTGCGGTGGCGCTGCTGGTGGGAGCCAGGTTCAGGGGGTCGGCCTCGTGGTTCACGCCGACGTTGAGGTGGCAGACGGCATACTTGGCCAATAGCGATTGGCTGTTGCCGCTCATGGCGATGATGGGGATTTGCATCTGAAGCACCATCGGGATGAAGCGCAGCAGCTCGTCAGTCTGCCCCGAGTTGGAGATGGCCAGTACCACGTCGTCGCGAGTCATCACGCCGAGGTCGCCATGAAACACGTCGAGGGGATTGATGAAGAACGATGGTGTGCCTGTCGACGACAAGGTGGCCGCAATCTTGGCCCCCACGTGGCCACTCTTCCCCACCCCAGTGACGATGACTTTGCCGTGACAACGATACATCAGTTCCACGGCTCGGTCGAACTGCTCGTCGATGGATGGAATAAGACCCAACAAGGCCTCGGCCTCGTCGTGAATGCATTTGATTCCGTATTCTCGGATGGTCATGATGATGCGATAAGTTGCTTGATGATACCCTCCAGCCTTTCCAGTTCGAGCATGTTGGCAGCATCGCTGAGTCCTTGGTCGGGATGCGGGTGTACTTCGAAGAAATAGCCTGTGGCTCCAAAGGCTTTGGCCGCCAACGCCATTGATGGCACGAAACGTCGGTCGCCGCCCGTCTTTCCATCTTTGGCATCGGGACGTTGCACGCTGTGTGTGCAGTCCATGATGACCGTCGGAACGATGTCGAGCATGTCGCTGATGTTGCGGAAGTCGACCACCAGGTTGCCATAGCCCATCATGTTGCCTCGCTCAGTGAGCCACACGTCGGTGGCCCCAGCATCGCGTGCCTTCTCCACAGGGTAGCGCATGTCGCGCCCGCTAAGGAACTGCGCCTTCTTGATGTTCACGGTTTTGCCCGTCTGGGCAGCGGCCACCAGGAGGTCGGTCTGTCTGCAGAGGAAGGCCGGAATCTGGAGCACGTCGCACACCTGCCCCACCGGCTGGGCTTGGTAGGTCTCGTGGATGTCGGTGAGCAGACGCAGTCCATAGCGGCTCTTCACGTCGGCCAGCATCTGTAGCCCTTTCTCCATTCCAGGACCACGGAAGGAGTGAATCGATGTGCGGTTGGCCTTGTCGAAGGAAGCTTTGAAGATGATGTCGGTGCCCAGCCTACGGTTGATGCCGACAACCGTCTTGGCCACCTCGTCAAGCAGCTCCGCCGACTCGATGACGCAAGGCCCCGCTATGAATATCGGTTTATTCTTCATTTAAACAGATTCTTCCACCATTCCAGCATCCTTCCACTGGGCAATCAGGTTCTCGGAGTCCTTTGTGGCTGTCTCCTTGTCGATTTCGTATTCTTCGAGCAACAGTGCGGCCATGTCATCGGCGGTGAAATCCTTGTCGTGAATGTTTTGCCACAGATAGGCAGCACTGTCGTTGAGACTGATGACGCGGCTGAAATCGATGTTTTCAACTCCTTCGGCCACAACAATATACTCGCCGCACACGTTGCGCAGCTTAAATCCTTTCTTTACTTTCATTGTTTATTGCGTTTTTTAAGAAATCCAGGTACATGTGGATGCATGGCGAAGAGCAGATAGCGCCTGATGGGAAACAGACGTGTCCACAGCCATGAGTAGATGCGCCATTTGCGCCCAGTGATATAATCGGGCTTTGTGCGTCCTTTTCTTATGAATGCCACCGCTCTGGCCCTGATGTCGGCTTCAGTGCAATGCTCGTCCGAGAGGTTGCCGTCGCCCCGCAGCGTCACTTTTCCTTGGTCAATCTTCACGATGCGGTGCAACACGAAGTGTCCGGGAGTTATTTCGGCCAACACGGGTTCGCCCACATGCCAGGGTCCGTTAGGCAATTGCAGCATCGCCTTGTCGCGCCCATCCTCCAAGAAGGGTCGCATGCTGCGCCCACGCAGGTTGATGGTGGCGGTCTTCTCAGGATGCTCCTTCAGCTGCTCCAGCACGACTGGCAGGAACACCTCGTTCTGCACTTGTAGTACTCTCATTATGCCTTGGTCAGTGTTTGGTGCGAGAGCCGCGCGGCTTCTTCATCGGGTCTGCAATAGAGGGTGTAGATGGGTGTGGTCTCTATGACACGTGTGACGGTGTTGCACAAGTTGTCATAGATAATGGTGTCCCACTTCATGCTGGAGCATGCTGGCAGCAGCGATGCGAAGGCCTGTACGGGCTTCAGTCGCTCGATGCTGTTCTCAGGTGCACGCTCAATACGTGTGACAGCTCCCAGCCGTGCCCTTCGATTGCGATAGCAGGGTGTCTTGCCACTCCAAGGCGAGCCATAGATGAAGGGGGAGCCGTCGATGATGCGAATGATGGGGTTGTCGTCGTTGAGCAGCTGTGAGCCCTCAATGTATTTCATCCATAGCGATGTGTGGGTGCTCTTGCCCGTGCCGCTGCTGGCAATGAAAGGATAGGCAGCACCCTCATACTCGATGGCCGAAGCGTGTACCAACAGGGTGTCGTGATAGGAGCTGGCAAAGGCATAGACGAGCATCAACGCATTGTTGAGTCCGAAGGTGCGCAAGCTCCAGTCACCTGTCAGCGCACATTGGCACTCTGTGAAGTCCTTTCGGGCGATAAGCAGGCAACAGTCGTTGCCACAGATGTCGCGGATGATGTATTGGTAGCCTCCGTCGGGGAGCATATACACCAAGGTGTCGCCATTGCCAGTGTCGAACTTACGCAGCAGCTTCCGCTGGGGAGCAGGGCGCAAGGTGTCGTCGATGAGCAAATGGAAAAGCAGGGGTTGCGACAGGTCGTCACCAGTGAGTTCGAAGCCAACAAACGAAGGCAGCAGCGACATGGAGTTGACCTCCTCGCTGCTGAAGCTGAGGCACACGTGATGCCCCCCAATGCTGAAGTGGTGACTACTCATTGGGCACCTCCCCCTCTTCGATGATGGATTGCACGGTGTAGAACTTGAATTGCTGAGGTGTCAGATGCCGCACGTCGTAGTGTGCCTTCCCGTCTTTCGCCTTGGTGTAGAGCCGTACCATCTTCTGGTATTTCTTCTCCAGCTTCTCCTTTTTCATCGCATAGAACACCATGCAGGTGCGATGGTTCATCTGCTCGCGCTGGCTGAGATAGTCGCGCAACTGATAGGAATAGGCTTGACGGTCTTGCAGGAATTTGCTCTTGGTGTCAATCCATGCGCTGTCTATTTGCTGAATAGACGTGAAGTGCACGATAGTATCGGTAAACGACGCTGCCACGCCAAACATATACAACTTTGGCACAGGCTGCTTGCGTGCACTGACGCTGCCGCACAGCATGGTGAAGGCCATGATAAGCATCAGTGCGGCCCGTGTGTGTTTTCTCATTGTCCCAAATAACCTTTTAATATTTTGTTCTTGCTGTTGCGCAGATGGCGCAGGGCTTTTTCCTTTATCTGCCTCACGCGTTCACGCGTCAGACCATATTTGTTTCCAATCTCGTCGAGTGTCATCTCAGGCTCGCCAATGCCGAAGAATGCCCTCACCACATTGCGCTCGCGCTCGGTCAGAATCTTCAGTGCCTGCTCAATCTCGGCCTTCAGCGACTCGTTCACCAGCCCCACGTCGGCCATCGAGGCATCGGTGTTCACCAGTATGTCGAGCAGTGAGCCATCGTCGTCCGACCCAAGCGGAGCATCCATCGACACATGGCGGGCGTTGGCGCTCATGGCCTCGTCGATTTTCTCCAGTGGCAAGTCAACGTGCTCTTGCAGCTCCTGTGCCGATGGCCTGCGCTCGTGCTCTTGCTCAAACCGGTTCATCGCCCTAGTGATTTTGCTCACCGACCCCACCTGGTTCACGGGCAGCCTCACAATGCGGCTTTGGTCGGCAATGGCTTGCAAGATGCTCTGGCGAATCCACCACACGGCGTAGGAGATGAACTTGAAGCCCCGCGTCTCATCAAACTTCTCGGCGGCCTTAATCAGCCCCACGTTGCCCTCGTTGATGAGGTCGGGCAGCGAGAGTCCTTGGTTCTGATATTGCTTTGCCACCGACACCACAAACCGCAGATTGGCACGTGTGAGGCGCTCCAATGCACGCTCATCGCCTTTCTTGATGCGCTGGGCCAGCTCCACCTCTTCATCAGGGCTTATCAGCTCTTCCTTGCTGATTTCCTGCAGGTAGCGCTCTAGGGCCTCGCTCTCTCTGTTAGTGATTGACTTGTTTATTTTTAGTTGTCTCATGGTGGTATCAGCTTATAGTCGAAGTGCAAAGGTACAAAAGAGTTAGGAGTTAGGAGTGAGCAGTGGGGAGTTTTTTCTTCTCCTTAATTTTTTTTAACTCTCCGCCAATAAGTCGTAGCAACTCAGCTGGCTATTGTTTTTACAACGAATTTCACGAATGAAACGAATTCCATGCGGCTTGTTGTCTCATTTTGTCTTGCAATGCTGTGTCTTCTATGCATCAAATAGTCTGTTCTACATCACAATTCATTAAATTGGTCTAATTCGTTGTCAGAGAAAGCAAACAGAGCACACAGAATGCGCAGAAAATGGTTCTGAGCCTTCTGTGTGCTCCGTTGTCGAGGTTCTACTTTATTCTGCCAGCTGCACCACGAAGTAGCCCTTCTTGCCCGAGGGATAGAGTCCCTTGATGATGAGCACGGGCTCGCTCGATGTGCTGGTCTCCTTCACAATGTCCTGCAGGTCTTGCACAGTCTTCATCGGCTCGTCGTTCACCTGACGGATGATGAATCCCTTAGGCACGCCAGCATCCTTCATCTTGCCGCTGTTCACCTTCATCACCTCCAGTCCGTATTGCACCTCCAGCTGGTCTTTCTGCTGCTGTGTAATCTCGCGGAAGTCGGCTCCCAGCACGTCCAGGTCGGCATTCTTCACCACCTTGGTATTGCCCTGCTCATTGCGCAGCGTGATGGTCTTGGTCTGCTTTTTCTTGTTGTGCAGATAGGTGATGGTCACCTTGTCGCCAGGTCGCTTCTGTGCGATGATGCCACTCAGGTCGCCAAACTTGGTCACCTTCTGTCCGTCCACCTCAATGATGGCGTCGCCCTTCTCCAGACCGGCCTCCTCGGCAGCGCTACCCTCAGTCACCTTGTCCACGTAGATGCCCTCCATAGTGCCCAGGTCCACTTCCTTGCCTTCTTCCTTCTGTGAGTCGACGTATGCCTTCACGTCTCCACCCTGTATGCCAATCATGGCGCGCTGCACGGTACCATACTTCTTGATGTCGTCCACCACCTTGTTCATCATGGCCGTGGGGATGGCAAATCCATAGCCGCTGTAGCTGCCCGTCTGCGAGTAGAGCATGGCATTGATGCCCACCAGCTGTCCGTTGGTGTTCACGAGTGCTCCACCCGAGTTGCCTGCATTGATGGCTGCATCGGTCTGTATGAAGCTCTCCACACCATTGGCACCCAAGGTGCGAGCTTTGGCCGAGATGATGCCAGCGGTGACGGTGTTGTTCAGTCCCAGCGGGTTGCCTATAGCCAGCACCCATTCGCCCACCTTCACGTTGTCAGAGTTGGCAATGGCGATGGCTGGCAGGTTGCGCCCGTCAATCTTGATGAGAGCCAGGTCGGTGGTCTTGTCAGCACCGATGATGCGTGCCGAGTATTCCTTGTTGTCTGACAGAGTGACAGTCAGCTCGTCAGCTCCGTCCACCACATGGTTGTTAGTCACAATATATCCATCGGTCGAGATGATCACTCCGCTGCCAGTAGCAGTACGCTTCGGGGTCTGCACCTGGCGCTTCTGTGTGCCACCCTGTCCACGCTGACGTGGTGTGCCAAAGAATCCGCCGAAGGGGTCGCTGAAGAAATCCTCAAAGGGGTCGCGCTGCACCTCCACGGTCTGTATCTTCGAGTTCTGCACATATTTAATATGTACTACCGAAGGCAGCGCCTTCTCGGCTGCATAGGTCAAGTCCACAGGCTGGGCGGCAGGCATGGCCTGCACGTTCAGCATCTGGGTCTGCTCGTTTTGTTCGTTTCCTGACTGTGTAGCGGCATGAGTGTTGCTGAATGCGGCTACTGCGAAGATGATGGCCGCCACGCTGGTGGTGGGAATCAAGTAGTTTACAATCTTTTTCATATTTCTCTTGGTTTGTTAATATCTGTTTTGCATCTGTTGAATGCCAATGCAAATATAAGTTCATTTTTTCTTATACTGACAATTTGTCTGTTTCTTTTCCGTCATTTTAACATTTCCGTTTCCCGCTTTAAACTCTCTTTGCTTGTTGACGTTGTTTTTTTACATTCGTTTAATCAGTTAACTTTAAATAAAATTCAACGTGCCGCTATACGCAAAAGAAAGTTCTTACTGATGGCTCACCCGATTATCGCATGATAACACCAACTGGGGGCTAATGATGATGAAAGCGCAAAAACATGCCTATGATGCTCTTCTTTTTTTGCCCAAATAGCACTGTTATTGCCGAAAAATGTGTAATTTTGCATCCTGTTCATAAATGATGACAGTGCCATGACTACCAAGGACGTATTTGAATTGCGAAAGCAGGGGCGAATCGAGGAGGCCTACGATGCCATCCGCCAGCTATATGCTGACGACAAGGGGCCTTACACGTCGCTGGCAATGTTTTGGACTGCCACAGACATCCTGAAGAAGCGTCTGAAAGAAGGCCGCGCCGACGAGGCGGAAAAGATATTTGCAGCGCTGCAACGTATGTTGCCCAACGTGCCCGACAAGGATGGATGGGTAGGCATGACGTTCAAGAAATGCCAAGAGCTGCTATCACCAGGCGAAACCAATGACAGATTGCAAGAAGACGGTGCGGAGCATTTGCAAACAGGCATTTGGGGGGAAGGCCTTGCCGCCGCCTACCTGCGTGAGAAAGGCTATGTCATACTGGAACGTGATTGGCATTCCAAACATCGCGACATCGACATCATTGCCCAGCATGGCGACACCATCGTCTTCGTGGAAGTGAAGACACGTGCCAGTAGCCACTTTGCCGACCCAGCCTCAGCCGTGAACTACCCGAAGCAGCACAATCTCCTGGCTGCCATCAACCATTACCTCAACTACAAGCACATCAAATCTCCTCATCGCTTCGACGTCATCACCATTGTCGGCAAGCCTGGCAACAACCATCCTGAGATTGAGCACATCGAGGACTTCCACCTATCCCAGCCTTTCTATAGTGGAGGTCGCCGGAGGAGGTGAAATTCTTCCAAACTTGATTTTTAGGCAAAAGGATAATCCGCACTTCCATCATTTCGACAAGAAAGGGTTAGGGGTAGAGGCTCTCACATCTTGCGAGTGAATTATTATATACAGCCCCCACCCCTGCCCCTTCACTTGAAAGGTGGGGAGTTGCTGCGCATTGCTATTTCACTATTGCTGCCATATTGCGTCTTTTTCAATGTAGACTCAATAATGGCATTCCACGAAACGAGCAAGAAAAGGGACAGCAACTATAATATAATATGGTGCTCGGATTCTTTTGCAGGCAATCGTGAGCCGTAGGCAAAAAAAAAGAATCGAGAATCCTTTGATTTACGCTCAACTTTTCGTAACTTTGCACCCAAACTATTAGCGAGGAAAGAGCATGACATTCAATGATGTGATAGGCCAGCAAGAGGTGCGCGAGCGCCTGATGCAGATGGTGAGCGACGAGCGCTTGCCCCATGCCATCATGCTTTGCGGGCCTCAAGGAGTGGGCAAGCTGGCCTTGGCCGTAGCTTTCGGTTCCTATCTCTTGGGCGAAGACAATGCTATGGTGCGCCGACTGCAGCACCCCGACCTGCACTTCACCTACCCCACCATCAAATTGCCTTCGATGAGTTCCGACCACAAACCTGTGAGCGACGACTTTGCCAGCGAGTGGCATCAGCTCATCACCACCGAGGGGCCTTATTTCTCTATCGACCAGTGGCTTACAGCCATCGGAGCCGAGAACCAGCAGGCTATCATCACAGCTGGTGAGAGCGACGAGCTGGTGCGCAAGCTCAGCCTGAAGTCGAGCCAAGGGGGCTACAAGGTGAGCATCATCTGGCTGCCCGAGCGCATGAATGGTGAGTGTGCCAACAAGCTGCTGAAGCTGATTGAGGAGCCACCACAGCGCACCGTGTTCCTGCTGGCATGCGAGGAGCCACAACAGCTCATAGAGACCATCAGAAGCCGTGTGCAGCGCATTGATGTGAAGCGGCTGCCCACAGACATCATCCGTGAGGCATTGGTAAGTCAACGTGGCATTGATGCCGAGCAGGCCGTGCGCATAGCCCGACTGGCACGCGGCTCGTGGCTGCGTGCTTTGCAAGAGCTACAGGCAGGGAGCGAGAACGAGCAGTTCCTGGAGTATTTCATACAGCTGATGCGACTGGCCTACAAGCGCGATGTGCGTAGCCTGAAAGGATGGAGCGAGACGATGGCCACCTTGGGCCGAGAGAAGCAGAAGCGCTTCCTGGCCTATTTCCTCCACATGCTGCGCGAGAGCTTCATGTCGAACTTCAAGAACCACGACCTCAGCTACATGTCGATGGCTGAGGAGCAGTTTACCAACAATTTCGGGCGGTTCATCAACGAGGCCAACGTGTTGCCCATCAGTGACTTGGTCAATCTTGCCATTCGCGACATCAGTCAGAATGCCAACGGCAAGATTGTGTTCTTCCACATGGCCCTGCAAATGATTGTGCACCTGATTCAGAAGCCATAAGAAACCATCCACCGAGGGCCTTTCTCCCGCGTCCTCTGCGTTCCCTATAATAGTATTCACGAACATTGACCATTGAGCTCCTTATGTCCTTTTGGCAAAAAGCAGCCAAAGGTAGAGCGCAATGGTCAATGGTCAATGGTCAATGGCAAAAAGCCTGATAGATCTTGTCGGCAGCCTGCTGCATCTCTTCGGGTGTGAGCTTCAGCTTCTCGCGACGGAAGTCAGCATCGGCCTCGCTCTGCATGGGGATGAGGTGCACATGGGCATGCGCCACCTCAAGGCCGAGCACCACCTGTGCCACTTTACGGCAGGGGAAGGCCTGCTTGATGGCGATGGCCACCCGCTTCACAAACTGCTGATAGCGAGCCAGCTCATCGTCGGCCATATCAAAATAGTAGTCTACTTCGCGGCGGGGAATCACCAGCGTGTGACCCACCACGAGGGGGTTGATGTCGAGGAATGCATAGAACTCTTCGTTCTCTGCGCACTTGTAGCTGGGAATCTCGCCAGCAGCAATCTTACTGAAAATGTCCATAGAGTTAGGAGTTTTTTGAGTGAGGAGTTTTTTGAGTGAGGAGTTAGGAGTTAGGAGTGAGTGGTGAGTGGTGAATGGTGAGTGGAGGATAGAACTGCGGAAGCAAATTCTTCATTCTTCACTTCTACGCGGTAGCAAATTCTTCACTCTTCACTCAAAGTTCACCCTACCGTTATATTATCGATGCGGAGCTTGATGGTGCCACGCGGTATTTTCACTTCCACCACGTCGCCCACCTTGTGGTTGAGCAGGCCCTGTGCGATGGGTGTCTGGATGCTGATCTTGCCCTGACGCAGGTCGGCCTCGCTCTCGCTGACGATGGTGTAGGTCATGTGTGCCTTGTTGGCCATGTTGGTCATTTCCACCTTCGACAGTATCTGCACGCTGTCGGCACTCAGCCTCGACGTGTCAACGATTTTAGCCTCGCTGATGGCCAGCTTCAGCTGGTTGATTTTCGACTCCAAGTGCGACTGTGCCTCTTTGGCAGCCTCATACTCAGAGTTCTCACTCAGGTCGCCCTTGTCGCGTGCTTCCGCTATGGCGGCCGATGCCTTGGGGCGCTCAATGCCCTCCAGACGTTTCAGTTCGGCTATGAGCTTGTCATAGCCTTCTTGTGACATGTATGCCATTTTTCTATAATTATTTACAATATTAATCTAAGAGGTTAATGTTTTCAGCAGTAAAAGCAAAGAATCCCAGCCATTCTTTCAGGCCGGAATCCTTGTTCACTACGATGTAGTATTATCGTCTTCAGAGTGCAAAATTAGGAATAAATTTCTACACTCCAAAGTTTTTGATGTTAAAAAAACTTATCAAGCCCGTTCTTGTCAGCCTTTCTCGCCCACCAGCTCCTGATAGAGCTGGCGCATGCCCTCGGAAGCTCCCTTCATGATTTGCTTGATGCTGGCACCCGCATGCACGGGGTTGGGGTCGATGAGGTAGATGGGCACACCGGGACGTGCATAGTGCACCAGTCCG
>JAEEGG010024122.1_pt1 | contig 11827 bp, 10 predicted proteins | sample 9134161 | NCBI WGS metagenome assembly JAEEGG01 (sample SAMN16246543, study PRJNA631951) | gut metagenome | biome: gut microbiome; feature: rumen; material: CR-attached | host: Bos | place: Iran: Karaj | collected 2018-10 | reverse complement strand
AGGAACTGACAGCATATCGTGTCGGGTGATTTGCAGTTAAAGCAGGTTCCCGTTTTGGTGCAGGGTGTGGAAAGACCGAAACGCTGAACGTTCGTTGTTGCGGCAACGTTTCTTGCCCTTTTAAGTGCACTGTCGATATCGCTGCAGATCTTGTTGATACCTACTATGAATACGACTTTCTTGGGGCCGTATGCTATGGCCGAAACGCGGTTTGAGTTTCCGTCGATGTTGACAAGCACCCCGTCGTCGGTCATTGCGTTGGCGCTTGAGATAAATACATCTGCTCCGTAAGTTTCCAGCTCCGCCGCTCTTTTGTCGGCAGCCGCGTTTCTGTCGATATACCTGTAATCGGAAGTCTTTACCGCATCGGTAAGCCCGATCTCCTGGGCACTCATGCAGCCGCCCATCGTAACCGAACAGCCCTTGGGAATGAGCTCAAGTGCCAGTTTTAACGCCTCTTCTTTGTCTTTTGCATAGTACCCTGTCATGTTCCTTGAAGCAAGGCCTTCGATGACTTTAGCGGCCAAAAGTTCGTTTCGTTTCACAACATTCTCGTTCATTTGCATAACCTCCCACTAATTATTGCGCAAAAAAAACTCTTTGTGTTGTTCCTATAGTATAATCATTTCTTTCGAGATAGTCAAAGATTACCTGCAAATTTTAAGGAATTTTCTTTGTTTTTTGTTGAAAAAACACTTCCGTTTTGATATATTGCTGTCTATGAGCAAACTTGAAGAAGCAAGAAAAGAATTTTCAAAAGACCTTTATGCCACCAAATTATCGGGCATAGTAATAGAAGAAGTAGGTGAAAACAGCTCGCTTTGCAGCATGAAGATCACCGAAGATCACAAAAACGCCTACGGAGGCGTGATGGGCGGAGCAATATATACTCTTGCGGATTTCGCATTTGCCGTCGCGTCAAATTTCGGCAAAGAAAAAGCGACAGTCAGCGTGGTCGGGTCGGCCAGCTTCATGTCGCAGCCCAAGGGCAGTGTTCTTTATGCAAAAGCTTCTTTATTGAAAGACGGTAAAAGCAACTGCTTTTACGAAGTAACGATAACCGACGATCTTGAAAGACTCATCGCAGTGGTATCATTCAACGGCGCGCACATTTAATGCGAGCCGTTTTCTTTGTGCCTAATCACCATATTTCTCATGTTGTTGGCTTTAAACACTACAAGCGCCATAAAGAGCAGCGCGTAGATTGTGAGCGTGATGACCTTGACCCAACCGATCGCGTACGTCAAAGACTCACTATTGTACAGCGTCGAACGATACTGGAGCGCAAGGTTTACGGCCGGAAGCGCAATAAAAGGCGCGACGGGAATGCTTTTGCCGTTCTTTATCGACATAAAGATCGTAATAAAAGTGATTGCGAAATTTATTATAAAAACAGCCAGCAGCTGATAATTCAAAAACGGACCGACTTGGGCCTGTTCCATTCCGAAAGGCGTTTTTCCTTTTCCGATCACGGATAACGTTAAAAACATAAGTGCCGTTGCATAGATCATAGAAAAAAGAGCGAGTGCCGGAAATATCGCTTTTTGCTTAAGCTCCGGATTATCTCCCAGTCTTTTCTTCCCGTTTGAGACAAAAAGCATGAGAACCGTAACGATTGCAAGAAAATATGCAAACTTATAAGAGTATCCAAATTCCGTAAAAAACGATGCATAATAGGCCAGTATGAGTAAAAAAGCTGCATATAAAGCATACAAGACCACATCGATCACCATCCGCCTCTTCTGCTTATTCTGGATCTTTACTACTCTGATGAGCTCATTTATGGCATTTTCCTTAGTGCCGTCATCACCGGTTATCAGTTCTTCTATCCCAATATCCAAAGTCACAGAAAGATTCTCGAGCACTCCCACATCGGGAAAACTCTCGCCTTTCTCCCACCTGGAAACCGCCTTGTTGCTGACTCCCAATAAGCATCCAAGCTCCGCCTGGGTATACCCCTTACTCACACGAGCTTCTTTTATCATTTGTCCCGTCTTTTCTTTGTCCATTCGATTACCTCCACGCAAGTTTATTATCCTATGCGCGGTATAAAAACACAATCCATTGTGGCGAGAATTGCCTGATTCACAGCAGATCATCAGGCTCGCAAAGCAAAGATTTTGCCAGTGCTATTACACTGCTCGCGGAAGCTTTCTTTATATCTTTATCTCCGATCTCATATTGTTGGAGAGTTCTAAGATCGACTCCGGACTTTTCTGCAAGCATAGCCTGAGTATAACCCAATCTCTCTCTGTATTCTCTAAGATGTGAAACCCTGTTGCGACTGATAAAAAGATCATCCATGGCTTCAGCAGTTCTTTCTTCGGATGCAGTGTGAAGTGCCGGGTACATTCTCATATAATCTTCATTCTTTATTGCTCGGACTATACTCTTAAAGGAGCGATTGCTCCACCACTGATAAAAAGCGGTGATATAACCTATCCAATAATATACGTCCGTATCATACTTTGTGAGAGCTCCGGGCAATCTGCTCCCAGGGATACCGCTTTTTTCTTTAATTGCTTTATATAATTCAGTTCCCGACATCCCGCTTACCACAAGCGGATCGCCTACCTGAAATCTTCCCGCATATCCCGAAATGATGAATTGCCTAAATGCCCTGTCACTGTCATCATTCAGCGCATAAAAAGCATATTCCGTCATCTCACCGAGATTCATCATGGCATCGGATAAAAAATTTACATTATATGCATAATTCATCACAATTCATCTCCTTGAATATTGTTCCTTGATATGTATGCTTTCATTCTCACTATAAACAAGGTTTGAGTCAAGCCTATATTTATTGATAATTCCACCATTTTCAGGCACACTCATAACACTGAAGATTAAGGAGTAATCATGACAGAAGAAACAATAGCTTGAATACAACATAACAAGAGCGCTCGGAGACTGTATGGACGAGTCTGAGCGCTCAATGGGTATTTCTGAAGTTAAAAACACGATAAATCGTATCAGATATATTTATGAACACGAATCTGAGATCAAAGATGTTCTCGCTTCTTTGTAATGCATAAAATGTATTCCTATGTGACCGATTCCGAGAATAACTGCGGATATTATCACAACGAGGTTAAGTGAATACAGTCCCAAAAGGAAAACCGCGATCACGGGAAGGGTTGCGCCCGCCAAAGGAAATCCCGCGAAAGAGCTGTATTGTGCGCGAAGTGTTCTTTCTCCCTTAAAGTATTTGATCCAATAGCACTCGTAAAATATCATCAGCACGAATGCGGCTATCCATATAATGAGCCTGTAATCGAAGAACAGACCTTCGGGAAGGGCTTTTACGTAAGGATTCAGGGCCGGGAAGACTACCAGTGCGCAGGTAACCAAAACCTCGCCCCCACGCTCGAATATCAAAAGCACTTTGTTCTCCTTCTTTGAAGCCTCGTCGTATCCGGCGGGCTTTGCCTTGGCTCCCCAATAAATGTTTGGAATAAAGAGCATCAGTAAAAAGAAAAGTCCCGTAATGCAAAAACCGAATCGATAGGGTTCGTTTTTACCGAAAGCGACAGAACACATCTTAACGCTGCTTATGATATCTCCGTAATGAGCTTTTAACTCACCGGCCATAAGCCCCCGGATGTTAAGGTCGGTATGATAAGAACCGTATATTCCCATGATCTTTTCAGAGCCGCATCTCGAATAAGCATCAATAAAGTTCGATACCATATAGGCTTCTCTGGTGGGAGACATTCCGTTATGGATCGTATCATCGGAATAATAATCGATGCCCTGCTGTATGCACTCCTTTGCCAGTCGATAGTTCTCCGTTCCCTCCAGGCCGTTTTCTTCAAGATACTCTATATATCTTTGTCCGGTGGTGGCATACTGATGACCCACATCGGTTCCGAAAAACACCGTTTCGGGGCAGTTTTCTTTTATCTTATGCAGGAATTCATAGAAAAATTGATTGCATGCCTGTGTGCCTTGGATATCTTCAAAAATCCCGTCCAATTTTTCATCGGAATCTTCCTGCATCCAAAGATTCATAAACTCCGCGGTATAGTAAGGAAGCTCCACAAACAAGGCTCTTTCGCCCTTTTCGTAGCATTCTTCCCACAAGGAAAATTCAAGATCGTAATACGTTTTAAAACCGTGAGCTTCTCCGTAAAGACTGATCTTGGTGTTTTCGTTCGGATACACATCCGATGAGTTATCGGACGCGGACAATAAAAGTGCCCCTATAACTACAATTCCCAGCAGTGTAAATGCCACTATAGTCTTTATTATATTTTTCATGATCCGTCACCTCTCCCTGTAACCTATCTGCCCGAAAACAGCTTAACAAGCCATTTTGCGGTCTTGGGGTAAGCGGTAAGGATTGCGTTTTTGATGGCTTCGCCCTGGCCTTTTACATTTATGTCAAAGCAATAATCACCGTTTGCCTCATCTCCTATGGCAACCGTGGCACTTGCATATCCGCCCTTGGCTACATGTGACGCTATTGCGCAGCCGCCATAGGAATAAACGCCTATGGCAAGGCCTCCGAATGTGACTACACCGACGGCGAGTCCGCCAAGAGCAAATGTTCCGATTGCAATACCGCCGAGAGCGATAAGAAGCGCCGTTGCGATGGTTCCCAAAGCGATAAGGCCGGCAGAAATAACACCTATGGACAAAACGCCTGCCGAAATGATTCCGATGGAAAGTACACCCGTAGCACAGTTACCGATGGCGATGATCCCTTTTGCTCTGCAAAGCCCGATGCCCAAATGAACATGTACGAGGGGTATTCCTTTAAAGGTTTTCTCGCTCTTATATTCATATACAAAAGGTCTTTGCCTTAAACAAAGGGAAGTATCTTTTGAGCCGCAGTCTTTCTTTCCCACCAGTTCATCTATACTTATTTCAAACAGGTCCGAAAGCTGGATCAGCTTATCCATATCCGGAGTCGTTTCACCCAGTTCCCATTTTGAAACGGTCTGTCTTGTAACTCCGATCTCATCTCCAAGATTTTCCTGGGACAATCCTTTTTGTTTCCTTAAACATATAAGTCTTTCATTAAATTCCATAACCACACCTCCTAGGTTAATTTACAACCTAAACGTATGAAAATCTGTCAACAAAATCTACCATTCGCCATTGGAAATCTGTCACGTAAAGTTAACATTTGGCTTAAACAGGGTAATTTATCAACCCGTAACTCATTATATCATTATCCGAGCGAAATCTTAACCGAGAGATTTATTAAGTGAAAAAATACTATTCTTGAGGAAGTTCATAATACTTATTTTTTTCTTCGGGTCTTATAATCTGAAATCATGAAAAAGAATGTCACCTGTTATTATGGATTGATCACAGCTGTATACTCGATTGGATTTGTCATCCTCTCATCGTTTTCCAGCGTATACCTTTTAAAAGTCGGGCTCTCAAGCGGCAGCATAGGCATGCTCCTTGCGCTCGGCGGAATAATCTCTGCCCTCTTGCAGCCGCTCGCAGGCTCAATGATCGACAGATTTCCCTCTGTTTCGTCAAAGACCGTAATGCTTGTCTGCAGCATCGCGATAGTTATATTCGGTGGCATACTCATGCTCACGCCCGAACGCGGCATCGGTGCAACGGCCGTTTTGTACGGTATTCCGATAATGCTTCTCTATCTCGCCCAGCCGTTTATCAATTCGCTCGGCATGGAAGCGATAAACTACGGCTACAAGCTAAACTTCGGCGTCGGAAGAGCAGTCGGATCGTTCGGTTATGCCGCAGGCTCATACGTTTTCGGCATCATCTCGGTCAAGCTCGGCGCAACGATCATTCCGCTTGCGTTCACGGTCGTTTACTTTTTGCTCTGTCTCATCGTTTTCTTCTACCCTGTGCATGAAGAAACCGCTGTCGAAACCGGGATTGAAAAGAAGAAGTACCAAAACCCCTATCTTTTCCTGCTTAAATACAAAAGATTCGCCGCGGTACTTCTCGGTCTTGTATGCATATTCTTCAGCCACATGCTCATAAATACGTTCTCGCTCCAGATCATCCTTCCAAAAGGAGGGACGAGCGCGGATATGGGCACCGCAGCGGCCATCGCCGCGGTATGCGAGCTTATCACGATGCTTCTGTTTTCTTTCTATATGAAAAAAGCGGGACTTAACAATCTCATTAAGATCTCGGGAGTATTCTTTACGTTAAAAACACTCTTCAGTCTTCTCGTCAGAACCGTAATGGGATATTTCCTTATACAAGGCTTTCAGATGTTCGGATTCGGCCTTCTTTCGATCGGTATAGTCTACTACGTAAACGATCTGACTTCCGACGACGACAAGGCAACGGGACAGGCTTACGCAGGCATCGCAACGACTGCCGGCAACGTCCTCGCCACCTTCCTCGGCGGACACCTCATTGACGCTTTTTCGGTAAACACAATGCTCATAGTCGGCTCAGTTGTAGCCGCGATCGGAACTTTGATAATGATAGTCTTTGTTGGTGGGAAAGAGAAAGAAATTCACACACGGCGTGTGTGACAGGGCGCACGAGGTCCGGGGGACCTCGGTTCTGCGCCGACCGGAGCGAAGCGGAGACCGAACCCACTGGGTTCGAATCTCCGCGGATGCTCCTATAACAAAAAAGACCCAATTCTTCAATTGGGTCTTTTTGTTATATAAGCGTGTGTGACAGGATTCGAACCCACGACCTTCTGGTCCGTAGCCAGACGCTCTATCCAGCTGAGCTACACACACATATATCATCGTGCCTTTCATCGGCACGAATGATATGTTAACACAGCAAAATATCAAAGTCAAGGCTTTATTTAGCCTATATAAGCACCGGCCTGAACGTGCCACATCTGCGCATATTTACCGTTAAGTGAAAGCAGTTCGTCGTGTGTTCCTTCTTCGACGATACGGCCGTTTTCAAGCATGATTATGCGGTCCGCGATACGCGTCGTGGAAAGGCGGTGGGAAATGAATATGACCGTCTTGTCTTTGGTTGCGGTAAGCATGGCATGATTAAGCTGATACTCCGCAATGGGATCCAGGGCACTGGATGGCTCGTCAAGTATCATAAGACCCGCATCTTGGTAAAATACTCTGGATACGGCGAGTTTTTGCGATTCTCCGCCCGAAAGGTCGATACCGTTGTCTTTCGTTTCCGTCGTAAGATCGCTTTCGATACCCTTCTCCATTCTGTCTATTCGCTTTATAAGGCCCGCATCCGTAAGCGCCTGCCTTACGTGATCGGTTTCTTTGTCATCAAATTCATCCATTACAACGTTTTCGGCAACGCTTCCGGCAAATATCTTAAAGTCCTGGAATACGACGCCGATGGAGCGCCTGAACTTCTTAAGGGCGTACTCCTTGATGTCGTGGCTGTCCATATAAATACTGCCGTAATCGGGATCGTAAAGGCGCATGAGAAGCTTTACGAAGGTGGTCTTTCCGGCGCCGTTATAGCCTACAAGGGCGATCTTCTCACCGGGCTTGATGTTAAGGTTAATGTCCTTTAACAGCATATCGCCGGTCTTATTGTATGCAAAGGAAAGATCCTTGACCTGCACGTCTTTTGCGCGGTTGTCGGGCTCGATATCGGCGATGGACTTGATCTTTGTCTCGTATTCAAGGAAGTTTCTTATCTTCTGCACATAAAGGCTCGATTCACACGCAAAGGGATATGTGTCGGTGAACACTCGAAGCCCCCTCTTCATACGTCCGAAGGAGTTGTAAAGTATTGCAACTGTGGAGAAAGAAAGCGCTCCCATAACCGTTGCTCTGAACACAAGGTATGTAATGTATATAACGTCGCAGAAGAAATCGTTGCCGACGTAGTTACCCATAAACTGAAGTGCAAAGTGGCGTTTCGCGTTCTTTTTCTCAACCTGCAGTACTTCTTCATTTGCCTTGTCGAAGTCATCGTAAAGAATGCCCGTGACATCCGGGTTAAGGCGCATCTCCTTTGCGCAATCGGGAAGGTAGAACACACGCTTAACATACTCTCTTCTTCTCTCGAAGGGGTTGCGGTCGACTCTTATCTTATATGAAAGCCTGTTGTAAGCCTGCATAAAGAAAAATGTCACGAAAAACGAAGCTACCGCAAAGAGGATGGATACACCGTCTTTGTTTAGGAAGTAGATCGCCGATGTGATGAAGGTCGCAAGTCCCGAGAATACGTTTGAAAGGAACACTATACAACGGTCGATCTGCTTGTCGACTTCGGAGATGGCGAGCACCATCTCGTTGTAGTAATCGGGATTGTCGTAGCATTCAAGATCCAGATCTTTCGCTTTTTCGTAAAGCATAAGTTTGATCTTTCGGCTTACTTTCGGCCCTTCTTTGGCTCTTACGTAATCTCCTACCCAGACCGTAAATACCATTCCTATGGAGATCGCAATAAAGAGGATCAGGATGACCATAGCGACTTTCTTAAAGGGATAGCCGAATTCCGCTGCCTCCAGCACGTATCCTATACCCACCGTATGCTCGAAGAATATGGATACCTGGTTTCTCACCGCATCCAGTACCGGAAAGATAACGAATGCGGGTGATGCCTTGAAGCAAAGTTTTATCAAAAATAAGTTGTTTGACCAGACCTGTTTGAAGGGCTGTTTGTTTTCTTTTTGCTTACTCATTTATGCGCCCTCCGTTCCGTCATCTATCGCAAGATAGTTGTTGGCCTGACGACGATACATCTTGGCGTATTTTCCGTCAAGAGCCATAAGTTCTTCGTGTGAGCCCTCTTCCACAAGACGGCCTTTTTCAAGCATGAATACCTTGTCGCAGTGCTTTACCGAAGAAAGTCTGTGAGAGATGAACAATAATGTATGCTCATTGCCTTCTTTGGCGATATTTTTGAAAAGATCGTACTCCGCGATGGGATCGAGAGCGCTTGAAGGCTCATCAAATATCTTTAACGCCGAAGGCTTTGCAAATGTACGTGATACAGCCAGCTTTTGAGATTCGCCGCCGGAGAACACCGCACCGTTTTCATCGAACTCTTTGGTCATGACGGTAGCAGTACCCTTCTCGAGGCTCATTACCTTATCGTATACCCCCGCCTTTTTAAGAGCATCCTCAACCACCTTATCATCGTCGTCGTATCTTCTGCCCATAAGAACGTTTTCTTTGATCGTCATTCCCATGATGGCAAAATCCTGGAATGTGGTCGCAAAAAGTTCTCTGTAGGCGTGAAGGTTGTAATCCTTTATATCGCGGCCGTTAAGTCTTATGACTCCGGATGTGGGATCGTAAAGTCTTAACAGAAGCTTGATTATAGTTGTCTTGCCCGCACCGTTATGTCCCACCAGGGCTGTGTTCTCACCTTTCTTTATGCAGAAAGAAAGTTCTTTTATCGTTTCTTCGTCATCGTAAGAGAAGGTCACGTTGTCAAATTCAAGTGATTCAAATTCTCCGGGGATGATACCGTCGTAATCTTCGGGAATTTTTTCTTCGTACTCCAAGAATCCCCGAAGGTTATTTATAAATACGCCGTCTTTCATGAAGTTTATGATGTCATCGAAAAGACCGATGAGTATCCACGTCATGGAGACCATCATACTGGTCATGATTGTAAGTTCCGCCAGGGAAATAGACTTTGTGACAAGGTTTCTGTAAATGGCATAAAAAAGTATGCCTTCAAATATGACCGAAAACGTGAAAGTTATCTTCCAGAAGTTTACGAAAGCATTGGGAAATGCATATTTCTCCGCAGCCTTTACGTTTCTGTCCGTGGCATCGTTGTACTGCTTTTTAAGAAGGTTGAATACGTTGAACAAACGCATTTCCTTGGCATAGTCGGGAAGATACATTGCACGGCTTACGTAGTTGAGCACCTTGTTTCCCGCAACCTGCTCCTTATAGCGCTTGAACTCGTACTTGTTCTTTATGCTTCCGAAAAGGAAGTTGCCTAAAAGCGGGCAGATGATAAAGATGACCGCGAACTTGTCTATTTCAAACATCAGATAAAAGACAAATCCCGTAGCTATCGTACCAAGTATCACGCCCCAGAAGCGTCGCATAACGTCGCTTATACGCTCGTCCGCGCCGTCCATCGCCATGGTATATTTGTTGTAAAAATCCGCATTTTCGTAGCAGCTTAACTCTACATTTTTAGCCTTGTCAAAAAGCTTTCTGTAGAGTCTTCCGTAAAGTCTTGTTTTTTCTATGGGAAGTATGACATTTTCGAAGTAGTGCTGGTAAAGGTTCATAAGACCTACCACCACTCCGCAGAAAATGATATAAGTGAAGATCTTTTTAAAGCCTTCACCTTTATCGAGACTGTCGACGATATTTTTCATGAATACCGACGAAAAGAATACCCACTGAAAATAGCCTAACGCAGCTATGAAGCAAATATTAAAGAACAGGGCCTTTGTGTAGGCCCTGCCCAGTTTTATAGCGTAAAAAGCGTTTTTCAGTGTTTCCCCAAATGTAAGTTTCTCATCTTTCATAACAGCTATTTCTCCATAGCCACGGCGGTGTTGAGCGCTACCTCCATCATCTGAGTGAATGAATTCTGTCTTTCTTCAGCTGTGGTAGCCTCACCCGTAACGAGGCTGTCCGATACGGTAAACAATGCAAGTGCTCGCTTCTTTGCGTATGCGGCGTTCATGTAAAGTGCCGCTGCCTCCATCTCAACGCACATGACACCCATACGGGCCCATTTTGCGTTAAACTCCGGATCTGCGTTATAGAATACGTCTGAGGACAATGCATTGCCCACATGATAGTTTACTTTAAGTTTGTCTGCTTCTTCGATCGCCGTCTTAAGCAATCTGTAGTCGGCTATAGGGGCAAAATGACCCGGAATGCCGTACTGTGCCTGATATTCGGAGTTTGTACAGGCTCCCTGTGCAAACACGATGTCTCTTATCTTGACTTCAGGCACCAATGCTCCCGTTGAACCTATTCTTATGATGTTGTCCACATCAAAGAAATTGAACAGTTCGTAGGAATAAATACCTATGGACGGAATACCCATTCCGCTGGCCATTACCGATACTCTTGTGCCTTTGTACGTACCCGTATACCCCTGTACGGAACGAACGTTGTTTACAAGCACCGGTGATTCGAGAAAATTCTCTGCGATGAACTTTGCTCTTAAAGGATCCCCGGGCATGAGGACCGTCTTTGCAAAGTCTTCGGGTTTCGCGTTGATGTGTGGTGTAGGATAATTCGCCATTTTAATACCTCCCCTTGAACTTTATTCAACCTTTATCTTGTCTTCTTTGTAGTCTTCACCCGTAACCTGAGTCATTATCTGCTCGGAGAGATCTCTTAACCACTTATCGGTATCCTCTCCCGTCCAGATCTTAGTAAATGTGATCTCAAGCTGTACCCAAAAATTCGATGCTTCAACAATCTTGGGAAGGGGAATGGAATCGGCATATTCTTCCTGGAAAAGAAGTAACGTTTCATCGTCATAAGCCGCATCGTAACTTGAAGCGATCTTTCCGGTCTTGGCATATAAATTCTTTGCATATTCCGTCGTAACGAATGCCGCGAACCTGTTGGCCGCAAGGGCATGCTCCGAATAACCGTTTACCGTGAGAACGTCGGTAACGGAAAGTGAGCGGGAATCAAGTTCGTCGGTAAGCTCGGGAATACGATGGAAGCCGAAAGTAAAAGCAGGAGCTATCTTCGACTGCGCGGTTTTAATCTTCTCGTCATATTTATCCTGATCGATCGCACCCGCCGCAAGCTGGCTGTCAAGATCTTTCCTGGTCGATTCAAACGCTGCCAGACTCTCCTCGCGAGCGGTCCTCATTTCCTCTTCTTTAAGCCTTACCTTTTCGATGACATCGGAAGTGGCTATGGTAAAAAGAAACTTTCCTTCAAAGAAGTTTTCAAGCATCGAATCGTAACTTGAGGTCTCGGCA
>JAEEGG010024121.1_pt1 | contig 11827 bp, 12 predicted proteins | sample 9134161 | NCBI WGS metagenome assembly JAEEGG01 (sample SAMN16246543, study PRJNA631951) | gut metagenome | biome: gut microbiome; feature: rumen; material: CR-attached | host: Bos | place: Iran: Karaj | collected 2018-10 | reverse complement strand
TGCGGGATGAAGCGAGGCGGAAGCGCGGGTCGAACAGGGAGCAGAAGGAAGCGAATAGCGACGCGCTGCGACCATGTGAGACCATCGGGTGGCAGCCGTGAGGCTGACGGGAGGGTTGTGATGAATCTCCCTACGGCATGAATTGCTGCCGCATCATGCTCACGCTCTGGCAGCCGCGTTTTTCAGGACGTCGTGGATCAGACGCTGGCCCGCGTCGTTCGGGTGGATGCCGTCCTCGCAGAGGAAGGGGAGCAGCACACGCTGTTCGAGAAACGCGCTGCGAAGGTCGACGAGCGTGCAGCCGAGCTCTCCGGCCAGCCGCTCGATCGCGCGCGAGTAGTTCTCCTGATAGCGATAGATCGCGTTCGCGTCGCCGAGCCACAGGAGGATGTTTTCTTTCGAAAGCCCGTTGCGCGTGATCCAGTTGAGATAGCGCTCGCTCGAGATCGGCGGAAGCGTGGAGAGGACCGGACGGACGCCGCGTTCGCGGAGCGCAAGCACCATGCGCCGGAGCGTGTCGCAGAACACCGGCAGCGGCGTGTTCGGCAGATGTTCGTCGAGGGGACGCGCCGCGACCTCGTCCCAGCGAAAGTCCGCGTCGTTGCCGCCGTATTCCAACAGCACCGCGGCGGGCGGATCGTTCTTTTCGAGCAGGCGGTTCAAAAGCAGCTCGCCCTTGGTGACCGTGCAGCCGAAGCGCGAACGGTTGTCGAGCACCCAGTCGTGCTCGCGCGCGATCGATTCGAGCCCGATATCGTCGGTCGTTCCGTAGCGCGTCGTGCCCTTGAGCATGCGCACGCCCTTCAGAATGGAGTCGCCGAAGATGGAGATGACACGATTATTTTGCATTTACGCCCTCCTTTCGCCCGAATTCAGGCTTGCATAAAACTGCTTCTGCCTTTATAATAGTGTCATCGCAAAAGAAATGCACCCTATTGGGGAGCGGGCGCGGTATATTGCGCGAAGCCTGTCCGGTAGAATCTGCATAACGCGTCTCTACCGAGAGTAGAATTCCCCGAAAACAGGGCGTTTGAGGATGCATAAATGGAAGAAAACCGTATCCGCACGATCCTTGCGCAGAAGCTGACGGCGTATCGCAAACGCGCCGGCATGACGCAGGCGGAGCTTGCGGAAAAACTGAATTATTCGGATAAATCGGTCTCGAAATGGGAGCGCGGCGACGGCATGCCGGACCTTCTGGTGCTGTGTCAGCTTGCCGATCTCTATGACGTCCCGCTCGACGCGTTTTTGCGCGAGGGACCGCTGGTGCGTTCGCAGCGCGAGCAGAGAAGCCGCCACGCGATCATCACCCTGCTGTCGCTCGGGCTGGTCGTGTTCGTCAGCGCGATCGCGTTTTTCGTCTGCCATCTGGCGCAGGTCAAGGTCGGCTGGCTGTCGTTCGTGTACGCCGTGCCGGTGTGCATGATCCTGCTCGTCGTGTTCAGCCACATCTGGGGCAATACGCTGCATCAGGCGATCTCCGTCACCCTGCTCGACTGGACGCTGTGCGCCTCGGTATATATCTCGTTTCGCGCGATCTCCGGCATTCAGCGCATCGAAATGCTGTTCATGGTCGCGGCGGTGTTCCAGGTGCTGATCATCCTGTGGTACGTGCTGATGTATGTGCGGCGTCGCAACCGGACGCGGAAAGGCGGCGGCAATGTTCTGTCCTGAATGCGGGCATCCCCTCGAAAGCCCTGACATCAAATTCTGCCCGAACTGCGGCAATCGTGTGATTCCTCCTGCGGCACCCGAACCGGCCGGAATTCCGCCTCTCAATGCGTCAGAAGCGGCGAGCGAAACGGCGGGGGAGCGGATCACGTATTCAAAGCTCTGTACGGCGGCGCTGCTGCTCGGCGCGGGCGCGTTCGTGTGCGCGGTGCTGACGCTGATCTGCCGGATGCTCTCGGTGCATCTGCGCGTGCTCGGCGCGGTCGCGACCGGCGCGTTTTTCCTGGCGCCGCTTGCCTGCTGCTTCGGCGTCGCGGGCATCGTCGTGCGGGCGAGAAACCGGAATATGCGCGGTCTGCCCTCGGCGATCATCGGTCTGCTTCTCGGGCTTCTTTGCGGCGCCGGCGCGTCGTATCTGCTGCTTTCCCGCATGCTCGGGTTGTGAGGGAACAACCCCTCAGTCTCGGTAAACCTCGACAGCTCCCCTTGCACAGGGGAGCCTTTTGGTTGAGCTAAAAAAGCCCTCCCTGTGCAACGGGGCGCGGAGCCGAGCGCCCGCGGTGCGGGATGAAGCGAGGCGGAAGCGCGGGTCGAACAGGGAGCAGAAGGAAGCGAATAGCGACGCGCTGCGACCATGTGAGACCATCGGGTGGATTTTGCGAAGCAAAAGACGGGAGGGTTGTCACAGCCTGCGGCTTCGCCGCGCGACGTTACAGGATCCGCAGGGCGTGGGTTTCCGCCTTGTAGGCGTCGAAGCCCTCCTTGCGCGCCTGATGGCGATCCGCCATCGGGATGCTGATGAACCAGAACATCAGCGTATTGAGGATTGCGCCGAACAGCAGCTGCCAGACGCCTTTCAGCGCCGCGATCGACGCGAGCGCTACGCCCCACCACATCAGGATTTCGCCGAGATAGTTCGGATGCCGCGAGCGCTTCCAGAGCCCTTCGCGGATAAAGCCCGTTTTATGCGCCTTGCGGAAGCGGTGCAGCTGCCGATCCGACACGCCCTGCAGCACGGTCGCAGAAAGCGACAGCAGCAGCCCGAACAGGCACAGCGGGTTCCACGCCGCGCCGCGTTCGACGACGAGCACGGCGGGCAGCGTCACGCAATAGACGACGAGCGTCGGGAACAGATGGATGCCGAGGAAATTCACGACCGGATAGAGCGCGCCGGTCTGCTCCCGCAGCATCGTATAGCGCCAGTCCTGATGCGCGAGCCCGTGAAACGTGTACGCCCAGTTCGCGGTCAGCCGCACGCCCCAGATCGAAACGACGGCGAGCAGCAGCGCGCCCGGCAGCGTCAGCCCGCAGTGGATCGCAAAGCCGGACAGGATCACGATCGGCTGCACGCTCCAGTACGGATCGTAGACCGACGCGTTCTTCAAAAGGACGCTGAACACGAACACAAACGCCGTCGCCGCAACGTCGGCGAGCAGCAGACGCAGCCAGAACGCGCCCGGCAGCGCGCGAAAGATGAACACGCCGACGGCGATCGCCGCGGCATAGATGAACGCGATCAAAAGAAATCCGATCCGTCTGTTTTCGCGCATGATTTCGATCCCCCGATCCCCTGTTTTCCGCGTCCCATCATAGCATTCGCGCGGCCTGCTGTCAATCGCGCCTTTATGGGTTGCAAGCACGCAAAAATCTTGCTATACTGTAGCTGAAAAGAACGCGGGAGGGGCTATGAACAAACCGAAGCGCATACCAAGGGGAAAAATGAGCGCAAAGCTCGTTTTGAAAGAACTGAAAACCATGTTTCTGATGACGCTGATGATCACGATCGAGGCGCTGGCGGTGGTGCTGCTGTATACGCCCGCGGGCGTCGTCACCGGCGGCGTGACGGGTATCGGCATGCTGATCTCGTATGCCACCGACGGCGCGTTTCCGAGCTGGATCTTCATCGTGATCGCCAATACGCCGCTGCTGATCCTTGCGTTCAGATATCTGCACATCCGCTTCACGGTCTACACGCTTCTGATGACGGTGCTGTTCTCCGCGGAGCTCGCGATCTTCGGCACGATCGATTTTCCGGCGCTGTTCGACGTATCCGAACCGGCGTGGCGCGTTGTGAGCGTGGTCTTCGGCGCGGTGATCATGGGCTTTGCGGGCGGCATGATCGTGCGGCTCGGGGGCAGCACGGGCGGCATGGATATCGTTTCGCTGCTTTTAAACCGCAGGTATTCGATCTCGATGGGCACGATCTCGATGTCCCTAAACGTCGTGATCGCGGTCACGCTCGGCGTGGCCCGCGCGATCGGCGCGCACGATTTCCGCGCGGGCATCGAAGGCGCGGCGCTGTCGATCATCGCCCTGTTCATCACCAGCATCGCGTTCAACAACATCATCCTGGGCATCAACCGCACCAAGACGCTGTTCATCATCTCCGACAAGTGGGACGAGATCGCGCCGGAGGTGCTGAACAAGATGCACCGCGGCGTCACCTACATTCCGTGCCGCGGCGCGTACACGAACACGGAAAAGACGCTGGTCTACATTCTGACCAAGACGATCGAGCTCGGCAGCATCCGCCGCCTCGTGCTCGAAAAGGATCCGAAAGCGATCATCTCCATCATCGATACGCGGGAGGTCATCGGCAAGGGCTTCTCCGCAGTCAACTGACAGAAAGGAAAGGTACAAACATGAAGAATTGGATCGAACAAACGCTGCCCGCGCAGATTGAGGACCTCAAAGCCCTCGTGCGCATCCCGTCCGTCTCCCGCGGCGATCCCGCGGAACCCGGCAAGCCGTTCGGCAAAACCGTGTATGAAGCGCTGCAGGCGGCGCTCGCGATCGCGCGGCGTCTCGGCCTCAAGGCGTGGGACACGGACGGCTACTGCGGTGTGGTCGAGTACGGCGAAGGCGAGGAGGTTCTCGGCATCCTGGCGCATCTGGACGTCGTTCCGGAGGGCGAAGGCTGGTCCGTGCCGCCGTATTCCGCAACCGAAAAGGACGGCCGCATCATCGGCCGCGGCACGCTGGACGACAAGAGCCCGGCGCTCTCCGCGATCTATGCGCTCGCCGCCGCGAAGGAATGCGGACTGAAGATGAAGCGCCGCGTGCGCGTCATCCTCGGCTGTGACGAGGAGATCGGCTCTCTGGGCGTCGAGCACTATCTCAAGGTCGAAGGTCAGCCGACGCTGGCGTTCACGCCCGACGCCGAATACCCGGTCGTCAATTCCGAAATGGGCATCATGCACACGACGTACGAGAAGCGCTATCCGTCTCAGCTCAGGATCGACTGCGGCACCGCGGCGAACGTCATCCCGGGCGTGATCCGCGCCGAACTGCCGGTCAAAGCGGTTCCGGTGCATGCGCCGGCGGGCTATACCGTGACGTACGACGAAAACCGCATCACGGTCGAGGGCCGCGGCGGGCACGCGTCGATGCCGGAGTTTGCGAAGAACGCGCTGCAGGCGCTGATGAAGATTCTGACCGTGCAGCCGCTGCCGGATGCGGACAAAGAAACGGTCCGCGCGCTGTACGCGCTGTGGCAGTTTGACATGCACGGCGAGTCGCTCGGCATCGACGTCACCGACGAATCGGGACGCATCACCTATCAGCCCGACGTCATCCGCTTCAACGAGAACGGCGTGCGCTTCATTGCCGACTGCCGCCATCCGTTTACCGCAAAGGCGGAAGACCTGCTGAAGACCTGGGACGCGGCGTACGGCAAAGCGGGCTTTGCACGCACCGATACGGTCATCAAGCCGGGGCATTTCATTCCGGCGGACAGCGAGCTGGTCTCGACGCTGATGGACATTTACAACGAGCTGAACCATTCGGATTCGAAACCGCTGTCGATGGGCGGCGGCACCTATGCGCGCGAGCTGGAGAATGCGGTCGCGTTCGGCATCGTGCGCGAGGGCGAGGAAAGCATGTGCCACATGCCGGACGAATCGATCTCGATTGAGGACATCCGCTTCAACACCAACATCATGGCGGAAGCGATCAGACGGCTTGCCGCATACTGAGATGGCGCTCGTATACATTGTAGAAGACGATATCGACATCCGTGAGATGGAGACCTACGCACTGAAAAGCGCAGGTCTCTCCGTCGACGCGTTTGCGGACAGCGAACGGTTCTTCGAGACGCTCGCCGTGCGGCTGCCGGACATGGTCCTGCTCGACATCATGCTGCCCGGCAGGGACGGTCTCGAGGTGCTCAAAGAGCTGCGCGAAAGTCCGGCGACGCAGACGCTGCCGATCATGATGGTGACGGCCAAGACGAGCGAAGCCGACCGCGTCAAGGGACTGGACAGCGGCGCGGACGATTATCTCATCAAGCCGTTCGGCATCATGGAGCTGGTCTCGCGCTGCAAGGCGCTGCTGCGCCGCGCAAACCGTCTCATGCCCGTGCTGGCGTACGAGACGATCGAGATGGACGACGAGCGGCACCGCGTGACCGCCGACGGCGTCGACGTGGAGCTGACGTTCAAGGAATACGCGCTGCTGAAATACCTGCTCGAAAACAGCGGCACCGCCGTCACGCGCGAACGGCTGATGGACGCCGTCTGGGGCTTTGCCTTTACCGGCGAGACGCGCACCGTCGATATGCACATCAAAACGCTGCGGAAAAAGCTCGGTCCGTCCGGCGCGCTGATCCTGACCGTGCGCAACGTCGGCTATCAGCTCGGGAGGTAGCGCGTGAACGAAACGATCCTTGCGGGCATCCTGAATACGCTCGAAGACGGCGTCGCGGCGTTCGACCTCGACGGACGGACGCTGTGCTGCAACGCGGCCGCCTGCCGTCTGCTGCGCATGGACGCGAAATCGCTCCGGCACGTGTTCGATCTGCCGACGCCGGTCCGCGCGTTTTTCGGCGGCGTCCGCAGCGGCGACAGCACGACGGTCGAGCTGTACGGACAGGCGGTGCGCCTGCTGTACCACGACATCACGGAAAACGGTCTGCGCGTCGGCGCCGTGCTGACGCTTGTCGACATCGGCGAACGGGACCGCGTGGAGCGCATCCGCCGCGAGTTCACCGCCAACGTCTCGCACGAGCTCAAAACGCCGCTGACCTCGATCTCCGGCTATGCCGAAATGATCGAAAACGGCATGGCGAAGGACGCGGACATCACCGCGTTCGCCGAACGCATCCGCCGCGAATCGAACCGCATGCTCGCGCTGGTGAGCGACATCATCACGCTTTCGGAGCTTGAGGAACGCGGCATCCGGGAACAGGAGGAAACGGTCGATCTCTACGCGCTCGTGCAGGAGAACATCGAAACGCTGAAGGGCGCCGCCATGGTGCGCGGCGTCACGGTGCAGCTTTCCGGCGAGCCGACCGAGGTCGAGGCAAGCCGCGTGCTGCTCAACGAGCTTGTTTACAATCTTCTGGACAACGCGATCCGCTATAACCGTTCGAACGGCACCGTCTCCGTGCGCGTGCACAACCGCACGCTGACCGTGCGCGACACCGGCATCGGGATTCCGCGGGCGAACCGCGACCGCATCTTCGAGCGCTTCTACCGCGTGGACAAGAGCCGCAGCAAGGCGACCGGCGGCACGGGGCTCGGGCTTGCGATCGTCAAGCACATCTGCGAGCGCTACCACGCCTCGCTGAAGCTCGAAAGCGCCGAGGGCATCGGCACCGAGATCACGGTCCGCTTCCCGCAAAGATAACAAAAAAGGGCTGTTAAGAAAGTCCGGACCATGTCATCCTGAGGAACGAAGTGACGAAGGATCTCAGAACGGAAAGACAAACCGGCGTTCAAAGATTCTTCGCCTTCCGCTTCGCGTCAGGCTCAGAATGACAGACTTTCTTAACAGCCCTTTTTTTATATTCAGTTCAGCAGCGCTTCGATTTCGGGCATGGCGGCTTCGGCGCATTCGCGGCCGATGGCGATTGCGCGTTCCGCGCCGGCGGTCGAGACGAGCCCCATAAAGGACACGTCCGGCTTGATGCGCACATCCACGGGATCGTTGCGCAGGCGTCCCATCGCCTTCTGCATCAGGTCGAACGCGCGCAGCACCGTGGCATGCGCGGTCGGCGACTTGCCCGGCTGGATCACGAACGGACGCTTGATCGAAAGATCGACCGCGATGACCGCGTCCGCGCCGTTCTCGCGCAAGACCTCCACCGGCAGCTCCTGCAGCGTGCCGCCGTCGATATACCAGTGCCCCTGCACATAGGCGGGCGAGAAAACGCCCGGCACCGCCATGCTGGCGCGCGCAGCTTCGTGCAGCTTGCAGTGTTCGAAGATATGGTATTCGGCGCTCTCCAGATCGGTCGCGCCGATGAAGCACGGAATCCGCGTGTCCTCGATGTTGAGCCCGTGCGAGAGCGTGCAGATGATCTCCTCGACCTTGCTGCCCGAGAGCACGCCGCCGCGCGTGATGATCGTCGGATCGATGATGTCCTTCGGAAGAAGCGTCACGAGATACTGCTCCAAAAGCTTCAGGTCCGTGCCCGCCGCGTAGATCGCCGCCACCAGCGCGCCCGCGCTGCAGCCGGAAATCATGTCGATCGGAACGTGATGTTCCTCCAGTACCTGCAAAACGCCGATGTGCGCCATGCCTCTGCCGCCGCCCGCGCCGAGCGCGAGACCGATTTTCTTCCGTTCTTCCATGATCCGTTTCCTCTTTCCGGGCAATGCCCATATGCCGCATTATACCAAACGCGGCGAAGAAACGCAAGGGATTCCGGCGCCTTACTCCGGTTGAAGGACATACAGCTCGACGCCGTCTTTCACAACACGGATCGTATGATCCTCCGGATGGTAACAAAGCGTCGGATATACGATTTCAGCGAAGACCGACTCCGGCTCCCCGTAGAAATACAGTTCGATGATTCCGTTATGGACCAGATAATGACGGGGATCCTTCCAGCGGCCGTACTGCACCCACCGCACGGTGTTGCCTTTGAATGCCATTTTGAGACGTCCCCCGCGGTCGTACTGCGCGCCGCTCACGGACACCCATTGACCTTCCAGAACGTCGGTCGAAAGCTCGCTCGCATCGTCCGGCGGAACGGCTTTTCCGTCCTCGCCGGTCTGACGGCGGAGGATCATCAGCTCATCGTACGGCTCGTCGTCCATTTTGATCCGGATCGTGCCGGTGTCGTAATCGCAGATCATCCGCATATGCGTATTGTTCACGGTGAAGTAGCGAAAATAGTACGTCCCGAACCAGACTGTGCCGTTTGTTGCGATATATGACACCGGAAACGTCTTTTCCTCCTGAACCGCGCCGTCCCGCAGCAGCTGAATGATCACGTTGCGGTTCGCCTTGAAGGCGACATGCAAATCCCATCCCTCCGCATACATCGAACCGTCGAAGGCGCTCCAATAACCGTTCAGGGACGTCTCTCCGACCGGCTGCGTCACCCCGTCCGCGCGCGAGAACACCAGAACGGGTTCCGCGCCGGTCGAAGCCGCATCCTGTATCAGGACGGTAAGCCGCAGTTCCCCGCTCTCCGCATCCGCAAAGCCGGTCAGCGTGACGCCGTCCGCCGTTACGGACAGGATCGAATCGGTGACGGTATACGCCTGTTTGCTGCGCACCGACCTGTCCGCAATCCGGATCACATACCGCGCCTCGTTTCCGTCCAGCATCAGGTGTCCGTCCAGATGCGAAAGATCGAAGGTCGCGCCGGCGGTTTCGGCGCGTTCGAGCGTCCATACGCCGTTCAGGTCGGTACGTTCGACGGTCTTTGCCGTGTGCGGGGCTGCCTGCGCCGCCGCGGACGGATCGCGATAGTAGGTCCTGCACGCAAAGTCCGAACGGATCGTCAGCAGCGCCGGCGCATCGGGATCGCAGACGAGCGCAAGCGTCTCGCGCTCCGAATTCAGCACCAGTCCGTCGCCGCTTCCGGATACGGCATACGACTTCATCCGTCCGACGCCGCGCTTGAACTCGACGACCGACACCGTGCCGTCCGCTTCGATCGTCATCACGGGCCCGTCGTCCGGCGCGTCCGGATTCCGCTCCGTCCACGTGCCGGCAAGCGTTTCGGGGGAGTCTGCGTCCGGTCTGACTTCGGGCGGCTCGGCAGGCAGGACGGGCGGTTCGGTCGGATCGGCGGTCTGCGGCGCGTTCGTCGCCGCGGCGGTGGCGTCGACCGGTCTGGTCGGCGCGTTCTTCTTCGACACAAACGGCATGATCACGACGAGCAGCAGCGCGGCGCACGCGGCGACGCTTACGCAAGCGGTCAGCGCATAGGTCAGGATGCGGCGCATCCGCTCGTGCTTCGGCGGCCGCGCCTGCGGTTCGTTTGCGGCGGCAGCGGCGCCCTCCTCCTTCTGCTGTTCGAGCATGGCGGCAAAGCGCGTGCGCGCTTCGGGCGGGACCGGCTCCGCGGTCTGCTCGTACAGGATCTTCCGTCCCTGTTCTTCGGCGTCCAGATGCACGGCTTCGCGCAGCAGTTTTTCAAAATCACGCTTTTTCATGGCCTTTTCCCTCGCAGATCTTCAGAACGGCCTTTCGCGCGCGCATGAGATAGACGCGCACGGAAGCCTTTCCGACGCCCAGAAGCTTTGCGATCTCGCGATCGCTCAGATCCAGCAGATACTTGTAGCGCAGCACGTCCTTGAAGTCCTCGGGCAGCTGCTTGAACGCGTCGTGCACCTGTTCGAGCGTCAGCGTCCGGATCGCCTTTTCCTCGACCGAGGCGTCCGTGTCCTCGATCATCTCCTCCTGCGTCAGTCCGGTCAGCCGCTTTTTGTCCCGCAGACGGTTCAGCGCGTTGCGCTTGACCGCGGTCAACAGATAGTACGGCCGTGCGTCCGGCGCGAGATCGCGCACGGTTTCGATGTGACGCATGCAGTTGATAAACGTATCCTGCACGGCGTCCTCGGCTTCGGACTCGTCGTGCAGAAGCTTGACCGCCGTGAACTTCATGCGGTGATAGGTTTTGTCGAACAGATCGCTCAAGAGTGCGGCGTCCGCTTCGCTGTCCAACAAGGCAAGCAACAGAATCATGCCGGCATTCGCCCCTTCCTACTGGTTCCTCATAAAGGAGACACACGAACCGTCGAAAGTGTTACAGGTTTTTTCGAAAAAAAGTACAAAAAAGATCCCGAAGCGGGTTCGGGATCGAAAGCGTGCGGTTCAGTTCCAAAGATCGGGATGTTCCAGAAGGTACTTGGCTTCCGTTCCGTCGAGCCAGACCTTCAGCGCCGAAACGGCGTTGTCGTTGCGTACGGAGGTGCTGCCGATCGGCGCTTCGAGCACGGTCAGCCCGAACGCGTTCTCAACGGCGGCGCGCTTCCAGCCTGCCGCTTCCAGCGCGGCGATGTTCGCCTCGTCCTTCAGCACGGCGACGCACGCATTGGCGGCGGCGTTCGCCTGGTCGACCTCCTCGCCCTCTTTGGCTTCGGTCACGTTGACGAACGTCGGCTGATAGCCGGTGTTCGCCTGGAAGTACGCAAGCAGCGTCGTCATGGTCTCGTCGTCGTACGCGAGCGTGAACGCGGCGTTTTCGGGCGGCGTCGGGACCTGGGACTTGGCACAGCAGCTGAGCCCGCAGGAACAGCCGATCGTGCCGAACAGAAGAATTGCGATCGCAAGGATCGAAAGAATGCGTTTCATAGGATGCTCCTTATCGGATATTCGATTCATGATAGCACACTTTCGGTGCGTTCACAACCCCCAAAAATGAAAAAATCGCGCGAATCGCGTCGGGATCGCCGGGAATTCTTGCAATTTCCGGCGAAATCTGTTATGCTAAATTATTGTCAAACGACTGATTACGGAGGAACGGATATGCAGATCATCGTCGTCGGCTGCGGAAAGATGGGATCGTCGCTTGCGGTACAGCTCGTTGCGGAGGGACACCGCGTGACGATCGTGGATCGCAGCGAATCGGTCATCGAACAGATCAGCAACACGCAGGATGTGATCGGCTACGTCGGCAACGGCGCGGTCTTTTCGGTGCTGGAATCGGCGGGCGCAAAGGAAGCGGACCTGCTGCTGGCGCTGACCGAAAGCGACGAACTGAACCTGCTCTCCTGCCTCATTGCGCATAAGATCGGCGCGAAGCACACGATCGCGCGCGTCCGCAATCCCGAATACGCCGCGCACATGTACGAGATCTCCGAGGACCTCGGACTTTCGATGACGGTCAATCCGGACCGGCAGGCGGCGGAAGAGATCGCGCGCGTGCTGCGGTTCCCCGCGGCGATGCACGTGGAGCTGTTTGCGAACGGCCGCGTCG
>JAEEGG010024117.1_pt1 | contig 11828 bp, 8 predicted proteins | sample 9134161 | NCBI WGS metagenome assembly JAEEGG01 (sample SAMN16246543, study PRJNA631951) | gut metagenome | biome: gut microbiome; feature: rumen; material: CR-attached | host: Bos | place: Iran: Karaj | collected 2018-10 | reverse complement strand
CCGTTGTTGTTGTACGAACCGCCGTCCATCGGGGAGAAGAAGAACAGGCCGCCCGCCTGCCCGTTGGTCTCATAGTCCGTATCGTAGAAGTCCGGAAGGCCCATGGCGTGGCCGAACTCGTGGCAGGCGGTTCCAATCCCGCACATCGTCCCTCTCCGGCTTCCGCTGCCGATGCGCTCATTGGTACAGGCATAGGAGTCCAGCTTCACCCCGTCGAGCGTGACAGTCTTGCCGGCGCCGCTTTCGATATACCACTGGTGGGGCCAGATCGTGTTCTCGTCGTCATTGTCGTCATCCGCTTCACCATATCCGGCGTAATACATGAAGACCATGTCCACATAGCCGTCGCCGTCGTTGTCGTACTGACTGAAATCGACGTCTCCATCCAGGGCCCGGCAGGCTTCAATCACCGCCTGTTCTGCCCGCAAATCATTGCCGGCGCTGTCGTTGGCCCCATAATAGGAATAGGTGTTGGGAAGCGGCACCGGACCGAAGACATCGAAAATGGGCTCGAAATAGCCATGGGAATTGTCGTAATAAAAGTCACGGGCGGAGCCGACACCGCCGTTGGCCGAATAGCCCGGATCGTTCAACAGCGAGCGGAAGGCCTCCTGCGGGTTCTTGACGGTAAAAGAGAGACCGGAGAATTCCACGAGTACGACCAGGAAATGCTTCTGTCCCACGGCAATGGGCTCTCCGCTGCGGGCGGCGCGGACGCGGTGGGCCGTGCTGCGGCGGGAGCGGGCGGTGGCGCGGCGCTGTCGGGCCGATGCTTCGCTTTCTTCGCGGTACCATCCCTCCGCATCCAGGCGGAGGGTGCGGCCGGTGTGGACATCGATGACGCTGTGGCCCCACTCGTCTCCGACCCGGCGGAGGGTCAGGGTGGTGCCGTCCGGCTGGACATGGACAAAGGTCCCGGGATGGGCCGGGATCCCCTTGCAAAGGAGGCTTGAGAGCAGCGCGGCTGCTACGAGAATCACTCTTTTCATAGGGCGCTACTTTTTAATGATGAAACCTTTGCCCGTCCCGTCGCCGATCCAGACCTTGGGACCGTCTTCCCCGACGACTTTCATCGTGTAGGAGCCCTCCAGGAGGGTGTTGACGCCTTTTCGCCAGCGGACGGAGACCGTCACGGGATCCCCCTTCACCAGGCTGGACCGGTAACCGGACAGCTCCAGCTGCTCCTTGGCGGAAGCATTCAGGAGGGTAAAACAGTAATCCGGGCCATATTCCCGGCTGTACTGGTCTTTCCCGCTCGTGTAACGGCGCTCCTTCGAGCCGAGATACAGGCCGTACTCGCTCTTCTGGAGGATCGGATCCTCCTCGGCGACGCCGCCGGTGGTGCCTTTCCGGTAAAGCTGAATCAGCACGCAGGAGGTGGAAGTGCCGGCGTAACAGGAGAAGCGAGGGTAGGAAGTATTGTACAGCAGCCAGTTCCGCTCTCCCTTCATGGCCTTGACGGTCGCATCGGAAGAGGAGGAAATAGAGATGACCCAGCTCGCATAATCATCCACGGAAGGAACCGTCACCAGGTAGTTCTTCTTGTCAAGGCTCTGGGCGGCCAGATAGCCGTCCGCGGCGTGGAGGGCCCAGGTCCCTTCTGTCTTTCCCTGTTCCAGGGTCACGACGGCGGCGCCGGAAGGAAGGGTGGAAATCGTCGTGTTTTCGATGACGACATCCACCGGCGAACGGTAGTTCGTATCCTGGGCTCCGAGGGCTTTTTTCTTGCCGCTGTGGACGATGAGGATCTCGTCTCCCACCGCAAGGGTGGAGGCATCCGTGACCAGGGTGTAGACTTCACTACCGCCCTGCGGCTCAACTCCTTCCATGTCCACGCTGAGATGGGCGATACGGCCGGGAACGAGCGTCCGGTTCTCCGGCAGGAGGATTTCTTTGACGAAATCGCCCTGGTCGGTATGGACCGTCACGCTGAGCATCTCGTTGGAAAGGTCCACGGGGGCGCAGGCGAACCAGACATCCTCGGTCCGGGCGGTGATGAGCGTCAGGGTGGACGATGCGCCATTCGGCGTCAGGGTCTCGCCGTTCCAGTACCACGCGCCGCAGAGCGGGGTGGTCGCCGTCAGTTCGATTCCGCTGACGACGGCCCCTTCGGCGGACAGGTTCTTCAGGGACAGGCGGCCATAGGCCGTTACGTGGGAAAAGTGCATGGACACTTCGTCCGGCAGGGTCTGATAGGTGCCCGATACGGAGGAAAGAATCTGGGCTCGTTCGTCCGGAGAGCCTTCCAGCGGGGTCTGGACCGACGGGATGAAGATGCTCCATGCCTCGCGGCTCGGCGACAGGGAGACGGCGGCGGTGGCGGGCGACAGGGCCCGGAAGACATAGGGCGCGCCGGATCCCGCATCCAGGGCCAGGGCAAATCCGGCCGTGAGGCCGTCGGCCGAGGGTGTTACCGGGACTTCCACCGGGGTAGAAAAGCCCTGGGCTACGCTGATGGAGGGATTGTCCGCCGACCAGAGGGTCGGATAACGGTTCCCTTCTTTTTCTCCGAAAACGGTTTTGGTCGGCAGGGCGCCGAGGCGGAACTGCACGGTCTTTTCCCCCACGGGGGCTTCCTGTTCATGGGAGACACAGGCACTCGCCGCCAGGGCGGAGACGAAAAGGATGAAAACAAATCTTCGCATCACGCATTCCCCCAATCTACTTCCTCTCCGGGATCAAGGGTGCCATTTCCCTGCGATGCCAGAAAATGACTGTCATAGCGGGGCTGTATCATCCGGAGGTCTGGTTTTACATACACGATATTCATTATTGCACTTGGATGGTCAGGTAAATACGCTCGGTCGTCCCGTCGGAGAATCGGAGCCGGGCCTCGATCTGGTGCGTCCCGGCGGTCAGGCTCACCGAATCCGCCTGGGTCAGGATCCCGTCATAGTACCAGGTGATGCCCTGGGGGGCCGTTGAAGAGGCCTGTACCAGAGAGAAACTGAAGCGGGAGCCGGCGGCATACTGCCCGTTCCCGGGATTGTCAATATAGCAGAAACCAATGTTCGCCGTATCCGGAACACCTGTCTCCGCAGAAATCACAGGGGTGTAATAGTCTCCCGAGTCTCCTAAATCCGACCATGCACGGGGAGAAGTGGTCGAGAAATAGGCGATATATCCCTTGTCTTCCTCCCCGCAGGTCGCCACCACAAAGGGACTCGGCGAGTTGCTGTTCATGATGCCGCAGCCAATGTAGGTTTCTCCGGGACGGATGATGTAATTCTGGGCGGAGACATCCACGGTCTGGAACGTTCCAAAACTGGGAGCCACGACTTGCTGGGTGAAAATCCTTTCACCGTCCACCTCGACGAATACATACAGATCGCCGGTCACGGCGTTTCCGCTATATTTGCCACGCGTATAGAACGAAATGGTTTTCAATTGTTTTCCTTTGAATAAGCCCAGTTCCTCAGCCGTAAAGCGGACGGCAACGGCATGGGATACGCCGGCAGACGATCCGTAGTAGTACAGATTATTGTTCGGGTTGTAGCGCTGCAAGTCGCTGGGAAGGGTCTCTCCGGTTTTCATCAGGTAGACATTCCATTCCAGCGCTTTCTGGGGAAGGTCCAGTTCCTCGGTATCGCTCACATAGCCTGTGGCGGAAACAGACAGGACATAGGAGCCGGCGCTGCTGCCATCCAGACTGATGGAATAACCGCCGTCCGCATCCGTCTGTACAGTATGAAGAGGGGCCTTCCCCCGGACCCGGGCGGCCCGCCAGGGTGCAGAAGAAGTCGATGTCGTTGCATAACTTCCTGCAAGGTAGAGTGAAACGCTCGCCCCTTGAATGGGCTTCCCTGCGGAATCCAGAACCTTTCCATAAAGTCCCGGCGTGGATCCCGGCCGGACCACGAAGGATACGTTTCCGCCCGAGAGCTCAATATCCGAAAGCCAGAGGGCCGGTTCCGCCCCCGCCCAGTCGGACGGGTAATATTGATGGACCTTGCCCGCACCGGGGAAAGGAATGTTGGACTGAGGGCCTGTATAATCGAGGGAGGCCTGACTGGCCGAAGGGACGATATAGAAACAAGGATGCGCGCCGTAGGCGTTGATGCTGTTGTGGACGGCGTTGGAACTTTCCCACCTGTCCCAAAGGTATTCGGCCGAATAAGAGCCGGTGACCAGATGGGACGGCGATTTGTCCACATGATAGACCAGAAGCCCCTCTTCCGGAAGATAGCTGTCCCAACCGGCCTTGGACCGCGCCTCCAGGACAAAATACTCCCCTTCCGCCGATGAAGGGAGGGTATACGCCTTGTAATTGTCGACCGTCTCCAGCGTATAGGACCCGGGAGCAGAAATCTCCGGGACTCCGTCCAGCCAGCCCAGCATCCGGAGTTCCTCAAAGTTCAGGTAGGGCGGGGTGTTCTCGTCGTTGTTCCGGCTGCCCGAGCACATCAGCGAATAATTGTACAAGGCACCCGCCTCGCCGTTTTCCCCATAATCGGTATCATAGAAGTCCGGAAGGCCCAGCGAATGGGCAAATTCATGGCAGGTTGTGCCGATGCCGCACATGACAGTCCCCGTGTACCCCTGGTATTCGGAAGTACAGAAATACATCCGCAGGCGCTTCCCGTCAAAATTCCGGGTGCTGGAAGTAGAAGAGCGGTGGGGCCAGATGGTATCCTTGTTGTAGGTTCCGCCTCCGTCGGCCTGGTTGTAGCCGGCGAAATAGAACAGGACCATGTCGATATAACCATCACCGTTGACGTCATACTGGGAAAAATCTACGCTGGAATCCAGTTCGATGGCAGCTTCCAGCAGGGCTTTCCGGGCACCGGCCGCATAATTGCTTCCACCGTAATCCGCCACTTTCCCGCTCACCTTTACGGGCGCAAAAACATCGAAAACAGGACGGAACTGATTGTGGGAATTCTCCTCATAGTAGTCCTTGACGGAGCCCGTCGCTCCGTTGAAGGAGTAGCCGCGCTGATTCAGGAGGTTGCTGAACGAGGCCTGCGGATTGGAAATGGTAAACGCCTTATCCTGGAACTCAATGAGGAACACCGGGATATGGCGTTCTCCCAGGGTCATGTCCGTATAGGGCGTCCATGACCTATGGATGGGGGACCAGGCCTGGGCGCGCTGCCCCCTCGCAGCAAGATAATCTGAATAGGAGGGGCCTTCCGTTTCCCGGAGGAATCCATCCTCTCCCAGTTCCACGAAACGACCGGCGTCGTCTGTCGTGTAATGGAACCATTCGTCACCATGCTGGCGGACATAGACCACGGAACCGTCGGGCTGACGATAAGGAATCTTGCCGGGATAGGCGGGGTTGGCCATGAGCGGGAAGAACGCTCCCACCAGCAGACTCAGGGTGAAAATCATTCTTTTCATGGCTCAGAGGGTTTTAATGACAAATACGGTTTGATCGGAAGAAAGCAGCCAGGCTTTGCCGCCCTCCACCTTGATGACCTTCGCCTCCACACTGGCGCTGAACTGGCGGACACGGCTTACGGCGCCGGACCACTGAAGGGTCAAGGTTTCGCCGGGCGTCAACGTCAGGGGAAGGAGAGAAAGTTCGTACACCGCCGACGAGGCAGGACGAAGGAGACGGAACGAATAACTGTCGCCATTACGCCGCAGGCTGATCTGGTCCGTTCCTTCGGCATAGAGGTAATCGGACCCGGCATAGCCATAGACGCCGATATTCTGCTGGGGAAGGTCCGGGAGGTCGAATTCCCCGTCAAAGGAGAAGTTCAGGGTCTTGATGAGGCCGCCCTGGAAGGAGGCGGGGGAAGGAAGGGTGACGGTCCGTTCCTGGTACGACTGGTTCCCGTTTCCGTCTTCCATCACGACGCTGAGGGTCAGGACGGCACCCGCAGCGGCCTGGAAGGGCTTGAGGCCGAGGTACACATCGGCGGTTTCACCCGTGGAAAGGAGCGCTCCGCCTTCCACCTGGGTCCTAATGGCCGGGGAAACGTTGCCGGAGGCGGTGAAAACGCCGTCCCAACGGACCTGGAACGCTCCTGAGACTGCCTCAGGGGCTGTGAAAGAGACTTCCTTGATGCGGGAAGGCGTCGCCTGGGCGTTGGTCACGTGGACCCTGATGACCGAAGCGAGCGGACGGAGGGTCACGGACGGAACCGCGTCGAAGGCCACCTTCCCGGCCTTGCCGCCCAGCGGGAAGCCGGGACCGGCGAGATGGGCCTTGCTGTCGTAGCCGCTCTGGGTCAGGGTACCCTCCAGGGTGACGCTGCCTCCGGGCGTCGAGCCGCTTTCCGGGTTGCCGGGATAGAAAAGATACCAGTCATACAGGCCGGTGGACAGCTCCTGGACCGTGCCTACGGCATGTCCCGTGGCGGGAATGTCGATTTTGAACAGGCCGTCCCGAATATAGGACGCCGTGCCGGCGGGGGCATGGAAAACGGAAACAGGATCGTCCATTTCCCAGCGGGTGGACAGGCCGTCGTTGACGGTCTTGGTCTCCCCGGGGGCCGCAATCAGCGCAAAGGGGCGGCCACCGGAGGGTTCCGGAGCTTCCTGCTCCCGGAAACCGCACTGGCTCATAAGCAGGGTGACCGCCGAGAGGGCCAGGATGGTGAGACTGCGTTTCATGGGCCTAAAAATTAATGGGGTCCATATCCTCTCCCCAGTCTCCGATATTGCCCTCGGTGGTTGTGAGGAAATTCCATTCGCTGCGCAGCGCTGCCACGCGGAGCTGCGGACGCAGATATTCTGTTTTCTTCATCATTCAGGTACTTTGATGATGTCTCCATGTTCCTGGGAGACGGTTTCTTTCCAAAGTTCGGTATAGCCGGGCCACTCCACCTTTTTCGGCACGCCTTCGGAGTAGTCCGAATGGACAAAACTGCCGTCCTCGTTCTGGGGCTTCACATTGCCGTCCATGAATTTGACGAGCAGTTCCTCCTCCAGGGCCGTCCAGGCCTTGAACTGGTTCTGGGCGGTCTTGAGGGTGTAATCCGTGACATATTTCACGATGCTCTTGTAGGGCTTCCGGGAAATCATGACATCGCCCTTGGAGGCGAGTTTTTTTTGGAGCTTGACGACGATCTGGTTGTACATCACCACTGCCATGCTGTCCACCGTGTGGGTCCTGTGCTCCATCTGGTCCGTCTCGAAGGCGTCGATCCGCTCGCGGACATGCGGCGCCATCTGGTTGTACATCCGGTAGCAGGCGTTCGAGATGCGGTTGTTGATCCAGAAGGAGGCTGTCGGGGAATAATGCAGCAAGTCGCCGTTCCCCTGCCGGAAGCACTCCGGGACGGCGGTCGTGGCGGTGTAAATCGGTGTCAGATAAGAGGTTGCGGCGTCGTCCGTGCCGAACCAGAGAATGCCGCCGACGACGTCCGGCACATAGTCCCGCGCCTGGCCGACCATCCAGAAGCCGGTCTGCTGGGTCGCGATGGCCCGTTCATTGACATAGGTCTTGCCGTCGAATTCCCATTCCATGGGCCGCCAGCGGTAAGGGAGAGCGTTCCCACCGGCGCCGATGTCCTGGGTCATATCCATCGGAGAGCCTTCGAAATGGTCCCGCATCACGTCCGCAACGTCCTTTACGCCGATTTTGCGGCGGGGATAGACGTACAGCGGAAGGTCCTTTTCGAGGTTCTTCCCCATCACGTAGTCCAGCCAGGTGTAGGCATCCTTCGTGATGCCGCGGCCCGTCTCGTCATAGAAGGAGAACCAGCCGTCGGTCAAAAGGTTGAAGGCGCTCCACACGCGGGCGTCGCAGCCCCGCACCGTCCCGAAATCCGCCGGGCCGTAGGCCTTCTTGAAACTGAATTCGCTGTCTTCGCCGTCGAAGTAGCCCTTGCGGCGGGCGAAACTGATCACATCGGGCGCATAGAGGCAGTTGTCCGGGTCGTTGAGGGGGAATTTCCCGATGCGGGCCTGGTTGGCGTGGCCGGAAATGGCCCCGTCCGGGATGCGGACCGCCACCCAGACGATGCCCTTCTGGGTGTTGACCTTGTTGCGGATGTTCATTCCCTTGCCGATGAGTTCCATGATCCAGACCTCGTTCTTGTCGGCGATCGTAAACGACTCGCCCTCAGAGGCATAGCCATAGGTATTGGCGAGGTCCACGATGATCCCGATGGCCTCGCGGGCGGTCTTGGCCCGCTGGAGGGTGATATAGATCAGGGAGCCGTAATCGATCTTTCCCAGCTTGTCTTCCAGTTCGCTCCTCCCGCCCCAGGTCGTCTCGGTGATAATGAGCTGGTGCTCATTCATGTTGCCGACGGTCTGGTAGGTATGGGCCACCTGGGGGATGTCCGTGAGATAGCGGTTGGTGTCCCAGTCATAGACTTTCAGCATCTCGCCCGCTTTCCAGTCGGCGGCGGGATGGTAGTATAGTTCCCCGAAAAGGTAGTGGGAATCAGCGGCATAGGAGACAAGAACGGAGCCATCCTTCGATGCCCCCCGCGTCACAATGACGTTGGTGCAGGCGTCGCCGAGCCCCGGAAGGGCCAGGGCCAGGAGGATGGAAAGCAGCGTTTTTTTCATCGTTGGAGTGCTTTTGTATAAAATTTGTTACATTTGTAACCTGCAAATTTAAGAAAAAAAATAAGGGTATGAAATACTTCGCCGCCTTAAGCGTAGCTTTGTTCACTTCTTTTTCGCTGCTTTCCGCCCAAAACCAGGGTCCCCAGACCCCGGAACAGCGCGAAAAACAGATTCTGGAATACATTGACAAAGAGGTCCAGCGCCTGTCTTCGATGCTGGAACTGGAGTACTGGCAGGAGTTCTACGTGGATTCCACCCTCACCCATGACATCCATGCCCGGGCGGAAGAAATGGAACAGATGCAGAAATCCAAGGTCGGGAACGCCGACCTCTACCAGGACATCTGGGACCGCTGGGAGGAGCAGATCGCCCGGACGTACCAGCGTTTCTTCTCGGAGGAGCAATGGAAAAAATACCTCAAGAGCGGCGGCGCAAGGGCCCAGAAGGAGCGGGACAAGCGCCGGGCCAAGGCGGAAAAGGCGGCCTCCGCGCTCAAAAATGAGGGAAAATGATTACCTTTGCAGGACTTTTCAAGCAACGACACCATGAAAGAAGCCATCGAACAGATTTTCCAGGAACTCCAGCAGCTCAAAGCGACGACGCAAAGTGAGGCCGAACAGGCCCGGATCCGCTTTCTGGGAAAGAAAGGTGAAATTACGGCCCTGATGGAGCAGTTCCGCACCATCGCCCCCGAACTCAAACGGGAATATGGACAGAAACTCAATGAACTGAAGAAAGCGACCACAGAGCGCATCGAGGCCCTGAAATCGGCCGCCGCCTCAGCCGAAGAGGCCACACAGCCCAAGCAGGATCTGACCATGCCGGGAGACGCTCTTCCGCTCGGGAGCCGGCACCCGGTCTCCATCGTCCGGGAGCAGATTGTGGATATCTTCCGGAAATTCGGCTACGACGTGGCGGAAGGTCCTGAGATTGAGGACGATTACCATGTGTTCGAGGCCCTGAATTTCCCGCCGAACCATCCGGCGCGCGAGATGCAGGACACCTTCTTCGTCTCCACCGGCCACCTGAATCCCCTGCTCCTCCGGACCCACACTTCTTCCGTGCAGGTCAGGACCATGGAGACGCAGCCGCTGCCCATCCGGGTGGTCTGCCCGGGCCGCGTGTTCCGCAACGAGGCGATTTCCGCCCGTGCCCACTGCATCTTCCACCAGGTCGAGGGTCTGTATATCGACAAGAACGTCACTTTCGCCGACCTCAAGCAGGCGATCCTCCTCTTTGCCCGCGAGATGTTCGGACCGGAGACCGAAATCCGGATGCGGCCGTCCTACTTCCCCTTCACGGAGCCTTCTGCGGAGGTGGACGTCAGCTGCAACATCTGCCACGGAAAGGGCTGCAACATCTGCAAGGGGACCGGCTGGCTCGAGATCATGGGCTGCGGCATGGTGGACCCGAACGTCCTGAAAGCCAGCGGAATAGACCCTGAGGTCTACTCCGGCTTCGCTTTCGGAATGGGCGTCGAGCGGATTGCGATGCTCAAGTGGCAGGTCAACGACCTCCGCCACTATTTCGAGAACGACATGCGCTTCCTCGGCGAGTTCGCTACCGCAACGGAGGTATAAAGCCGTTCCTGGCCTTAATCATTTTTCAACACGACTTCTCCGGCTGAGGCATCGACGGAGATGACACTGTCGCGGCGGACGCTGCCGTCCAGGATGGCCTTCGCCAGCTGATTGACCAGCTCCCGCTGCATCAGGCGTTTCACCGGCCGGGCGCCGTAGGAGGGGTCGTAGCCATGCTCGACCATGTAGTCCTCGAAGGCCGGGGTGAAACGGAGGGTGATGCCACTGTCTTCCAGTTTCTTCTGCAGTTCGTTCTCCTGGATCCGGAGGATTTCCCGGATGTCGGCCCTGGTCAGCGGATCGAACATGATGATTTCGTCGATCCGGTTCAGGAATTCGGGCCGGACGCTCTGGCGGAGCACTTCCAGCACCTTGGCGGAGCATTCGTCCAGAAGGGAGCGCCGGGCGGCGACGGCCTGCATATCGAGTCCGTTGACTTCGGGGAGTCGCTCCATATAGGACTGGATGATGTCGGCTCCGGCATTGGAAGTCATGATGAGGATGGTGTTCTTGAAGTCCACGGTGCGGCCCTTGTTGTCGGTCAGCCGGCCGTCGTCCAGCACCTGGAGCAGGACGTTGAACACATCCGGATGGGCCTTTTCGATTTCGTCCAGGAGGACGACCGAATAGGGCTTGCGGCGCACGGCCTCGGTCAGCTGGCCGCCCTCGTCATAACCTACGTATCCCGGAGGCGCACCGACGAGGCGGCTCACCGTATGGCGCTCCTGGTACTCGGACATGTCGATCCGGGTCATCATGTTCTCGTCGTTGAAGAGGAATTCCGCCAGGGCCTTGGCCAGTTCGGTCTTGCCGACGCCGGTCGTACCCATGAAGAGGAAGGAGCCGATGGGACGCTTTTCATTCGACAGCCCGGCCCGGTTGCGGCGGACGGCGTCGGCAACGGCCTTGATAGCCTCATCCTGGCCGATAACCCGCTTATGGAGAGCGTCTTCCATCCGCAGGAGTTTCTCCTTTTCGCTTTCGAGCATCCGCTTGACGGGGATGCCGGTCCATTTCGCCACGACTTCGGCGATATCTTCGGGGGTAACCGCCTCGGTGACAATCGGATTCTGGATGGCGTCGGCCTTGGCCGTGAGTTCATCGATGGTCTTCTGGGCCGCGGCCATCTTGCCATAGCGGATTTCCGCCACGGAGCCGTAGTCGCCGGCGCGTTCGGCCGCCTGGGCCTGGATCCTGAGGTCCTCGATCTGCTGGCGGGCGTTCTGGAGGCCGGATAGGATGTCTTTCTCTTCCTTCCAGCGCTTCATCAACACTTCCCGTTTCGCCTGGAGCTCCTTCAGTTCCGCTTCCAGTTTCTCGAGTTTGAGGGAGACGCCCTCGCGCTTGATGGCTTCCTTTTCGATTTCCTTCTGGCGGATGGCGCTGTTCAGCTCGTCGATGGGTTCGGGCACGGAATTCATCTCCAGACGCAGCTTGGAGGCCGCTTCGTCCACGAGGTCGATGGCCTTGTCCGGCAGGAACCGGCTCGTGATGTAGCGGTGCGAGAGATTGACGGCCGCGATCAGGGCGTCGTCCTCGATGCGCACGCGGTGGTGGTTCTCATATTTCTCCTTCAGGCCGCGGAGGATGGCGATGCTCTCGGCGGGCGTCGGCTCGTCGATCATTACCTTCTGGAACCGGCGCTCCAGGGCCTTGTCGGTCTCGAAGTACTTCTGGTACTCGTCCAGCGTGGTCGAGCCGATGGTGCGCAGTTCACCGCGCGCGAGCGCGGGTTTCAGGATATTGGACGCATCCATCGCGCCGCTCGAGCGCCCC
>JAEEGG010024113.1_pt1 | contig 11829 bp, 9 predicted proteins | sample 9134161 | NCBI WGS metagenome assembly JAEEGG01 (sample SAMN16246543, study PRJNA631951) | gut metagenome | biome: gut microbiome; feature: rumen; material: CR-attached | host: Bos | place: Iran: Karaj | collected 2018-10 | reverse complement strand
ACAATCCAGACACCGGCAGGCAATGCGACATTCGCGAGGCGATGGACTGGCTCCTGAAAGTGCGTGCCGAATACTCTGAACTTCGGAGCAGGGCGATGTCGTGAAGGTCTTGTTTGTCCATGTTATCCCGGATGCGGAAACGGGGAATCCGTTCGTGACGACGCTTGCGGACGAAATGCGCAGGTCTGGATGCGAGGTGGACATCGGCGTTTCCGGATTCTGGAACGACGAGAATCGGTACGACATCGTCCATTTCCATTGGCCTAAGGAGATATTCGGCAACTGGCGTGCGATAGGCGAGGAGGAACTTTCTGCTTTCAAGGCGAAAGTGTCCGGGCTGAAGGCGATGGGGACGAAGATATTCTACACGCGGCACAACTCCGAACAACATTACGAACCGGATGCGCTCGGGCTTAATCGCCTGTATCGCATGATAGAGGACATGGCGGATGGAATCGTGCACATGGGTGATTTCAGCCGCCGGGAGGTTGTCGCACGTGCCGGCGATGCCATCGGGCGCAGGGACTTCGTAATTCCCCATCACGTCTACGACGCCATTCCCCGTGCGCAGTCGCGGGAAATGGCTCGAAGGCGTTTCGCCATCCGAGACGGCGAATGCGCAGTTTTGTCGTTCGGCGTGTTCCGTGCACATGAAGAACGGACAATGGTCTGGGATGCCTGTCGGGCGTTCAAGACGGAAAACGTTCGTTTGCTGGCGCCGCGTTTCTTCTCTCGCTATTTCTGGAAGGGGAGCATCGTCCCTACGTTGCGGGAATGGGCCTATCGCAGGTCATTCAAAGGTGTCAAGGCCGTTCTTGGCGGACCGAGAGTTCCGGCATCCGACATTCCCGATTTCTTCACTGCCGCAGATGTCGTGCTGATCCAGCGTCGCCACATTCTCAATTCCGGCAATGTTCCGATGGCGTTTTATTTCGGCAAGGTCGCCGTCGGCCCCGACGTGGGCAACGTCGGCGAATGGCTGCGGGCCACCGGAAATCCCGTATTTGATCCTGATCGTCCGGAATCCGTGGCCGCCGCCCTGGAGGAGGGACTGCGGCTTGCCGAAGGTGGACTCGGCAAAGCCAATCGGGCGTACGCGGATTCGGAACTTTCGTCGGCGTTAGCGGCAAAACGGTATTTGGAGGCGTATGTGTCCGTGTGACCCCATTTCTCCTTCACCGAAGGTCTCCGTTGTGGTGCCCGTATTCAATGTCGAGCGCTATCTTAGGGAATGTCTGGATTCGCTTCTCGGCCAGACCTTGAAGGATATTGAGCTGATCTGCGTAGATGACGGCTCAACGGACGGTTCGGGATGTATCCTTGACGAATATGCCGCACGCGACCCGCGCATGAAGGTGATTCATCAGGCCAACGCAGGCACCGGTCCCGCGAGGAACGTGGGCATGGACCATGCCGCCGGCACGTATCTATATTTTTGCGATCCCGATGACTTCTGCCGTCCCTCCTATCTCTCCGTCATGGTGCGTCGGGCAGATCGCACCGAGGCCGACATTGTCTGTTCGTGCCGCACCTGCATCGACGGAAACACGGGCGAACTGCTTGGCTACCGCCATTTCCCCGATTGGGTCTGGGACTTTGGACAGCCGTTCGATCCCCGGACCATGGCAGACGAACTGTTTTCAGTTGCCACATCGGTGCCGTGGGACAAGTTGTTTCGTCGTTCGTTCGTCGTGCGCGAGCAGCTGCGCTTTCAATCGCTTCCGCGATCAAACGACATCTTCTTCGTTTGCATGGCTCTTGCATCGGCGTCGCGTGTTGCGCTCGCCCCGTCGGCCGGATGTTGCCATCGCATGCGTCGCCCGGGGAGTTTGCAGAACACGAAGGATCGTTCGCCGGAGGCCGTGTACGAGGCGTATTCGGCGTTACTCGCGGGTTTGAGTGAACGTGGATTGTTCGAAACGTTCTCGGTCGGGTTCGCGGTGGCATTGCTCCACTCGGCCCATGTCCATTTGCGGGGGCTTGAACAGGAACCGAACAGGCGCCTTTCTGTTGCGCGCCTGAAATCGCTGATGTCCGAGGTGTCGCCGCTTATGTCTGCAACGCAGGCGGAGTCCTTTGCCCGTCGGGGAGAGCATTCGTTCTGGAAATTCCTGGAAAACGGGTACGATCCTTCGGAGAAGCTCAAGGGCGGCGGCGGATTCCTCTCCGGCGAGAAACCTTGGCATTATGCCTGGCGCAATCTTCGCGCAAGGAGATACGGTTGCATCCACTTCGTTGACGCAGAAGGAGACCGGCTGGTCATCTCCGTCACTGTTGCATCGCCGTATTGTGGCGGAGAGGAGCGAATGTGCTCCGTCCGTCTCCCGTTAAAGCGAAGCGAACTTGTGGCCCTTTGCGGTATCCCGTGGGGGAAGCTGCGGCACCGATGGTATTCGCCGTTTACCCAGCTCACTAAATGGTCTTATGCCGTCAGGGGCGGATGGATCCTGCGTTCGCGGCACGACTGCCTTACGGTTCGTCCGTATTCCTTCGCCCGACATGCCGTTCTTGAGATGTTCTATCGGCTGATGTTGCTGAGGCGTTGTTCGCGCGTGACGCTCAAGGCTCTCGTGGCTCGAGTGGCCGTGCCGGTGCTGCGGCATTTGTTGAGACGCCCGATCTGGATTTTCTCCGACAGGATGTCGCGCGCCGACGACAACGGGCGGGCGATGTTCGACTACGTCCGCAGGCTCGACAACGTGAAACCGAAACGGCGTTGCGTCTTTGCAATAGATGCGCGTTCGCCAGACTTTGAGGAGATCCGCCGTTCGGGCGGAGAGGTCGTGGATGCCGCCAGCTGGCGGTACAAGGCAATGTTCCTCCTTTCGGATTTTGTCATTTCCGCCTACCATACGCCTGCGATGCGCATGCCGTTCTGCGACGACTTCATCGAATACGCAAAGTCGCTCGTCAACCGTCCGAAGTTCATCTATCTTCGCCATGGCATTGGCGAAAAGGGGCTTGCGCACATCTGCAACCGCCGCAACGACAACGCCGCCGTGATGGTGACGACCGTCGAGGGCGAGTATCGTTCCGTCCTTGACGGAGGCACGGGATACACGGAAAAGCAGGTGAAGCTGACAGGTTTGCCACGCTACGACCTACTTTACGACGACAGGAAGAAGCTTGTAACCTTCATGCCCACATGGCGGAATTATCTCATCGAATGGAGCGGCGACGGACGTCACCGGCTTGCGGCAGGAGCCGAACGCTCTTCTTTCGTTGTCGAATGGACGCGCATCCTTACTGATGAACGTCTGGTTGCGGCCTGCGACCGTCTCGGTTATACGCTGCAGATGATGCCACATCCAAACCTCGCTTCTGTCGTTCCCATTTTGTCTCATGATGCCAAGGTTCGAATGCTTCCGCCGTCCACGCCCTACAAGAAAGTGTTTGCGGAAACCGATTTGCTGATAACGGACTATTCCGCCGCCGCATTCGACTTCGCCTATCTCAGAAAGCCGCTTCTGTATTTCCAGTTTGACCGGAGGGAATTCTTCTCTGGACTCTACAAGCCGGGGTTCTTCGACTACGACAGGGATGGGCTCGGCAAGGTCGTGGCGAGCGTTGATGAACTCGTCGACGAGTTGATCCGCTCGGTGGAGGCCGGCTGTCCGCTACCGCCGGAGTACAGGCGAAGGGCGGAAGCCTTTTTCGCATTCAACGACCGCGAGAACCGAAAGCGTGTGTACGAGGCGATTCTCGGCGCGGCGCAAGGGAGCGCACCATGACGCCTGTCTCGAATGTCTTGCGTGGATGCGGCGAACTGTGCGCTCCCCAGATTTGCGGCAAGGCTGGTTTGCGCATTTGCTGTTCTCTTTTCGGCCTTTGCGCTTGCGGAATGGACTCGGTTGGGCGTGGTGGCGGCATGCCTTCTCGTCTGGGTGGCCGTGCGGTGGTTCGGCTCTTCTTCACGAGACGGTTCCAGCGATCATCCTGTTGCTATCGCTTTTCGGTTTTGTGTGCCGATTGAGGCATGGAGAATGTACGATGGCCTGGATGGAAGCTGCGCCAATCCTTTTGATTGGCGGCATGTGCTGTGTGTTGGTGCTGTACGAATCCAATATTCGCTATGGCACGATGCTTCAGGTGTTGTTGCCGTTCTATGTTGCATGGAAAGGAACACCAAATGGGGACACATGAACTCTGCGTGGTCATGCCGGTGTACAACGAACAGGATGCGATTGGTGCGGTTCTGGAGAAATATTTGACGGTCGTCAACTACGGGGAAGTCCAAATATGGTATAATACGCACATGATAGTTTCAGTTGTCATCCCTGTTTACAATCAGGCACCATTTCTTAATGAGTGCCTGGATTCGGTTTTGGCGCAGACGCTGCGCGATATTGAGGTAGTCTGCGTCGACGACGGTTCGACCGATGGTTCGAGCAGGATTCTTGACGAGTACGCCTCGCGCGATTCGCGCGTGAAGGTAATTCACCAGGAAAACCACGGGGTTGGTCCTGCTCGAAACACGGGTATGGATGTAGCGCAAGGGGAATTTGTCGCGTTCATGGATCCTGACGACAAGTATCCGGATGACGGCGTCTTGTCCGATCTCGTGCGTGGTGCAGAGGCAAATGGCGTGGATGTAAGCGGCGGATCGCTTCTGATGATGGACGGACGGCATTTGGAACCGGATTTTACGTTTGACGCGGACGGCGTCAGGGATTACGCGGACTACCAGTTCGGATACGGTTTCTCCCGTTACCTGTATCGCAGGCGTCTTCTTGCCGATTCCGCGATCCGCTTCCCCGCCCTGGTGCGTTTTCAAGACGTTCCCTTCTGCATCGAGGCACTTCACGCGGCCGGGCGTTTCTGCGCCTTGAGGCGTATTTCGTATCTCTACAGAGATGGCCATCACACGGTCGAATGGTCGGAAAACGGTGGGTTCAGGGCGGTAGCACATGTGACGGGGCTGACGATGGCCTACGATCTGGCAAGGCAATACGGGTATGGAAAGATGGCGGAGCAGATGCGCACGAGACTGCTTGATTTTGTGAGGCTCCTCTGCTCTGAGTCGACCGGACTGAGAACTGATCTGATGGAGACGCGTACCAGTCTTGCTGCCGCCCGTTCCGATCTGGACGCGGCCCGCTCCAATCTGGGAGTCGCCCGTTCCGACCTGGAAGGAGTCCGCTCCGAGTTGAATGTCACGCGTGCCGAACTGGAAGATCTCAAGTCGTCGGAATCGTACAGGCTGGGACTTTTCCTGACATGGCCGGCCCGCAAGGTTAAGAAGTTTCTGGAGGGTATAACATGCTCGTCTCGATCGTAATTCCTGTTTACAAGGTGGAAAAATACCTGCGCCAATGTCTTGATTCCGTCTTGGCGCAGACGTTGCGAGACATCGAGATCGTCATCGTTGACGACGGCTCCCCGGACGGATGTCCGGCCATCATCGACGAGTATGCGGCAAAAGATTCGCGCATCGTCGCCGTCCATCAGGCCAACGGCGGATATGGCAAGGCGGTCAATGCCGGAATAGCGCGAGCGCGCGGCAAGTACGTCGGGATAGTCGAGTCCGACGACTACATCGAACCGGACATGTACGAGCGTCTTGTGGAGACTGCCGAGCGCACGGGAGCCGACCTCACGCGCTGTACCTTCAGCGTCTTCGACGGGAAGCAAGACTCGCTGTGGAGCGAGGTGGAGGAACTGAACCGCCGCGACGGGGAGGTCATTGATCCGCACGAGGAACTCGGCTACTTCCTCTACCATTCCGCGCCGTGGTGCTACCTGTATCGTCGCGAGCTGTTCGAGGAGGTGAAGCTGTCCGAGTCGAAGGGCGCGTCGTATCAGGACGTCACGCTGGTGGGCGAAGCGCTGCTCATGACGAGAAGCGTGGCCGTCGTGGGACGGCCTCTTCTGCACTATCGCATGGAGAACGGGCAGGGGTCGAGCTGCACGGGCGGCGGGCGCAACCTCATGGCGATAGTGGACCGTTGCGCCGAGCTCTGGGAATTCATGCGGGCTCACGGCTTCACCGACAGGCGCTTCAAGGCGATGTTCGTGTACAAGTCCGTTCGGGCGGTCAACTGGTTCTACGAGAGGATCGACGAGCAGTTCAGAAGGGAATTCTTCGACCGAATGGTCGCGCTCTTCGCCCCGTTCGCGGATGCCGACGCCGGTGTGGATTGGACTGAGGTCCCGCTGCAGGAGCGCACCTGGCTGTGGACGATCATCCATGGGCGATATGATCTCTCGCATCCTGTCTTTCTGCAGCATCCGGAGGCGACGGGCAAGGCAGACGACATTCTCAAGGAGGTGATGTCGTCTATCGGCGATGGCGACGCGTCTGAACGGACGGCGCGCATTTTTGGAACGCTCCCTCCCGCGTTCCCTGATTCGCCTCGTGCGATCCTGTGCGCGAGCGACGAGAAGTACCTGCCGTATCTCTCGGTTTGCATTGCATCGCTTGTGCACCACGCATCCGAAAGGAAGAAATACGACATCGTCGTCCTGGTGGATTTCGACGTCGACTTCTCCGACAAGACGAAGTTCGACAGCCTGATCGAGAACCGCGAGAATGTCAGCATCCGGTTCTTCGACATCCGCCGGCATTTCATGGCGACCTACTTCCGGAGACTGTTCGTGGACCGGCATCTTTCGCTGGCCACGTATTATCGTTTCGCCGCGCCCTACGTTCTCTGGGATTATGAAAGATGCCTGTGGCTTGATTGCGACACTGTTGCGTGCGAGGACGTTGCGCCCCTGATCGAGGCCGACATCGGCGGTTGTTGCGTCGGCGGATGTCGTGATCTTGCCGTGACGGGGAAGCTCTTTGATCTTTTCGAGAAGGCGCTTGAATATCTGAACGGAATTGGATTCCGCCACGAGAAGGACTATGTCTGCGCCGGCGTCCTGTTGTTCGATCTTGAAGGTTTCCGCCGGGGTGGGATCGTCCCCAAGCTTTTGTCGGCATGCGCGACGCATAAGTTCAGGATGCACGATCAAGACGGCGTGAATCTTGTGTGCCAGGATTCGATCTTCCAGCTGGATGGCAAATGGAACTTCGTCGCGCAGGACAATCCTGGCATCTATCCAAAGGCCATGCGTTCCGCCATCAACGTCGGCATCTCCCGATGTGATGGAATCTGGCATTTTGCCGGAAATGAGAAACCCTGGTACAATCCTTGGAGGGAATGTGGTTTCGTGTGGTGGCGCTACGCAAGGGAATCTCCGTACTACGAGGGACTTGTGCAGGAGATGGCGATGGCGGCAACGGGCGGTCGGCAGGTGAACACCCGTTGCACGCGTGCCGTTCTGGACGGCGGCTGTACGCCGCGCGAGCGCAAGATCAAGTACCTGCTCCCGTACGGGTTCATGTGCCGCTATGTGAAGAAACACTACGGTATCGAAGTGGATAAGCCGTTGTTCTGCTCTAAGAACCCGTTCGTCGTGTTGTGCCGGCTCTTCAAGTTCTCGCTTCCGTATGGTCTCGTCTTGCGGGGTAGGCATAGGTCCTCGTGAGGAGAGGAATCCATGATGCGGCAGCTTCTAGTATTCCCCATATCGGTCGTCCTGTTGGCGTTCGCGTCATTCGTGTTCGGAGGACGTTGCGCGGCGTGGCAATGGTGGCTCGCGGCGGCTTTTGCCATCGCTTCGGGATTCTGGCGCCGCCCGGTACGTGAAGGTGCGCGAGGCGCAGGGTTGTTTCTCGCTTGGCTTGCTGTGTTCTGGGTCGGGTGCGGGGTTTTTGCGGGGGCAGCCTGGTGGGACGAGGTTGCGTACCACTATCCGGGCGTGCGCATGTTGATTGAGGGATGGAATCCAGTCAGGGACTGTACACCAGAATCTGCGCTGAGTGCCGTTGGCCTCAATCCGAAGGACCTCTGGATCGACCATGTCGTTTTCATGCCCAAGATCGTATGGGTATTTGGCGCAGAGGCTTGGTTTTTCACGAAAGACGCTTTCAACCCGTTGTCGCCGATTCTCTGGTTCCTTTTCCCTGCCGTGGTGGGCCGGATATGGCGGTCGATGCATGGCGTGCCTGTTGTCTGGCGCGTGCTCGCCGTTCCGGTTCTTTATTGCCTCGTGCCGAATGCCTCATACGCCGTGGATTCCGTCGTGGCACTTTCGGCGATCGGGCTCTTTCTTTCGTTTGAGGAGGTCTTGTCAAAACGAGGATTCGACCCTCTGTCGATGGTTGCCTATTCATTTTGGATGATGGGTTCGAAAACGCCCGGACTCCTTCACGGGGGATTTTTCTGGACGGTATTCCTCGCCTTCATCCTGTGGCGGCGGCGTGAAGAGCTGAAACGCCTCCTATGCGTCATCGCGCCAACCGCTCTCATGCTTGCGCTTGCGAACTCTACGCCTTATTTGACATCCATTCATACTTATGGACATCCGTTCTATCCAAAGTATTCTTTTGACGAAAAGCGCTTTCCGGTTCGTGACCTGACCCAGGATTTCATCACCGAACGCAACGCGGATGCGGCGCTGATGGGGTATTGCGGCCTCTACGTGAACGCCTTCATTAGTCCGTCGCTTGCATGCGCTTGGTACCGGTGGCGGTTGGACCGTCCGGATTTCATGCCCTATTCCCGAAATTACACGCATTATCCGAATGATCCGCCAGTCCTTGACGGATCTTGCCCCACGCGTAGGCGGATGCGGATCCTTTTCTGGCTGTCGCTCGCTTGGCTTTTCGTGGGGGCCGGGAAGTCGTGGCGCATTCCCGCCTTGAGCGTTCTTTTGTGCATTGGCGCCGCGCCTCCGCCGTTGCTGGGCTATATTCGATACATTCCCTGGTGGCTTTCGCCGGCGCTTTTCGCCTACATAGACTTCTCCAGACGTCACGAAATGCGAAGGAGGGGCATCTTGTGCGCATTTATGTTCGCTTTCACATGCATGATCCGTCCTCATACGTTGATGAATCGACTTGTTTACGCGATGACGCGCATAGAGAGGCGCATGATTCTGTCTGAATTGTTCAGATGTGATGCGAAACCACCCACGTTGAGGCCGGCGACCCGCGTCGGCACGGGGCAGTTGAAGTTGCTGTTCCGCCAGGCACAACAGATATCCACGCCAGAGATACTTCCGTATTCCCGCCTTCATCGCGAGACAACAAAGCGGGAGGGACTCGAGATTGCCGCGCTCCTTTTCGTGACTGATGACTTGGAGGAAATGCGGCAGAGAGCGTTCCGTTACCCGGAAGGTCGGATACAGCGCGTTGCCTATGTCGTCAAGACCGGCCTTGTTACATTGCCACGTGCCGTTGCGAATCGCCTTGCCGCGCCGTGGCGCAATTGCGGAGAGGAGAATCGGAAATGAGGATACTGTCTCTAATTATACCATGCTACAATGAGGAGTCGACGCTCGTCGGCATCGTCGAAGAGGTGTTGAAGGTCCAGTCGGAGGATCTTTCGCTTGAACTTGTCATCGTCGACGATTGCTCGAAGGACTCGAGTCGTGCCGTGGCGGAGAAGCTTGCCGCCGACCATCCGGAAGTCAAGCTTTGTTTTCACGAGAAAAACCGCGGAAAGGGGGCGGCCCTCAGGACGGGCTTCCTTGCCGCGACAGGCGATTATGTCGGCATACAGGACGCCGACATGGAGTACGATCCGCACGATTATCTGAAGATGCTTCGCCCGTTGGATGAAGGTCGCGCCGATGTGGTGTTTGGCTCGCGCTACCTCAAGCGGGAGGACCGAATCGTCCTCAGGTGGTGGCATACCGCCATGAACCGATTTCTCACGTGGTGGAGCAATGTGTTGTCAGATCTTGACGTGACCGACATGGAGACGTGCTACAAGCTATTCCGGCGCGAAATCATACAGAAGATCGCTCCTCGCCTGAAAGAAGATCGCTTCGGATTCGAGCCGGAGGTTGTTGCCCACGTCGCTCGTCTCGTCCGGAAAGAGGGGGTTCGCGTGGCCGAGGTGGCCATCAGTTACCGACCCCGGACATTCAGCGAGGGAAAGAAAATCGGATGGCGAGACGGGGTTCGTGCCATCTGGTGCATACTCAAGTATAATCTTTTTTAGAAGGGGGCGCTTGCGACATTGTACGCACCGACGGGAGGCCATTCATGAGACTTTCGGTCATTGTGCCTGTATATGGCGTGGAGAAATATCTTCGACACTGTCTCGATTCTATCGTCGCGCAGACGTTCCGTGACTTCGAGGTTGTCTTGGTTGACGATGGTGGCAAGGACGGATGCCCGGGAATCTGCGACGAGTATGCTGCGCGCGATGGCCGCTTTCGTGTTGTGCACAAGGCGAATGCCGGTTATGGCGCAGCGGTCAATTCAGGACTGGATGTCGCCACGGGTGATTGGATCGGCATCGTGGAGCCGGACGACTGGCTGTTGCCCGAGATGTACGAAAGGCTTTTGTCGGGTGTCTCCGACGAAGTGGACGTCGTCAAGGGCAATTTCATGTACATTTACCCCAGCGGCATGCATAGGCGCGGCATAGACATCCACATCCCAACGGTTCCATTTAGGATTGGTGAGTGCCCGCGTCTTCTCGTGATGCATCCAAGCATCTGGACGTGCATCTACCGGAGGTCGTTCCTCCTTGGAAGGGGAATCCGCATGAGGGAGGTTCCCGGCGCTGGATGGGTGGACAATCCGTTTCTCGTCCAGACGACGTGTCTCGCGCGTGCGCTCATGTTCGTGGACTTCGTCGGCTATTGCTATCGGGCACCTTTTGAAGATCCGATCATAGCCAGGTCCGACTGGCAAGTCCCGTATGGTCGCACGATGGACATCTTCGACTGGATGGGCGCCAATGGCGTCGAGGACGCGGGAATATGGGACGCTTTGCATCAGCGCGTCCTCTATTATGCGGCGGCGATGTTGCAGATGCGCTGTCACCGCGCGGAGATTCGGAAGGCGGTGGCCGAGATGCTTGGCCGGATCGCACCGGCCCGGATGAACGCATCGGGCATGCTCGATCGAATGACCGTGCTGAAGTACCGCATGATGAGAGATTGGCCGGCGTTGTCGACCATGGCGGTGCGGTTCTACAAGATGATTAAGAGGATGAAGTTGCACGCGCAACTCCTGTTCATGCGGCCTTCTTGCGGCAAAGAGACGGCTCGTACAGGCGACAAAGGAGGAGATGCATGAGGGGCCTGATTCCGGTCGTGATTCCCGTCTTTGGACGTGAAGATGTCTTTGGAACGGTTGGGTTCTTGCGACAGCAGCCGTATGCCGGGCAACTCCGTTTCTTCGTGATCGACAACGGCAACAGGCCCGAGCTTTCCATGCGGCTGAAAGGACTTTCTGATGACGATTGCGATGTCGTCTCGTTTCCAGATAATCGAGGTGGATCTGCCGGTTATATCGCGGGCGTCACGGCGGCGATGAAGAAATTTCCAGATGCGCAGTATGTCTGGCTACTCGACGATGACGCGAAACCGAATGCGGAGACGCTGCCAGCGCTCGTCGCGGAGATGGATCGACTTGTCGCGGAGAATCCGCAGACGGCTAGCGTTGGTTCGACGGTTCTTAACGCAGATGACGCCAGTCGCATCATTGAATGCGGCGCGCGCTACAATGTGCTCCTCGGACTCCGCCGTCCGCAATTGGCGGGGCGCAGCATTGCGGATGTCGGGCGGCAGACGTTGTGCATCGACTATTCCGCTGCGTGTTCGCTGCTTGTGAACGTTGCCGCCATTCGCGAATGCGGATTCTGGGAGGATGTGTTCATACATCTTGACGACATCGAGTGGGGCGTTCGCGTGACGAAGGCGGGTTGGCGCAACTATGCGACGACCGCCTCCACTGTTGTGCATCCGGAAGGCGGCGTAACGAAGTCAGGGGTATGGATTTGCTACTTTGACAGCCGCAACCAATTGTGGCTGGCCTCAAAG
>JAEEGG010024112.1_pt1 | contig 11829 bp, 6 predicted proteins | sample 9134161 | NCBI WGS metagenome assembly JAEEGG01 (sample SAMN16246543, study PRJNA631951) | gut metagenome | biome: gut microbiome; feature: rumen; material: CR-attached | host: Bos | place: Iran: Karaj | collected 2018-10 | reverse complement strand
ATTCCATTTATATCGTCATTGCCGACGACAACGCCACTGCGATCGCCACCTCTTCCGAGCTCAAGGAAATCTACGAATCCGGTGAGATCCAGACCATGTATCTCACCACGTACACCGGTCAGGCGGTCAAACTCACCTGGACGATCACCGTCGATCTGCCGGTCTATGACTTCAAGCATCAGACGAATTATACCTTCAACGACGGAGCGTGGTATACGATGGCCTCCCCGATGTATGATCTCAACAAGAAGACGCTCCAGAAGTACGATTACTATCCCATGAATGTCGCCGCCCAGGCTTTCCATATCATCGATGCACAGGGACGCTTCTTCAACTGGAAGGATGATGACGTGGCAGAGGACGATCCCACGTATTTCTATGACAAGAACCTGCGCATCAACTTCTATTTCACGGATCCTGATTTGGGAGATACGGAGCTGGAACGGCATTGCCAGACCGACAATATCAGATTCTACGAGGATCTCTGGTCCCAGGCCGACCCTGAGGAGGACAATGTCAACTTCGAGCAGACGGTTTTCTACTATCGTACCGTCGATGATGCGATCCCGATGTACGGCACCCTGCAGATCCTGTCCGGCGATACCTACTTCGACATCCCGACCTCTTTCGAGAAAGATAACGGCGGAAAATATCTTTCCGGGGAGGATTACTCCAACTACGAGTTGCGCCCCTGGAAGCCCTTCTATGTCTTGGATTACGACCGTACGGTCACCATCACCCTGGATGAGCACATGACCTATGCCGTCGATCTCTTCGAGGGTATCCAGATCTATGACGGCCGTCAGGTGGCCGCCAGCTCACCGCTTGACGGAGAAGTGTTCGAAGGCGACGCAGGCGTCTATCAGATCGATGATTTCAACCAGGGTACTGTGTCCCACATGCGTCCGATGCTGGGATACAACGGCGCCCGCGAACCCGTCTGGGACTGGATCTACGGAAATGTCACAGAAGACGGTACCACCGTTACCGAAGGTGATGAGCCCAACGGTTATTCCGAGGGTACTACCTCCGGCCAGGCATATGATATGAAGCCGCCTGTATTCTCGATAGAGGGTGATATTCCAGCTGATCTCAGCAGATTGCTTACTCTGCAAGGCAATATCCTGACGTTTGACTATACCAGTCAGATTGAGTTCCGAGGCAGCTTCACTGTCAAAGCGACCATCGAAATCCTCTCGCCTTGGTATAAGTTTGAACCGTTCACTGTCACCGTGACCTTCCAGGGCTATAATGCCCCGTAAACTGCGGTAGGGAAAAAGGCAGCCACCTGTTGAACCAGGTGGCTGTTTTTTTGCTATCTTTGTGGACCATTTATTGATCAACTGACTGAAACTAATATGAAAACATCCGAAATCATGGCCCGTCTCCAGGCCAAGTACCCCGGCGAAAGCGAGTACCTGCAGGCCGTTCAGGAAGTCCTGGAGTCCGTTGAAGAAGTCTACAACCAGCATCCCGAGTTCGAGCGCGCGAAAATCGTCGAGCGCATGGTCGAGCCCGACCGCATCTTCACCTTCCGCGTGACTTGGGTGGACGACAACGGCGACGTGCAGACCAACACCGGCTACCGCGTCCAGTTCAACAGCGCGATCGGCCCCTACAAGGGCGGCCTGCGCTTCCACCGTGCCGTGACCCCTTCCATGCTGAAATTCCTCGGCTTCGAGCAGACCTTCAAGAACGCCCTCACGACCCTGCCGATGGGCGGCGCCAAGGGCGGCAGCGACTTCGACCCCAAGGGCAAGTCCAACGAAGAGATCATGCGCTTCTGCCAGGCCTTCATGACCGAGCTCTGGCAGTGCATCGGCCCCGACCAGGACATCCCGGCGGGCGACGTGGGCGTGGGCGGCCGTGAGATCGGCTACCTCTACGGCATGTACAAGAAACTGGCCCGCGAGTACAACACCGGCGTGCTGACCGGCAAGGGTGCGACCTGGGGCGGTTCGATCCTGCGTCCCGAGGCCACCGGTTTCGGCGCCCTCTATTTCACCCAGGACCTCCTGCACAAGGCGGGCAAGGACATCGCCGGCTGCAAGGTCGCCCTTTCGGGCTTCGGTAACGTGGCCTGGGGCGCCGCCACCAAGGCCCTGGAACTCGGAGCGAAGGTCGTGGCCATCTCCGGCCCGGACGGCGTCTGCGAGATCCCGGACGGCATCACGAAGGAGATGATCGACTACATGCTGGTCATGCGCGCATCCAACCGCGACCGCGTCGAAGACATGGCGACCCGTTTCCCGGGCCAGGCGTTCTTCACCCCCGGCAAGAAGGCCTGGAGCGTGAAATGCGACATCGCCCTGCCTTGCGCCTTCCAGAACGAACTGTCCGAGGAAGATGCGAAGGAATTGAAGGCGAACGGCTGCTGGTGCTGCTGCGAGGTGTCCAACATGGGCTGCCAGCCCGGCGCCATCCACTTCTTCCAGCACAACGGGATGTATTTCGCGCCCGGCAAGGCGGTCAACGCCGGCGGCGTCGCGACTTCCGGCCTGGAAATGACCCAGAATGCCTCCCACATCAGCTGGAGCGGCAAGGAGGTCGATGAGAAACTGCACTTCATCATGGATTCCATCCACGAGGCCTGCGTGAAGTACGGCACCCAGCCCGACGGTACCGTCGATTACGTCAAGGGCGCCAACATCGCCGGCTTCATGAAGGTCGCCACCGCGATGCTGGAGCAGGGCATCGTCTAGTCCCTGCATTCGCCGAAAAAGGCGGCCGCCGGATTTTTGGGAGCATTCCCCGAAGGGTTTAACCTTTCGCTCCCGAAAATCCGGCGGCTGCCTTTTTCAGTATAGGTCCGGACGGCTACGGCTGTGCGTCAAGTCCGCGGATCTGGATATTTACAGTAAACGGCTCGAGATACTGCCAGGGGGTAAAGATGTGTATCGTGACAGGGAACTCGGCCGTTCCGGAGAACTGAACTTCAGAAGTATAATCGTAATGTAACATCCAGGGATTATCCAGATCGGTGTCGATCAGACGTGAGAGACTGGGGGGCATAGCCGTTAAATCGATCGTCTTGCCCCAGATCTGGTAAGCCTCGTAGGAGGTGACATTGTCATAGAATCCGTTGGGGATGCCACTCGAATAATAGGTGATGCCTTCCTCCTCGGCGTTGCCGATGATCCAGCCCCATTCATCGAGAGGCCCGTCGTAATCCTCTAACCAGCCGAGCATCGGACGGAAATAGGACTTCGTACCTTGGTTGAAACCCGCTATCGAGTAGACGCCTTCTGTCCCGTCGAAAGTATCGCCGGCGACCGGCGAGCTGGCGGCCACCTGACGGCCCTCGTAGAACTGGATGCCTTCGAGGAGATTGATGTCGTAAACGGTGTTTTCATCCACATCAACGGTGATCGTCTGTTCGGTGGTCAGGACATGGAAAGGCTTCCAGGAGCGCAGTTCGAAGGTGGAGTAATCCTCTCCGGCCAGATATTTTCCGCCATTCCCTTCTTCGAAAGAGGTCGGAATGTCGAAGTAGGTGTTGCCGGAAACGACCTGGAGTGTGCCGTACATCGGAATGGCATCATCGATGGTACGATAGTAGAAAACCGTATGCTCGAAGTTGACATTCTCCTCAGGGTCGGCATGAGACCAGAGATCCTCGTAAAACCTGAGATCGTCAATCTGGCACTGCCGTTCCAGCTCTTCATCTCCCAAATCAGGATCCGTGAAATAGAAGTTGACGCGCAGGTTCTTGTCGTAGAAATAAGATTCGTCATCCTCGTCGAGATCATCGACCCAGTTGAACACACGGCCTTTGTCGTCGATGATGTTGAAAGCATATTTAGGGAGATTATTGGGAGCGACGTCATACTTCTTCAGGCAGCTCTTGTTATACTCATAGATAGGGCTGGCCGTCGAGTACCAGACGCCGTCGACTTCAAAGGTATAATTCCTCTGATGCTTGAAGTCATAGACCGGCAGATCGACGGTGATCGTCCAGGTGAGTTTGACTGCCTGACCGGTGTACGTGGTGAGATACATGGTCTGGATCTCACCGGATTCGTAGATTTCCTTGAGCTCGGAAGAGGTGGCGATCGCAGTGGCGTTGTCGTCGGCAATGACGATATAAATGGAATTCTCTTCAGTGGTATTGACCCTGAGATGGCCTTCCTTACCGTTGTTCTCGACACCGACGAAGTCGTCTGCATCCTCGAAGTCCGGAGCAGCGGGATCCTGGTTGATGATGCCCTTCTCCTGGAAAGCGGCGAACAGCTGATCCTGGAAGTCCTGAGGCTGGCCGATATAGCAGTCGCTGTCAGCGTCATAATCGTCTCCGTTGAGGACAAACGCATATTCGGGAAGTTCGATTTCGATCAGGGTGCGGTCGCGGTCCACCGTCGCCAGCGTACCCTCGAGCGTCAGGTCGCAGGTGTTGAGCTCAAACAGGATCGTGATGTTGTATACGGCATCCCACTCGAAGCCTTCGATGTCGGCGACCAGTTCACCGTCCTTCAGCACGATGTTGGAGAGGGTGACGTCGTCTGCCGGCTCGGCCTCACCGGTCTTCTGGTTGACAACCGTGACCGTGACAGACGTGGGCTCGGTGGTAGATATTTCCTCGCCGTATTTGGCGGTGATGGCTGCATCGACGCCCAGCGGCACGGCCGTGTGGGCATAGAGCGGATCCGCACCATCATAATAGACTTTGTGGTCCGTATCCGCGTCCTCGGCGTAGGTCCACGCAATTTCGGCCGTGAATTCGGACGCCACCCGCTTCAGGCAGAGCGGATCCATGCGGAAGATCGTGTTGCGCTCGACATCCACCTCCTGCGTGTACTCGGCGACGAACACGTTGCCGTCGACATCCGTCACCGTCACCGTGAAGCCCTCCTCGAAATAAGTCGGAGGCACCACCAGCCAGAACTCCGTCGGGTTGTCCCGGCCCTCGTGCACCGCGACCGGCTCCTTCGAGGACAGCGTCAGCGTCTTCACGCCCGTCTCCGGATCGATCCAGATAGTCGGTGCGTTGTCAAGGTCGGCATACACCTCGGCGGGGCCCGCCAGGATCTCGCCATCGTTGCCCTGGAACACGGCTTCCTTGACCTGGACGTCCTCGCCGTACAGGTTCAGCAGCAGGAAACCGCCCACGTGCTTGAAGTAAAGCTCGTTCGTCTCGGAAGCGGCCACCATCAGGTTGGACTTCGGGTCGAAGGTCTTCTCCGTGAAGCTCTGCACCGCGGGGAACGTGGTCCGGATCGAGCCGTCCAGGAAACGGGTGTCCTTGTCGTACGGATAGACACCGTAGATGGTCTTGAACAGGATCGCGGAACCGAAGCCCTGCGCATAGGTGAAGTCACCGGTCGGACTTCCGCCGTCGCCTTTCAGGTCGTACTTCAGGTTCGCGTTGTTCTTGTAGAAGACCGAAATCGCGTCGCCCTTGTCCCAGACCACGGATTTCGTCAGGTCCTCACCCTCCGCGACGGAGGCCTTGGTCCGCGCCTCCACGGCGGTCGTCGCCGTGATTTCGGGCGCATCCGTCATCAAGGCCTCGGGCTCCACGCCCTGCTCCTTGACGCAAGACACCGCCAGCAGCCCTGCGGCCACCAGCAACCAAAACAATCTCTTTTTCATAATGATAGTATTAGGGGTTACTAGTCAAGTTTTACCAAATATAACATAATCTCCGATAAAAAACAAAAACTGGAGGCTGAATCCAGCCTCCAGTTTTCATCAGACCTCCCAGGTCGAGCCGCTGTGGAGCAGTTCGTCCACGGAATGGATCTTCGACTTGGCGGTCACCTCCAGGACCTGGTCGTGTACGCCGTCGTCGTACGTGACTTGCTTGACGTCGCGGATGACGCCCAGCGCCACGGGCAACTCGGGCCCCTTCATTTCGGCCAGCATCATGTGCAGGCCCATGTTGTCGCTGTGGGCGTCGTGCACGAGGACATCGTCCAGCGTGTATCCGTCCTCTCCGATCGTCACGGCCTTCAGACCCATGCCTTCCAGCACCAGGCCCTTCTCTTTATCCTTGCCGAAAAGCATCTTCTCGCCGTCCCGCAGCACGATCGTCCGATCCGCCTTGACGGCCGGGTCCGACAGCTCCTTGTGCGCGCCGTCGTTGAAGATCACGCAGTTGGTCAGCATCTCCACCACGGATGCGCCGTCGTGCAGGGCCGCCAGCGTCAGGATCTCCTCGTTGAGTTTCAGCTCCACGTCCAGCGAACGGGCGAAGAAGGTCCCCTTGGCACCCAGCACCAGCGAACCCGGGTTGAAGGGCTGCTCCACGGTGCCGTAGGGCGAAGTCTTGGTGATCGCGCCGAACTTCGAAGTCGGTGAATACTGCCCCTTCGTCAAGCCGTAGATGCGGTTGTTGAAGAGAATGACGTTGATGTCGATGTTGCGCCGGATGGCGTGGATGAAATGGTTGCCGCCGATGGCGAGCGCGTCGCCGTCTCCGCAGGCCTGCCACACCGTCAGGGTCGGATTGGCCACCTTGATGCCCGTGCTCACCGCCGTCGCGCGGCCATGGATGCTGTGGAAACCATAGGTGTCCATATAGTAAGGAAGGCGCGAGGAGCATCCGATGCCGGACACCACCACGTAACGCTCCTTCTCATAGCCCAGCGCGTGGCTCACCTGCGGGAGAGCCCGCTGCAGGGCGGCAAGGACGGCATGGTCGCCGCAACCGGGGCACCAGCGTACCGCCTGGTCGCTCTTGAAATCTTGAAAAGTCAGGTTGGGCATAACTCAGATCTCCTTTTTGACGGCTTCCTTGATCTCGCTCACGAGGAACGGCTGACCCTGGACCTTGCCGAATGAAACATAGTGGAACTGCGGAAGGACGCCGCGCAGGTAAGCGGCGAACTGGCCGCTGTTGAGCTCGCAGACCAGCACCTTGTCGAAGCGGGACAGGACCTCCTCCGTATTGGCCGGCAGCGGATTGATGTAGTCGAAATGCGCGTAGGAAACCTCCACGCCCTCGGCTTTCAGCTCGCTTACCGCGCTCGACAGGTGGCCGTAGGTGCCGCCCCAGCCGACCACCAGCAGACTGCCGGAAGCGGGTCCGGAGACCTCCAGGGCCGGGATGTCCCGGGCGATGCGGGCGACTTTTTCGGCCCGCTCGGCGACCATGCGCGCATGGTTTTCGGGATCGGTGGACAGCACGCCGGCGTGGTTCTTTTCCAGACCGCCTACCCGATGCTCGAAGCCTTTCTGGCCCGGCAGGGCCCATTGGCGCACGAAGGTTTCGGGATCCCGGGCGAAGGGTTGGAACTTGCTCCCTTCCGCGGGCATGCCCTCCACGAACGGGGGCTTGATGGCGGGATAATCCTTCATCGAAGGGATGCGCCAGGGCTCCGAACCGTTGCCCAGGAAGCCCTCCGACAGCAGGATGACCGGCGTCATGTGCTCCAGGGCGATCTTGGCGGCCTGGAAGGCGGCGTCGAAGCAGCCTGCCGGGGAACGGGCCGCGATGACCGGCAGCGGGCATTCGCCGTTGCGACCGTACAGGGCCTGGCTGAGGTCGGTCTGCTCGGTCTTGGTCGGCAGACCCGTCGAAGGACCGCCGCGCTGCACGTCGACGACCACGAGCGGCAGCTCGACCATCACCGCCAATCCGAGGGCCTCGCTCTTCAGCGAAAGGCCGGGGCCGGATGTCGTCGTCACCGCCAGGTTGCCGGCGAAGGATGCTCCGATCGCGGTGCAGATGCCCGCGATCTCATCCTCGGCCTGCAAGGTCTTGGCGCCCAGGTTCTTGTGAATCGCCAACTCCTCCAGGATCGCCGTCGCCGGCGTGATGGGATAGGATCCGCAGAACAGGGGCAGGCCCGACTTCTCGGAAGCCGCCAGCAGACCCCAGGCCGTCGCCTGGTTGCCGGTGATGTTGCGGTAGGTGCCCTTGGGCAGGTCCGCGACCGGCTCCACGACATAGGTGTCGGGGATGGCCTGGATGTTGGCGGCATAATTGAAGCCGTCGTCCAGGACCTTCTTGTTGGGCGCGATCACCTCGGGGTGCTTCTTGGAGAATTTCTTCTCCAGGTAAGCGTAGATCGGCTCGAGCGGACGGCTGTAGATGAAGCAGGCCATGCCGAGCGTGAACATGTTCTTGCACTTCAGGATGGCCTTCTGGTCCATCCCGGAGTCCTTCAGGCTCTCTTTCGTCAGGCTGGTGATCGGGGCGACAATCAGGGCCCTGTCATCTACGCCGAGCTCGGCGAAGGGGTCGTCCGTCGTGAAGCCCGCCTTCTTCAAGCCGGCCGCGTCGAAGGCATCCTCGTCCACGAGGATCATCGCGGTGCGCTTGCACCATTTGGCGTTCGCCTTGAGCGCCGCGGGGTTCATCGCGACCAGCAGGTCGCAGTAGTCGCCGGGGGTCGTAACCGGAATGCTGCCGATGTGCACCTGGAAACCCGAAACGCCCGACACGGTTCCGTGGGGCGCCCGGATCTCGGCGGGATAGTCCGGGAAGGTCGAAAGGCCGTTCCCGTAGATCGCCGATGCATCAGCAAAAAGAGATCCGGTCAGCTGCATGCCATCTCCCGAATCTCCTGCAAATCTAATTACAACATCCTTTGTGTCAATGACTCTATGTTGCATTATAGATGTATGTGAATGTTTTATTTTGCCTGTGCGGCGGCCTCAGCCTCGGCGGCAGCCTGCAGCTCGGCCTGGAGGGTCTCGAGGGTCCTGCCGGCCGGGATGCCGAGCGCCTTGCGGGCTTCGGGGGTGATGTCCACGCTCTGGGCGGGATCGAAATACAGGAAGCTGCTCTGGTCCATCACATAGATGTAGCCGGCGGCCTTGGCGATCGTGTTGATCGTCTCCTGGGCCTTCTGGTAGATCGGGGCCATCAGCTGCTGCTGTTGCTGCTGGAGCTCCTGCTGGATGTTCTGGTTGAACTCCTCGAGGCGCTGCTGGATACCGGCGAGCTCCTTCTCCTTGCTCTCCTTGATGGCGGGGGTCCAGGTCGAAGCCTTCTGCTGGTACTGCTGCACCTTGGTCTGGTACTCCTCGTACATGGCCTGGAAGGTGTCGGAAGCCTCCTTCTGGGAAGCGTTCATCGTCTCACGGGCCTTGTCGGCCTCCGGCATCAGCTGGACGAGCTCGGTGAAATTGACGTGGGCGAACTTGGGCTGGGCGAAGCCAGTCAGAGTCACAAGCGCCATGACGGCGAACAAAACGGTCTTTTTCATATCAGTAAAAGATTTTAAATAATTATTATTCAATGTTTAGAACTGTTGTCCGATTACGAAGTGGAACTGGCTTCCGCCCTTGGAGGCATCGTCGAAGCCATAGCCCCAGTCGACACCCAGGAGGCCGACCATGGGGAGGAAGATACGCACGCCGATACCGGCGGAGCGCTTGATCTGGAAGGGATTGAAGTCGCGGATGTCCGCCCAGCAGTTACCTCCTTCGAGGAAGGCGAGGGCGTAGATCGTGGACTGCGGCTGCAGGATGACGGGATAGCGCAATTCGACGGTGAACTTGTCGTAGACGTTACCCGCGTAGGCGTAGCCGTTGGAATTGTACTTGGACGCCTGGTAGGGCGTCAGGGAGTAGTTCTCGTATCCGCGCAGGGAGACGATCTCCGAGCCGTAGGTCGCATAGCCGGACATGCCGTCGCCGCCGACCAGGAAGCCTTCGAACGGGGAATAGCCCCAGTTGCGGTTGTAGTAGCCCAGGTAGCCGAACTGCGCCCGAGTCATCAGGACCAGGTCGGCGACCAGGTTGGTGTAGGTCGCGCCGGAGAGCTTCCACTTGTGGTATTCGATCCACTTGAAGCGGTGCTTCGTGTCCCAGTTGTCATAATCGATGTCGCGCCAGCTGCTGACCGGCGTGGGATTGCCGGCGGCGTCCAGGTTGCCCCAGTCCTTGTTACGGAAGAGGGAATACGGCGGGGTGAACTGCAGCGACGCGGAGAACTCCGAACCCTTACGGGGATAGAGCTGCTGGTCGTAGGAGGTACGGGACAGGGCCAGGGTGTAACTGAGGTTGTGCGCCAGGCCGTCGTCGAAGAAGAAATAGCCCGAGAACCAGTTGGTCAGCTTGTAGGACTGCCAGCTCAGGCCGTTGTAGAGCACGAAATAGCTGTCAGGCCACTTCAGGCGGTTGCCCAGGGATGCGGAGAATCCGTAGATCTCCATCATCTTGTCGTGGCTCAGGATATTCAGGTAGAGGTAGGAGTCCGTCTGGCGGGTGTAGTAGGCCGAGAGGTTGAGTGAGGTCGGCTTCTTGCCGAAGAGCCAGGGCTCCGAGAAACTGGCCGTGAGGGCCGTGTAGTAGGTGCCGTTGGTCTGGAAACGGAAGGCGAGGTTCTGGGCATCGCCCAGCGGGACGGGCCGCCAGGCCCCCTTGTCGAACATCCGTTTCGTCGAGAAGTTGTTGAAGCTCACGCCGACCGTGGCGACGAAGGTGTTGCCGCCCCAGCCGCCGCTGAGTTCCAGCTGGCTGGAAGGCTTCTCCGTGACGTTGTACACGACATCCACGGTGTTGTTGAGCTCGTTCGGAATGATGGAATAGCCCTTGGTACCATCCATGATGGCCTCCGGGTCGAACTGTCCGAGGGAGGCGATTTCACGGATGGAACGCTCGAAGTCGGACTGCGAGAAGAGGTAGCCCGGGCGGGTGAAGACCTGCCGGCGGACGACGTTCTCGTTGGTCAGGTCGTTGCCGTTGATGATGATGTTGTTGAGCGTTGCCTGCTTGCCTTCCCGGATCCGGAGCTCCACGTCGACGGAATCGTTCTGGATGTTCATCTCGACCGGAGTGACCTGGAAGAAGAGGTAACCGTTGTCGCGGTACAGTTTGGACACGTCATACTCCGTCTGCTTGCCGCCGCCTTGCAGGCGCTTCTCCATCGTCACGACGTCGTACACGTCACCTTTCTTGATCTGGAGGATGTTGTTCAGCACGTCGGTGGGATAGACCGAGTTGCCCGTCCAGGAGATGTCCCGGAAATAATACTTGTCGCCCTGGTCGAAGGTGAAATCGATCCCGAGACGGTCGGGCTCCACGTAGTAGATGGAATCTTTCAGCAGGCGCGCGTCACGGTAGCCGGCCTCGTTGAAGGCGCTGATCAGGCTCCGCTTGTCGTTGTCGTACTCCTTGGCATTGAACTTCTTGCTGCTGAAGAAGTTGTACCACTTGTTGGATTTGGTCTTCTTCATCGAGCGCGCCAGCTTGAAGTCCTTGACGTCGTCGTTGCCGATGAAGTTGATGGTCTTGATCTTGACCTTCTTGCCCTTGTCGATGCCGAAATTGACCCGGATGGCGTTCTTGATCACGGTATCCTCCTGGCTCTCGATATTGACGGCGGCGTTGAGGAAGCCCTTCTCGTCATAGAACTTCTTGATGACGTCGGTAGAAGCTTCCTGGACATAGTCGGAGAATTCGCCGCCGCGGCGCAGGTGGAGTTTCTCCATCAGTTCCTTCTGCTCGCCTTTCTTGATGCCGGAGAAGGTCCAGCGGGACACGCGGGGGCGCTCCTCGATGCAGAGCTTGAGCCAGACGCTGTCCTGGGCTTCGCTGAAATGGTCGATCTCCACGGCTACGTCCTCGAAGAAACGCTGGGCCCAGAGCCGGGTGATGATGGAGGAAATGGCGTCGCTCGGGATGGTGATCTCCATACCGGGCTGCAAACCTGTGAGCTGGACGATCTGCTGGTCGGTGAAATAATGGTTCCCTTCGACCAGGACGCCGCCGACCAGATAACTCTGCGGCCGCGCATAGTCGACTTCCACCTCATTCTGCGCCCACGCCCCAAAGGGCAGGAGCAGCAGCAACAACATCAGACAGCGTTTTATAGGATTCATCAAAATTATCGTCTATACAAGTTTGCAAATATAATCATATTATTTGACTTTCCCATAT
>JAEEGG010024111.1_pt1 | contig 11829 bp, 12 predicted proteins | sample 9134161 | NCBI WGS metagenome assembly JAEEGG01 (sample SAMN16246543, study PRJNA631951) | gut metagenome | biome: gut microbiome; feature: rumen; material: CR-attached | host: Bos | place: Iran: Karaj | collected 2018-10 | reverse complement strand
AGCTTAACGGGAACTGCCATAACGATGGGCTTCTGGGGATCAACCTGATAGAAGTCAATGTGAAGGATGTTGTCCTTTACGGGGTGGAACTGGATCTCACGCATAACTGCCAGAACGGTGTTGCCGTCGATGGTCAGGTTAACTGAGAAAATATCGGGTGAATATACAAGTTTGCGGACCTCCTCAAATGTTACGCTGAAAGCCTTTGCTACGGGAAGACCCTTAGCGTCGCGCTCTACACCGTAGAGGTTGCAGGGGATAAGATTCTGCTTACGGAGTGCCTTGGCACCTTTCTTACCGAACTCATTGCGGGCTGTGCCCTTAACGTCAATTGATTTCATTTTAAAACGTGTTACTCTAAATTGTTATTACTCAATTCACCATCACACAAAACACTACCTTTTACGGCATGCTTTACGTAAAAGCGGCGCAAAGGTAGTGCAATTATTTTATAAAAACAAATGTTCAGAACTCAATCTTGAAGTCCGATGCCCCTTCTGCGGTGTCATCGGCCGATGTTTCCACCGCGGGCTTATCGGCCACGTCCTTCTCTGCCTCGTGTATGAATTTGATGGTTTTGGTCAGGCCGTCAATGAAATTGCTGAAATCCTCCCGGTACAGGAAAATCTTGTGTTTCTCAAAACTCACCTGCGCGTCATCACCCTCGCCGCTGACTATCTTCTTGCTCTCCGTGATGGACAGATACATCTCATCCTTGCGGGTCTTGCGCACGTCCATGTAGTAAATGCGCTTGCCGGCCTTTATGGCGTGGGAGAATATCACATCCTTCTCAATGTCGTCGGCATTCTTCTTCCTGAACTCCTCCATAAACTTGTAAAGTTTTTAAATTTCCACAAATATGGTAAAATGATTCTATCTATCCAAGAAATAGGGCGCGGAATTGGGACTTGTGAGCAAAAATTTTGTACTTTTGCGGACCGGATTAACGGTTAGGACACAAATGATAAACAGAGTTCTCATCAGACTGAAAGTAGTTCAGGTAATCTACGCATACTACCAGAACGGCGGGCAGAAGACTGCCGATGCCGACCGTGAGTTGGCTCAAAGCATTGACAGCGCGTATTCTCTTTACAAAACCCTTTTGTTTATTCCGGTTGCTTGGGCCCGTCAGATAACCAAGTCCGTAGCCCGTCAGCAACGCATGAATGAGCCTCACATTTCACGCCGTGAGATACTTCTGGCCGATAACAGACTGCTTGCACAGATGCAGACCAACGCCCAGTTGGACGCATACGTTCAGAGCAATGATTTTGACTGGCTTTTTGAGTCGGACTGGTTCCGTAACTCATGTTCGGCCATTCTTGAATCGGACGCAATGGAGGAGTACATCCAGACTGAGAAATTTGATTTTGAGGCCGATAAGGAACTGGTGCGCAGACTCTACAAGGAGTTTATAGAGCAGAGCGATGAACTTGACAACCTGCTCGAGGAACAGAACATATACTGGAACGGAGATAAGGAACTCATTGATTCATTCGTACTTAAGACCATAAAGAGCTTTGAGGACGGAAAGGTTGTAGAACAGCCTCTCAAGGCAGAATTCAAGGATGATGAGGACCGTCAGTTCGCAATAGACCTGCTGCACTACGGCCTGGATATGGCTCAGGAGCGCGAACAGGTGGTGGCTGCCAATTGCCGCCGCTGGGATCCCAGCCGTCTTGCTTTTCTGGATGTCATAATCATTCAGGTGGCCATGGCTGAGATGCTCAATTTCCCGCAGATCCCGCTCAGGGTAACCATCAACGAGTATGTTGAACTTGCCAAACTGCTCAGCACACCCGCCAGCGGCAGTTTCGTAAACGGAATGCTGGACACCATTGTCAAGGACCTGTCCGGTCAGGGACGTATAAATAAGGAATTATAAACTAAAAAAACGATAGACAATTATGGCTAACATGCTTTTACTCAATCCCTTCCAGATGACATATCAGGAAGTAGGCGTACACACTGTGAATTTTGTCCAGGCAGATCTTTCAGAACCCGCAGCAGCAGCTTCTGAGGGTGGTCAGGCACAGGGCGGTATGTTCGGCGGTGCCGGCGGATTCCTGTGGATATTTCTTCTGCTCATTGTGATGATGATATTCATGCGTCCCCGTCAGGACAAGGAGGGCGAGAAGTTCCGCAACGCTCTGCAGAAAGAGCAGGATGTAGTTACCAGCTCAGGTATTTTCGGCAAGATCAAGGATATAGATGATGTATCCGTAACCCTTGAGATTGCTCAGGGCATGAAGATCAAGGTTGACAAGCGTTACGTCAACCCCGTTCCCACGGCTCAGCCCGTTAAGCCCGAGAAACCTTCGCGCCGCAAGAAGCAGGATCCCAGCAAGGACGAGAAAGCAAAGGCTTAATCCTTAATAAATTACGCATGCGGGAGCAAGGAGATCCCAAATCCCGATTTGCAGCATTTTTAGGAAAAATCGGAGATTTCCTTCTGAAACTGATCAGAGGGGAATTCCTGGTTTTTCTGCTTTTTCTTGGCATCACTTTCTTTTTCTGGTGGTCAAATACCATGAATCAGAATTATGATACCCAGATGAAAATTCCCCTGATTGTGGCCGATGTCCCCGACAATATCCGTATTACGGAACAGCCTGCACGCCAGATTACCGTTTCATTGAGCGGCAAGGGTACATCACTCCGCAAATCCGGCCGACGCGGTGAACACAAAGTCCTAAGGGTCAGCAATTCGGTCTTCAGCATGTCACACGGTCATGCGTCACTCTCCACATCGCGGCTGCGTGATTCCATATCGGCCATGCTCCCGGCATCGGTCCAAATCCGTTCCATATCTCCTGATTCGCTTGTATATCATTATGCCAATCAATTGAGCATGATGCTGCCCGTGGAGTTCGGCGGAACCACCGAGAGTCAGGACCAGTTCTTTATGGAGCGCATAGAATTCAGTCCGGACAGCATCAGGATAAGTGTTCTGGAGTCCGATACCGCCGTTCATCGGGTCATTGCCGAGTCCGGCCAGATTCAACTGTCATCGGACACCATAATCCGAACCGTACCTCTCAGGCGTGATCCCGGTGTGATTTACAGCCAGGATGAGGTGGTCATGACGGTGTTGTCGCAACAGTACACCGAGAAGAGCGTTGAAGTGCCTGTAACAGGCGTGAATTTCCCGCATCATATGGCGCTCAAGTCGTTCCCGTCAAAGGCTGTCGTGACCTTCTGGGTCAAGATGTCCGAGTACGACAGGGTGACCGCGGCCGATTTCCAGGTTGTGGTGGATTATAACGATATTGCCGGCAGCGATGCATCAAACGCACGTCTGCGTATTTATTCACAACCGGCCAATGTGCGTAATGTCCGTCTGCAGACGCGCACGGTTGACTATCTGATGGAGCGCACGGCCTATTGATATGAAGATTATCGGAATGACAGGCGGAATAGGGTGCGGCAAGAGCTATGTATCGGCCAAGATGCAACTGCTGGGCATTCCGGTGTATGATTCCGATACACGCGCCAAACTGCTTACCGCTACGGATCCGGTCATTAAGGAGGCACTAACTGAACTGGTGGGTCCTACGCTTTACTGCCCTTGCGGTTGCGGGGTTATGCAGAAGGAGGTCCTGGCAAAGTTCATTTTCGGCAATCCGGAGAATATGGCTCGGGTAAATGCTATCATCCATCCTCGGGTCCGTGAGGATTTCAAACGCTGGGCCGATGCTCAGGGAAGTAAGGAATTTTGCATTCTTGAATCGGCCATACTGTTTGAGTCCGGCTTTGACGGGGAGGTTGATTATACGGTTTGCGTGGATGCTCCGCTGCCTCTGCGCATAAGACGTTGCGTAAAGCGCGATAATACCACCGAGCAGGCTGTCGTGGCCCGAATTAACAGCCAGATGGATCAGGCGGAGAAGTGCAGACTGGCTGATTTTGTGATTGTGAATGATGATGTGCAGGCTCTGGAGTCCCAGTTATCGGCACTTATTGATAATGTAAGAAAACTTTAAATTATTAATGATATTATGCTTAACGAAATTCTGACTATTTCAGGCAAACCGAGCCTGTATAAACTGCTTACCCGCGGACGCGGTGCGCTGATTGTTGAGAACATTGACGAGACCAAGAAACGTCTGCCTATCCAGGGTACTGACAAGGTTGTTTCTCTGGGTGACATCTCAATATTCACTGATGAGAAGGAGATGCCTCTGCGTGAGGTTTTCCTGGCTATCGAGGCCAAGTATGACAAGAAGGAAATCAGTTTTGACTGGCGCAAGGCATCGAATGACCAGCTCCTCAAGTTCTTCGGTGAGATCATTCCCGACTTTGACCGCGACCGCGTATATCCCAGCCACATCAAGAAAATCGCCGGCTGGTACGATCTTCTGGTAAAATACGGCGAGAACGATTTCAGCGAGCCCAAGGCTGAGGAAGAATCCTCCGAGAAGTAAAAAATGACGCAAAGGGAAACGACCCCTTTGCGTCATTTTTTCATCCTCTTTTGGAGTCATATAAAATAATATTTTATATGCGGTTTTTCTTGGTGGTTTGATAATTATGCAATAACTTTGCAGGCACAACTCCTTGGTAAACTAAAAGGACAATAAATGGAAAAGGTAACAGTATTGACATCGGATCAGCTGTATAACAGTTTTCTGGATCCCAAGTATATTCCCGCAGGTCAGAACAAGTATTATTTACGCAACACTCAGGTTTGCGCTCCCAAGGGCGGCTGGCGTCATCTTACCAGCAGCGAGATTGAATCGCTCGTAAAGAATGACAACACCGCAATGAGTTGGGACAACATCCTGGTGACCGATGAGTTCGACCCCATGATGATAAAGAACAACAAGTTCTACGGATTCGTGCGCATCGGCCGTGTAACCGACAACGGACTTCAGTATCATGATTTAAGGCTCTCCTGCGGTATCACCAACAGCTCAATCCATTCCTGCGATATAGGTGATGACTGCGCAATCCACAACGTGCACTACCTGTCACATTATATAATAGGTGACCGATGCATGCTCTTCAATATCCAGGAGATGTCCTGCACTGATCACGCCAAGTTCGGTAACGGTGTTATCAAGGAGGGTGAGGAAGAGGATGTCCGCGTCTGGCTGGAACTCATGAACGAGACCGGCTGCCGCAAGGTGCTCCCGTTTGACGGAATGATTGCGGCCGATGCCTACATGTGGGCCAAGTTTATCGATGACCGACGCCTGCAGGACCGCCTCAAGGCCATCACGCAGAGTTCGTTTGACAGCCGCCGCGGATTCTACGGAACCATCGGTTACGGCAACGTCATCAAGAACTGCTGGATCATCAAGGACGTAAAGATAGGCAACAGCTGCTATATCAAGGGAGCCAGTAAGCTCAAGAACATAACCATCAACTCATCGGAGGTGGATCCCACGCAGATAGGTGAGAACGTGGTGCTGGTAAACGGAATAATCGGTTACGGATGCCGCATATTCTACTCGGTCATTGCCGTACGTTTTGTGCTGGGCAGCCACTCCAATCTTAAATACGGTGCAAGACTCATGAACTCATTCATGGGTGATAACTCTACAATATCCTGCTGTGAGGTGCTCCACAACCTTATTTTCCCGGCTCACGAGCAGCATCACAACAACTCGTTCCTGATTGCCAGCGTGGTCAAGGGACAGTCAAATCTGGCTGCCGGCGCTACCATCGGCTCAAACCATAATTCACGCACCAACGATAACGAGATTGAGGCAGGACGTGGATTCTGGCCCGGTCTGTGCGTGAGCGTAAAGCACTCATGCAAGTTTGCATCATTCACGATGCTGGCCAAGGGCGCATATCCGGCCGAGATGATCAACCCGTTCCCGTTTGCGCTCATCAGCAATGACGAGGTTCACGGCGAGCTCCACGTAATGCCCGCATTTTCATGGCTTTACAACATGTTTGCCATGGCCCGCAACAACTGGAAATACGCCACCCGCGATACGCGCGTGTTTAAGGTTCAGAACATAGAGTTTGATGCCTACGCACCTGATTCCATGGAGGAGGCTATTCAGGCACGCAAGCTGCTTGACAAGTGGACAGCCAAGGCATGGTTGCGCCGCGAGGGCAAGAACCTGGACGGAATGACCGATGACGCACTTATGGATATCGGCCGAAACCTTCTTAACGGTGATCCGGATAAGATTGCAGATTTGGAGGTTCTGGGCGAGGATATGGAGAAATCACACCGTAAGGTTGTAATCCTGCATCCCTACAAGGCATACCACGCTTACGGCGATATGCTTACCTATTATGCCGTCAAGAATATCGTGGCATATCTGGAGGAGCATGAGGATGAGACATTCCAGAGCATCAGTAAGCGTTTTGACGGTGACCGCGCCCGCGTATGGTTCAATCTGGGCGGTCAGCTCATGTCGATGGAGGATGTTGACCAGTTGCGTTCCGATATCAAGGACGGCACGCTCAATACCTGGAAGGAGATTCACCACCGCTACAATGAGATTTGGAAGAAATATCCTATTGACAAACTGCGTCATGCGTATATGTCGCTCAAGCATATGCTTGGTGTAGAGACACTTACGGTCGATGACTGGAACAATGCCCTCAACAGGGGTATCGACCTGCAGCAGTACATATTTGACCAGGTTTATGAGACCCGCAAGAAGGATTATCAGAACAAGTTCCGCCAGGCCACATTCCTGAGTGAGGAGGAGATGATTGCCGCTTGGGGCAAGCTGGATGAGAACAGCTTCATTCTGAACCAGCGCAAGGAACTCAAGGAGTTTACTGAGCGTGTACAGAGCGTTCGCAAACGGTTGAATTGAAAATTGAAAATTGAAAATTGAGAATTATTCATTAACGATATTTATATGAATCTTACAGACAAAAAGTACTCCCAGTACGCATTAGTACAGGAGATGATGGACACTGTTGAGACAGTAAAGAAGTTTGATCCCGCCTGCACAAAGGAGATTGCCGCCAAGGTTGCCAAGGCCGGAAAGGCATACTTTACCGGTGAGGGTTCAAGCCGAATCTTCCCCGCCAAGAACGCTCTGCGCAAGACCAAGCGCTGGGGCCTGGATCTGAACGCCCAGACCGACGGCTCATGGCAGTCACGCGAGTATGACCTGAGCAAATTTGCCGTATTCTTGGCTTCAAACTCAGGCCGCACCAAGGAGGTAACCCTGCTGGCCAAGAAACTCATGGAGGAGGGCAATCCGCTCCGTTTTGGCCTTACCGCAAACCAGGATACTATACTTTCTACATTCTGTGCCGATACACACGTGCTCAACTGCGGTTGGGAGCAGGCCGTTGCCGCTACCAAGAGCGTTGTTGAGCAGGCTCTCTACTACGAGTCAGTTCTGTGGAACATTGCCGGCAAGGACGTAAAGGCCGGTCTGGCAGCTCTTCCTGCACAGATTGAGAAGGCTCTGACACTTCAGGTTCCCTCCGAGATTGTAGACTGGGTAAAGAAGGCCGAGACCATATACTTTGCCGGTTACAACGACGGTGTGGCCGAGGAACTTACCCTTAAGACCAATGAGATTACCCGCCGCAAGAGCGACTTCCTGGAGGGCACATACGCACTGCACGGAATCGAGGAGGTAATGAAAGAGGGCGATATCATCTTCTGGGTTGATCCCATTGCCGATGAGTACGAGAAGATTCAGGAGTGCCTCATCAAGGGCGCAGGTGTGAAGGTGGTTGCAATTGCCGATCACGACACCCCGTTCCCCACCATCAAGACTCCCGCAGCAGGCGATTTCAACCCCTACGTATATCTGTGCGCAGGCTGGAACGTGCTGGTTGAGATAGGTATCGCTACCGGAATGGATTTGGATCATCCCAACCGTGCCCGCAAGGTAGGTAATGAAATACAGCTCTGAGAAGAGCCATACTATGTTTTTGATTCGTAACGAAACAGGGCCGGATTTGCTCCGGCCCTGTTTTATTAGTGTCAATCAGTTGCTTAGTTGCTCTGACTGATTTGTATCTCCATTCTTTTAAAACTTCTGTTAGGCAAAACGATTTCGGCTATCCTTGCAGACCCGGAATAGTTCTCTTTAACAGAGAGAAATGCCTTGTTATCTTTCAGTTCTATCGAGAACCAATCCCATTCAAAGTAGTTGAATCCCCTTGCAGGGTCAACCTCTTTGGGTTCAACAATTATGGAACGGGCTTCAATAATGCTGTCCATTACCGCATAATCGGGTTCCATCAGATAGAAGAAGAGGACCGAATCATTGTTCCTCACATAATGCAGATAACAGTTCTCGAACGGAATATCAACAGTGTCCTTTCCACCGTACGAGCCGAACTGTATCGTATCAATCTCAGTCGCAACATCATACCCATAATCGGTTGATGTTTTCACAAGGACCTCGTTTCTGTCGCAGGAAAAGAACGCAAACGCCGCCAACAGAAACGGTAAATAAACAATACGTTTCATGTTATTTTGAATTTTGGTCCGCGAATATACATAATTATTTGTAAATGTTGGTAATACATTCAATATTATATTGAAAATTACCCTCTGTGCCGTATGTATCGGTATGCGCTCTTGTTACAGGTCCGTTGTTGCTGTTGAATGATCCTTCATTATAGTAGCCGTCAATTCCCAATTCCGGCCAACCCCAGTTACAGTGAACAAGGGGAATGGTTACATATGATGACAGTTCCCTTCTTGCGCCGCGGACCACATATATGGGAGTCATAGCCTTCAAAGATCCGTCAATGATCCATGCATGGCCGCCCTCATAATATGTATGGCTGTATTTCTCCCAGAAAATCAGGTATTTCTTGTATACATCTTTCTTGATGGAACTTCCGGCTATGAGGACGGGGCGGCCGTTTGAAAGCGACTGGGAAACATCGGTCTTGTTATATTCCTTGTACAGGCCGGGGTTATATCCCAATCCGCTCAGATATCCGGGAATATCGCTGAAATAGGCGCTGCTTTGTGTCTTACCATACTGGACATTGAGTCCCGCTCCTACATCGGACATAAGGTGTGATATGGCTTGGAATGTACTCAAGGTCTCATTTCCGCTGGCAGGCATCATGACGCTCCAGTTGTATGAGGCGGGATATCTCCAGTATGACATGAGTTGTGCCACCGCTGTCGCAGCACATCCTGTGGGAGCTTGTATGCCCGATATCACCGGAGTGTACAGGTTATAGGGGTTTGTCTGGCCCCATCTGACGCTGATCATCGGTGCAACGGTAACTACATAACTTGTCGGGCCGTACTCAACCCTCGGTTCGTCTTCTATCAATTCCAGTTCCGGCTGCACTCTGGCCTTGGTTCCGGCCATATCGTCTCCGGCTGCGATTTTGGCCAATGCGCTGCTTACCAGCGAATCCTGCATGCGTATGGCATACTCTACCTGACGGTCATAAGCAGCCTCCAGGTTGCCATAGAATTCTATGATTCCGGTAGACAGCAGGCTTTCATCCACATCTTCGCTGAAATCGATATGTCCCTCCGGAACAAGAGCGAATATGGGGTCTGTCCTTCGGTCAGCCGACAGGATTGCGTAGCCCTCTTCCTGGCCGAAATTGAATACGTAGGCCACAGTGTCGGGGTTTGCCTCGTCGCCCGATTTGGTCATTTTGGCTCTGGTTACGGGTTTGATTTCCGATATGGTTCTGGGTGCGGCCGCCTTGGTCCGATGCTGTTCATCCAGGAACTGAATGATTGACTGGGCTGTCAGTGTTGCCTCATCGGCCTTGATGCGGGGATCGGTTTTGTACCACGACAATGCCTTGATTTCATCGGCTGTCAGCTCTTTACTCTGCTCATACTGAACGTTAAAACTCTCTGATGACTTGTCGCAAGAGACGGCAAAAGCCAGTGCGGCAAGTGAAAACAAGAATGATTTTTTCATTAAATGAATAGTTAATAATAGGGTTAGGACTATTTGTAGCAAATGTAAATTTTATATTTTTACACCTGCTACCGTTAACTTTTTTTTGGAGCCAAATTCTACCAATGTATACATGGATTTCCTAAATAGATACAAAATATCCCCCAATGTTGAGGCGTTCAGTACGGAGCGTAATGCCGTGCTGCCTTATTACGTGGTTCAGCCGCATCAGGTGCACGGGTGCGTAATCCGCGAGGTTACTGACCCTCTTACTACGCGTGATGAGCTGGAGGGGGTGGATGCCCTGGTGACCGATGTGCCTGGTGTGGCGATATCGGTCCGTACGGCCGATTGCATCCCAGTGCTTCTGTATGACCCTGTGCAGAGGGCAGTAGCGGCGGTCCATGACGGATGGCGGGGTACTGTGCATCGTTTGAGCCAGAAGGTTCTTGAATTCATGCACGACAGATATGGTACTTGTGCAGCAGATGTATTGGCGGTAATAGGACCCGGCATAGGCCCTGACAGTTTTCAGGTGGGGCAGGAGGTGGCCGATGCTTTTGCCGCGGCCGGATTCCCCATGGATGAGATTCTTTCTGACCGTGGTCCTAAGGCTCCTTCGGCCTCTGATCCTATGGCGGGCGGTCTGCATATTGACCTGTGGCGGGCAAATGAGTGGCTTTTGCAGGAGGCAGGTGTGTCAGATATTCAGGTGGCGGGCATCTGCACGTATAAAAATAACGACCGCTACTTTTCCGCTCGCAGGGAGGGGACAAAGTGCGGTCGTATAATCAATTGTATAAAACTGCTCTGACTTTATTTCTCGCAGTCGCAGCCTATCATCTTCCAAAGGCCGGCAGCAACGGCAGCGCCGCACAGAGGAGCGACGATGAATATCCAGAGCTGGCTCAGGGCAGCACCGCCTGCAAATATGGCGGGACCTATGGAGCGGGCGGGATTGACTGATGTGCCTGTGTATCGGATGCAAACCAGATGAACCAGCACCAGAGTCAGACCGATTGCAAGGCCTGCAAAGTTACCGGCACCCTTCTTGGCATCGGTAGTACCCAGAACAACCAGCACGAATACGCAGGTAAATACCAGCTCGGCAACAAAGCCTACGCCTGTTGAGATGCCCTCCTGGCATACGTTTTCACCCAGTCCGCCGGGAGTGATGGCAAACAGGATGGCAGCACCGATGATGGCACCTATTACCTGGAAAATCATGTACATGCAGGCGTCCTTGCCGCTCATACGGCCCGACATCCAAACGCCCAGAGTGATGGCGGGATTGATGTGGCAGCCCGATATGCCGCCGATGGCATAAGCCATTGCAACTACTGCAAGACCGAATGCAAGAGCCGTTCCAACTACGCCGGGAACGCCGATGCCGGCAGGTGTGCAACCCAGGCTGACGGCAGCGCCGCAACCCATAAGAACCAGAACCATGGTTCCGATCATTTCTGCTAAGTACTTTTTCATAAATATCATTTAATTGGTTGATAGTGCTAAGTTAGTTGTTTTTTTTGGTGACGCAAAGGGGTCGTTTCGTTTTGCGTCAGTTTTTGACGCAAAGCGAAACGACCCCTTTGCGTCAAAGCGAAACGACCCCTTTGCGTCACTTTTGCATCGCGAGGCTGATTCGCTGGCGTTCCAGGTCCACGCTCAGGACTTTGACCATGACTTGCTGCTGCAGTGAGACCACCTGGGTGGGGTCCTTGATGAACTTGCCGGGTGCCAGCTGCGAAATGTGGATCAGTCCTTTTACGTGAACGCCGATGTCTACGAACGCGCCGAAATTGGTTATGTTGCTGATGATGCCGGGAAGTTCCATTCCGACCTTCACATCCTCAATGGTGTGGACCTCGTTGGAGAACTCGAATTTCTTTAACGGTCCGCGCGGGTCACGTCCGGGTTTCTCCAATTCCTGCATTATGTCTGTCAGGGTGGGTATGCCAACCTTGTCAGTCACGTACTTGTTTATGTCAATTTTGGCGCG
>JAEEGG010024106.1_pt1 | contig 11831 bp, 8 predicted proteins | sample 9134161 | NCBI WGS metagenome assembly JAEEGG01 (sample SAMN16246543, study PRJNA631951) | gut metagenome | biome: gut microbiome; feature: rumen; material: CR-attached | host: Bos | place: Iran: Karaj | collected 2018-10 | reverse complement strand
CGATGCCGAACTCTTCGTGCTGCCCGACATCACGGGTCAGCTGTCGGCTCTCGAGGGCGACACGTCACTCTCCGACCAGGAGCGTGTCGACAAGAAGGACGAGCTGATGGCCCACTATGCCGTTCAGTCCGAGCGTGTCCACACCCTGCAGCAGCTGCTCAAGGCCTACTGTATGTTCAACAAGGACGATGAGTACGTCGTCATTGATGGTGAGGTGAAAATCGTCGACGAGCAGACAGGCCGTATCATGGAGGGCCGCCGCTGGAGCGATGGTCTGCACCAGGCTGTCGAGGCCAAGGAGCATGTGAAGGTCGAGGCTGCCACGCAGACCTTTGCCACCATCACCCTGCAGAACTACTTCCGTATGTACCACAAGCTGGCCGGTATGACCGGTACCGCTTCGACAGAGGCTGGTGAGTTCTGGGACATCTATAAGCTCGATGTCGTCGAGATACCCACGAACCGCCCCGTCATCCGTAATGACCAGGACGACCGTGTGTATAAGACCGCTCGTGAGAAGTACAAGGCCGTCATTGACGAGATTGTCAAGATGCGTAACGCCGGTCGTCCGACGCTGATTGGTACAACATCGGTTGAGATTTCCGAGTTGCTCAGCCGTATGCTCGATATGTACGTCAATCCTGAGACGGGTCGTCGCGAGGGTATTCCTCATCAGGTGCTGAACGCTAAGCTCCACCAGAAGGAGGCTGACATCGTGGCACTCGCCGGTCAGCAGGACTCACAAGGACGCGGTGCCGTCACCATCGCTACCAACATGGCCGGTCGTGGTACCGATATCAAGCTATCGCCTGAGGTGAAGGCTGCCGGTGGTCTGGCTATTATCGGTACCGAGCGTCATGAGAGCCGTCGTGTGGACCGCCAGTTGCGTGGTCGTGCCGGTCGTCAGGGAGACCCGGGTTCCTCCGTATTCTACGTCTCACTTGAGGACAAGCTGATGCGTCTGTTCGCCTCAGAGCGTATTGCCTCGGTCATGGACCGCTTAGGCTTCAAGGAGGGCGAGATGATTGAGAGTCCGATGATTTCGAAGAGCATTGAGCGTGCTCAGAAGAAAGTCGAGGAGAACAACTTCGGTATCCGTAAGCGCTTGATTGAGTACGATGATGTGATGAACAAGCAGCGTACCGTCATCTATGAGAAGCGTCGTCATGCCCTGATGGGTGAGCGTATCGGTATGGATATCTCGAACATCATCTGGGACCGTGTCGTCAATATCATTGAGAACAACGACTATGCCGGCTGCCGCGAGGAGTTCCTGCACATCTTGTCGATGGAGGTTCCGTTCAGCGAGGACGAGTTCATCAACCAGCAGCACGACCAGCTCTGCGAGACAGCCTTCCAGGCTGCCATCGGCAACTTCAACCGCAAGACCGAACGTATCCGTGAGGTGGCACAGCCCATCATCGCTCAGGTCTTCGAGCAGCAGGGACACATGTACGAGCGTATCATGGTACCTATCACCGATGGTCGCCGTATGTACAATATCCCCTGTAACCTGAAGGAGGCTTACGAGAGTGAGTCGAAGACCGTTGTCAAGGAGTTTGAGAAGGCCATCCTGCTGCACCTCATCGACGAGTCGTGGAAGGAGAACCTGCGCAAGCTCGACGAACTGCGCCACTCTGTACAGAACGCCTCTTACGAGCAGAAGGACCCGTTGCTCATCTTCAAGCTGGAGAGTGCCAAGGTGTGGGACGAGATGATCAACGAGATGTACAACCGCATCACGAGCATCCTCACCCGTGCCCAGATTCCTGAGATGCAGCAGGTGCAGGAGGCTGCCCCCGAGCAGCGCACCCAGCGCCAGCAGTATGTTGAGAGCAAGCAGAACGTCGGAGAAGAACAACTCGTAGATAAGAACCAGCAGGCTGCAGCCCAGCAGGACACACGTGCCCAGCAACCCCGTACCCCGATTATGAAGGATAAGTTGCCCGGACGTAATGATCCCTGTCCCTGTGGCTCTGGTAAGAAGTTCAAGAACTGTCACGGAAAAGGTATTGTATGATTACGATAAGCAATTTGAAGAAGGCTTTCGGCGAGACTCTCGCCTGTGATATCCCGGAGTTGACTGTCAATGATGGCGACATCCTCGGACTGGTAGGAAACAACGGTGCGGGTAAGACCACACTCTTCCGCATGTTGCTCGATCTGCTGAAGTCCGATGAAGGTCAGGTGGCTCTCGACGGCATCAATCCTGCAGAGTCGGAGCAATGGAAGGCTGCTACAGGCGCCTATATCGACGAGGGATTCCTCATCGACTTCCTGACACCCGAGGAGTATTTCGCCTTTATCGGCAAGATTACTGATATGACGCAGGAGCAGGTCGATGAGCGCCTGAAGGATTTTGAGCGCCTCGCTGGCGGAGAGATCTTCGGACAGAAGAAACTCATTCGTAACCTCTCGGCTGGTAACAAGCAGAAGGTAGGCATCATCTCGGCTCTCTTCAACAAGCCGAAGCTGGTGATTCTCGACGAGCCCTTCAACTTCCTCGATCCCTCAAGTCAGAATATCCTGAAGCACGAGCTGACGGCTTATCAGCAGCAGACGGGAGCCACGATTCTGATCTCGAGCCATAACCTGCAGCATACCATCGACATCTCCACCCGCATCACGCTGCTGGAGAAAGGACGTATCATCAGGGATATGTCTAATCACGACGGTTCCGTGCGTGAGGAGCTCGAGAATTACTTCGAGACCGAGGCTTAAAGTATCATCATAAATAGGTATTTTAGAAAACTTGCAGGCCGTTGCAACCGGGTTGCAAGTTTTTTTTAGTATCTTTGCAGCAAAATTGGTAAAAAGTATGAAACTGTCAGAACTGAAGACTGGTGAGAAAGGTATTATTGTCAAGGTACTGGGCCATGGTGGATTCCGCAAGCGCATCATCGAGATGGGCTTCATCAAGGGCAAAGAGGTAGAGGTGTTGCTCAATGCACCGCTTCAGGATCCTGTGAAGTATAAGTTGATGGGCTACGAGGTGTCGCTCCGTCATCAGGAGGCTGATAATATCGAGGTGGTATCTGCTGATACTCCTCTCGAATCAACAACTTTTAATATGTCCGACGGTAATCGTCATGAAGACGACTATATCCGGCACGAGGCGATGAAGGAGCGCCGCGTCATCAATGTGGCACTCGTGGGTAATCCTAACTGTGGCAAGACCTCGCTGTTCAACTATGCTTCAGGTGCTCATGAGCATGTGGGCAACTACTCTGGCGTTACTGTCGATGCCACAGAGGCCCATGCATCGATGTTCGGCTATGAGTTTAATCTGACAGACTTACCAGGTACTTATTCACTCTCCTGCTACTCACCCGAGGAACTGTATGTCAGGGAACATCTGACGGAGAAGATGCCCGATGTGGTTATCAACGTCATCGATGCCTCGAACCTCGAGCGCAACCTCTATCTCACGACGCAGCTGGTAGATATGAACATCCGCATGGTGTGCGCCCTGAACATGTACGACGAATTTGAGCGTCGTGGCGATCAGGTGAAACTCGACACACTCAGTACGCTGTTTGGTATCCCGATGATACCTACATCCTTTAAAAGCGGCGAAGGCGTGAAGGAACTCTTCAAGGCTGTCATTCAGGTGTATGAGGGCACCAGCAAGTTCTCGCGCCACTTGCATATCAACTATGGCCACGAGATCGAATCGGGCATCGCCTATATCCAAAAATACCTGAAGGCCGACGAGCATATCCGTCAGCACTACTCTACCCGATTCCTCGCCCTCAAACTGCTGGAGCACGACAGTCAGGTGCTCGACTATCTGGGCCATCACATGGCTGGAGAGAACCGTCTCGACGATTTCCACAAACTGACGACGGAGCGCGATAAGGCTTCAGCACGTGTGAAGGAAGAGACGGGCAACGACTCCGAGACGGCTATCATGGATGCCAAATACGGTTTTATTCATGGTGCACTGAAGGAGGCCCGATTCAAGACGGGCACCAAGGAAGATACCTATAAGACGACGCACCTCATCGACAATGTACTCTCGCATAAGTATTTCGGATTCCCCATCTTCTTCCTGTTGCTCTTCATCATGTTCGAGACCACCTTCTCCTTAGGACAATATCCTATGGACTGGATTGAGGCTCTGGTAGCATGGATAGGCGACCGTATCGGAGAGTCGATGGCAGACGGACCGCTCAAGGCAATGCTCATCGATGGCGTGATCGGTGGTGTGGGCTCTGTCATCGTCTTCCTCCCTCAGATTCTCATCCTCTACTTCTTTATCTCGCTGATGGAGGATTCGGGCTATATGGCGCGTGCTGCCTTTATCATGGATAAACTGATGCACAAGATGGGACTTCACGGCAAGTCGTTCATCCCCTTGATCATGGGCTTTGGCTGTAACGTGCCCGCCGTGATGGCTACCCGTACGATCGAGAGTCGCCGCTCACGTATCATCACGATGATGATTTTGCCCTTTATGAGTTGTTCGGCACGTCTGCCTATCTATATCATGATTGCCGGCACGTTCTTCACGTTGCAGTATCGTTCGTGGGTACTACTGTCGCTCTATGCCATCGGCATCCTCGTGTCTGTCATCGTCAGTAAGATCTTCTCCTCACTCGTCATCAAGGGCGAAGATACCCCCTTCGTGATGGAGTTGCCACCTTATCGCTGGCCCACGCCGAAGTCAATCTGGCGCCACACCTGGGAGAAAGGCAAGGCCTATCTGAAGAAGATGGGAGGCATCATCCTCGTGGCCTCTATTATTGTCTGGGCACTGGGGTATTATCCGCATCACGACGAACTCGAACCACAGGCTCAGCAGGAGCAGAGTTATATAGGGCGCATGGGTAAGGCCATCGAACCGATATTCATGCCTCAGGGCTTCAACTGGAAACTCGACGTGTCGCTTCTGGCGGGTGTTGGTGCCAAGGAGATTGTGGCTTCTACCATCGGTGTGCTATACTCTGGCGATGATTCCTTCGGCGACGATGATGATTTCAGCGAAGACTCGTCGAAATATACGGTTCTGCGCCAGGCAATGGAGAAAGAAGGCATCAATCCGCTCTCGGCCTATGCCTACCTGATATTCATTTTGCTCTACTTCCCCTGTATCGCGACGATTGCCGCCATCAAGGGTGAGACGGGTTCCTGGCGCTGGGCACTCTTCGCAGCAGGCTATACCACCGCTGTAGCCTGGCTCGTCTCCGCAGCCATCTTCCAGATAGGTAGTCTGTTCATCTGATTTCAACAGCGATATGGGAAACGTGATTGAGATTACATCGTTGGAACAGCCCGAGGTACAGGTGTTCAGCAAGCTTACTGAGGCGCAGTTGCGCAACAGGCTGAACGTTGAGCAGGGCATGTTTATCGCTGAGAGTCCGAAGGTTATCAGGGTGGCGCTCAGTGCTGGCTACGAGCCTACGGCGCTGCTCTGCGAATGGAAACATATCAGTGGCGATGCAGCAGATATCGTGGCCCGTTGTCAGGATATCCCTGTCTATACAGGCGAACGTGAACTGCTGAGCCAATTGACGGGCTACACGTTGACGCGTGGTGTGCTCTGTGCGATGAGAAGGCCACAGCCTAAGACCGTGGCAGAAGTGTGTCGCGATGCACGCAGAATCGTTGTCATCGACGGTGTGGTAGATACGACGAACATCGGGGCAATCTTCCGTTCTGCAGCAGCACTGGGCATCGATGCTGTCCTGCTCACACCTACGAGTTGTGACCCTCTGAACCGTCGTGCTGTCAGAGTGTCGATGGGCAGTGTGTTCTTAGTTCCCTGGACATGGCTCGACACCTACTCTACGCTCCACGACTTAGGCTTCAAGACTGCAGCGATGGCACTGACAGACGACTCCGTCAGTCTCGATGATCCAAGACTGAAGGCAGAAGAACGGCTCGCTATCATAATGGGTACAGAGGGCGACGGCCTTCCCCAGCAAACAATTGCCGAGGCCGACTATGTGGTGCGCATCCCGATGAAACATCAGGTCGATTCGCTGAATGTAGCGGCTGCGGCAGCAGTTGCTTTCTGGGAACTTACTCGTTAGTCGGGAATTTCGGCACGTAGCGCATCTCACGCAAGATACGTGCCTGCCGCTTCAGCATATAGGCTGAAGGGTGTTTACTCGAAAATTTACGTGGATTAGGCAGCGTGGCTGCAATAAGTGCACACTGGGCGCGAGAGAGTTCAGAGGCATCGGTGTCGAAGTGCTCTTCGGCCACAGCCTGTGCCCCATAAATGCCATTACCCATCTCGATAGAGTTGAGATAGACCTCCATGATGCGCTCCTTGCTCCACATCATTTCAATCAGTGTGGTGAAATAGACCTCGAAACCTTTACGCACCCACGAGCGACCAGGCCATAGAAACACGTTCTTGGCTGTCTGCTGAGAGATGGTTGAGGCACCGAGTTTGCGTTTTTCAGGGTGTTCGCGATTACGTTTGGCGGCATGCTCAATAGCCTGATAATCGAAGCCATGATGACTGAGGAACTTGGCATCCTCACTGGCGATGACGGCTACGGGCAGACTGGGCGACATCTTCTTCAGGGGCACCCATGTGTGGCACCACTTGAACTCATCATCGCCCGTCAGTTGCTGATAACTGCGGATAAACATCAGCGGCGTCACATAGACGGGTATGAAACGCAGGGCTACAACTGAAAGAATAGTGGAGGCAAAGAATGCCGCCACTATCCATTTCAATGTGTTCTTGATCAGTCGGAAGATCAGTGTCACGATTAATTGCCAGCCTGAGCGTTAGCCTCCTGAATCATCTTCTGAGAAGCATACATGTAAACCTCCACACGGCGGTTCTGAGCCTGACCGTCCTTGGTAGCGTTAGATGCTACGGGATTTGCCTCGCCGAAGCCCTCTACACTCTTGATCTGAGATGTAGGAACGCTCAGACTCTGCAGATAAGCAGAAACGGCAGCAGCACGATCCAGTGAGAGCGCCTTGTTCTTCTGGGCACTCTGCTCGGCTGTAGAGTTCTTCCAGCCCTGATTGTCAGTGTAACCCTGAATAGCCACATCGCAATCGTTGTTGTTCTTCAGCACATTAGCCAGTTCCTGCAGCGATGACTTGGAGGTCGCCGTCAGTGTTGATTTACCAGTACTAAACAAGATACCAGAGTCGAAGGTCACCTTCACGGCGTCCAGACCATTTGAGTCCTTCACCTCTTCCACCTGGGCATTCTGGATAGCCTCGGCCTCCTTCTTGGCCTTGTCCATCTTCTTACCGATGATAGCACCGGCACCTGCACCGACAGCACCACCGATAGCAGTACCGATAGCAGCGTTACCAGCCAGTGCACCTATGATAGCACCAAGGGCAGCACCGCCACCACCACCGATGAGGGCCCCCTGACCTGTCTTACTCATTCCACATCCTGCGAGCACCAATGCTGCGCAAAGGGCTACGCAAATTGACTTTAAACTTTTCATAATTCTTGTTATTTTAAAACGTTAAACCTTATTTTTGGGTGCAAAGATAGTAATTAATTTATAATAATGTATGCGCGTTTCGCTTTTTTTATGTAATTTTGCACTCAAATTCGATTAATTGAGATAAAAAAATGGCTAAAGAATTAAAAGATTTAACAAAGAGAGCCGATAATTACAGCCAGTGGTTCAATGATCTGGTTGTAAAGGCCGATATGGCAGAGCAGTCTGCCGTACGCGGATGTATGGTGATCAAGCCTTATGGCTATGCTATCTGGGAGAAGATGCAGCAGCAGCTTGACAAGATGTTTAAGGAGACTGGCGCTCAGAATGCCTACTTCCCCTTGCTGATTCCTAAATCGTTCCTGAGCCGCGAGGCCGAGCACGTCGAGGGTTTTGCCAAGGAGTGTGCCGTGGTAACCCATTACCGTCTGCGCGCCAAGGAGGATAAGAGCGGTGTCGAGGTCGATCCCGCTGCCAAGCTCGAAGAAGAACTCATCGTGCGTCCTACCTCTGAGACCATCATCTGGAACACGTATAAGAACTGGATTCACTCATGGCGCGACCTGCCCCTGATGTGCAATCAGTGGTGTAACGTGATGCGCTGGGAGATGCGCACCCGTCCTTTCCTCCGTACCTCTGAGTTCCTGTGGCAGGAGGGTCATACCGCTCATGCTACCCGTGAGGAGGCCGAAGAGGAAGCACAGAAGATGCTGAAGGTCTATGCCAAGTTTGCCGAAGAGTGGATGGCTGTGCCTGTCGTTCAGGGCGTGAAGAGCGAGACAGAACGTTTCGCCGGTGCTCTCGACACTTACACCATCGAGGCTATGATGCAGGACGGTAAGGCTCTGCAGAGCGGTACCTCCCACTTCCTCGGACAGAACTTCGCTAAGGCTTTCGAGGTGACCTATCTGAACAAAGACAACAAGCCTGAATATGTATGGGCTACCTCATGGGGCGTTTCTACCCGTCTGATCGGTGCCCTCATCATGACCCACTCCGACGACAACGGTCTGGTGCTGCCTCCGAAGCTCGCTCCGATTCAGGTAGTGATTATTCCTATCTCAAAGGGCGACGACCTCGTGCATATCACTGAGCGCCTGACACCTGTCATCGAGGAACTGCGCAAGGCAGGTATTACCGTAAAGTACGACGATAGCGACAACAAGCGTCCTGGCTTCAAGTTTGCCGATTACGAGTTGAAGGGTGTTCCCGTACGTCTGGTAATGGGTGCCCGCGATCTCGAGAACGGCACCATCGAGGTGATGCGTCGCGACACACTCGAGAAGGAGACGCGCCCTGTAGATGGTATTGTGGAATACGTTGAGCAGTTGCTCGAGGATATCCAGAAGAACATCTTCGAGAAGGCCAAGGCTTATCGCGATGCCCACATCTACGAGTGCGATAACTACGAGGAGTTCAAGGAGCGCGTGAAAGACGGCGGTTTCTTCCTCTGCCACTGGGACGGCACAGCCGAGACCGAGGCTAAGATCAAGGAAGAGACACAGGCCACGATTCGTTGCGTGCCCTTCGGCGTTGAGCAGACACCTGGTGTAGATATGGTCAGCGGCAAGCCCAGCAAGGCGCGCGTGATTATCGCCAGAAGTTATTAATACTCTCTATAATACTCAGTAAGGCAACCCTATCATAAGGTTGCCTTATTTATTTTATCCATCATAAAGGGAGGCATCCTTGCGGACACCTCCCTTTTCATGTTTGTATGTTCTAAAAATGGAAATCTTATTCGTTCATAAACTTCTTCCAGTTGAATGCTACGCGCTCAACAGACCACTCTTCATAAGCATTTGCAGCGATGATCATAGGAACGGTGCCCTTGGCAGGGAAGTTCACGGTAGCAGATGGCATGTTGCTGTCCTTCTGGTAAACGGTTACAGAGATATCGTTGGAAGCAGGATCATATTCAAGCGGCAGGTTGAAGCTGTGAAGCACAGCAGTGTAGTCGGGCAGTTCGCCAGTCTCCTTATTGCCTGTGTTGTACATCACTGCAGGATCGAAATTGGCGCTCTTCTTCCAGGTTGTGCCACCGATGTTCAGCTCAAGGTCGAGTGTACCGCCGAGGGCTCTGATTTCAGCCTTGCGGCTCTTAACTTTCTCTTCGCTGAAAGTAACGATACCAGTCTCACTGGTAGTCTTCTTATAAGTATAGGTGCTGACAACGTCAACTACGATATCGTTGAAGTCGGTATCATCGCTAACACCGAGGTCTTCTACAAAGTAGCGCTTCTTAACGGTCTTCTCGAGATCCTCTACCTCAAATGACTCTGGAACGTATGGCTCGCCATAGAGCATGAATACAACGTCGTTATAGTCCTTGTCACTATTAGTCACAGCATCCTCACAGCCGATAATCTTAATCTCGGGCTTATCCACACCAGGCAGTTTTGAAGGTGTCACGTCATTGGCACCAAACTGGTACTCACGCATGTAGTCATTAAGAGAACCAAGTGTATTGCCTGCGGTGTTATAGCCACTGGCAGCAGAGGTAATCTTCAGGTAAAAGTACATGGTAGCACCTGCAGGCAGACCGTGGAAGGTGATGTACTTAGACTGGATAGCTGTAGCGTTGAGACAGTTGTGATCATTATCAAACGTATACACATTCGTCCAATCTGTAACGGTCTGACCACTTTTATTCTTACCCTTTACCTGAATGCCTTCCCACTTGTTCCAGACCTCAATCTCACCAATGCCGTCAACGTGCATGTAGAGCTTAAAGTTGCCACCAGACGTGCCCATAAAGATAGGCATGATTGTGAAATCGTTGCTAGGAACAGTCATGGCAAATTTCTTACCACTGTTGTAGTTGTTTCTGCCCTCTTTAAATACTTCGTTCATCTTGCTGAGAGTAGCCGACTCAATCTCGTAGTAGCTCTGGCTCTTGGTCAAGTACCTATCCTCAAGGTCACCTCTGGTTGCAGCTCTTGAGCTTGAAGGAAGACTGAAGTACTCATCACCAGTGCTGAAGTCCCAAGATTGGTTAGGGTCGATTTCTCCATAGGTCTTTACGAAGTTGTTCTCGTACTCCTCAGTAGTTTTTTCCTGCTGAGCTTCCTGCTGAGCCTGCTCCTTAGCTTCCTCATAGGCTTGTTTTGCACCTGCGTCATACAGATCGGTTTTTGAGCATGATGCTATGCCCAAAGTAGCCACAAAAAGGGCCATCATTTTAAAATTTGATTTCATAATTGAAACTTTTAATGGTTATTTATTTGGTTTAATAGAAGTCTTATATTCGCTTATATTCTTCTTAGTTGCAAATTTAACAATTTATTTCCAAATTCAGACAATATTAATATAATAATGTGTGCTTGATTTTAAATTTCTTGATTTATATCAAGAGTAAGTGAGCCTTTGGGGGACTCACTTAAAACTCGATTTGAGATATCGCTTATAGGCTTTACGTAGTTTTCTGATGGCCTTGTCGCGAATCTGCCTGACGCGCTCCCGCTTCAGCTCCATATCCTCCGCAATCTCAGCCATCGTCTCGTGTTCCTGGCCGATACCGTAGAAAGCGTTCACCACTCTGCTTTCGCGTGCATCGAGCGATCCAAGCGCAAATTCCACAGCGTCTTCGATGGCTTCAGAGTGGATACGCTCATCGGCCAGTGGCGCATCACGGTTCACGAGCACTGAGAGCAGACTCAGGTTGGCGCGATGACCTAAAGGTGCATCCACCGACAACGGCATGCTCTGCTGGCGAGCCGTGATCTCGTCCTTCACGTCCTTGGGTACCTTATAAAGCCCTGTCTGCTGTTCGATGGCCTTCTCAATCGCCTGGCGCACGTGTACGACGGCATAGTTCACGAAGCGCACACCTTTCGTGGCATCGAAGCGCCCGGCAGCCTTCATCAGTCCGAGATTACCCTCGCTCACCAGGTCTTCCATCGAGAGTCCCTGCCCTTTATATTGACGCGCAATGGTTACCACAAAGCGCAGGTTGGCTTCCACCAGTTTCGAGAGTGCCCGCTGATCGCCCTGAAGAATGCGGGCTGAGAGTGCCCGTTCCTCCTCGTCAGAGAGCAACTGTCCTTTACCTATCTCGTCGAGGTATCTGTTTAATGCTGAATCTTCCATATTCCTAACTTTTTGGCAAAGATAGTAAAATTCCAGCAAATAGCGGAACTTTTCTCAAAATATTTTTTTGTGTGCCATGACAAATGACAAATGAAATTTTCGTTCCTTTGCATTATCCATGAAAAAAAGATGAAAAATGCGACCTAACTAGGCAACAAAAATTTTCAGGCTCGCGAACACTTGCAACCTAAGGGAACCGCAAAACGGATCCTCATCCGCAACATGCGAAAATAGTTAACAATCCATTCTCCCTTTGAACGTATAGCCGATGCCCTCAACGGCTTTGCGAACATCTTCTTCGGATGCAGG
>JAEEGG010024105.1_pt1 | contig 11831 bp, 12 predicted proteins | sample 9134161 | NCBI WGS metagenome assembly JAEEGG01 (sample SAMN16246543, study PRJNA631951) | gut metagenome | biome: gut microbiome; feature: rumen; material: CR-attached | host: Bos | place: Iran: Karaj | collected 2018-10 | reverse complement strand
GGCACCGTGGCAAAACCCTGCTGGATGGCATCTAAGTATGTCGGATAACCGATATCGTTGATGTTGGCTCCTTGCATCACACGGATACCTTGTGCATGCAGTTCGTCTATCAGCGCGCGATACTCCGCAATCGTACCGTAATTCTTATCCATCTCCGTATAGTCCAGCGGATAGTAACCATGGTAACCATAGTGTGGGAAGTCATTGACGACCCAACCGCTACCGGGAACCCAACCATGCACTTGCTCGTACGGATCGGTCAACCAAACGACATCCACGCCCAAGTCGGTAAAATATCCCTCTTTGGCTTTTTGCAAGAGTCCTGCGTAATCGCCGCCATGAAAGGTAGAAGCATTCATGCGCTCACTACCATAGTCGGTGCAGCGACCATACTGTTGGTCATTGGTGCTATCGCCGTTGCAAAAGCGGTCTACCAGCACAAAATAGACGGTAGCTTTGTTCCAAGCAAAACCATCTGCTTTTTTCGTCTGTCTGCACGCTGCAAACATTGTCGCAGCGATTGCAAGGATGATTAGTTTTCTCATATTATTTCTTCTTATTCTTTATACTTTCAGCAACAGTTTTAACCAATAAGGATCAAAATTCAAATCGTTCCAACTTCATTTGTCCGCATGCCTCTATCTCGGCTACGTATTTCTTGAACTCCGGCGTCTCGGCATGCGCCTTGAGCGAAGCGTCATCTTTCCATGTCTCGCAGAACATGAAAACGTCCGAGCGGGTCGCGCTCTGGAACACATCATAAGCGATGCACCCGGCATGATTGCGGGACTTCTCGGTCAGCGCTACTGCAGCACGCAGAGCGTCCTTGTACTTTGCCGCGTCTGCGGCCTGAAAAAAGCAATTTAAGCGTATCATAATTAGTTTGTATTTAGTTTCAAAATAATGTCGGTTCGTTTTTGATGAGCATGGAAGTCTGGACGGATGGTTTGATGGTGTCCGTTTCCTGCACATGTCCCAGCAGCAACGGCGACTTGGGATCATGCAAACGGTAGTTCTCCAAAGCCTTCGCGTGGTCTTTATTGGCATAACAATACCGGCAGCCGTTCGGACAGGAGTTGTAATCGCCTAATCCCCGGCTCTCCATGCACGCACAGCCAAGGCGATTGCCTTTGTGGGTCTGCCGCTTGAAATCGATGCCCAAGGCCTCCGAGAAGATCTCCGTCGTCATACATCCGCTGCGGTGGATGCCGAACACCTCATAGTCCTCACGCGTAGCGCAGGTCTGCAAGTACAAACCATGCTTCTTGGCAATGGCGCCTAATCCTTGTGCCAACGTGCGCTTCTGTTCGTCCGTCAGCGGACGCAACTCCGGCATATTCACTTCCAGTTTCTTATACATCTCCACGAAACTGAAGATGCACCGGCTGACGTATGGTGTCAGTTCGCGCGCCATGCGGTCGAACGTCTCCAAATGCCGCTCGATAGTATAGCTATCTGTCAGCAGAACCGGGTCGTACCGCCAAGCTATTTTCTCTTTGCCCACCAGCGCAGCCAATCGTTTGCAGGTCTCTATGCTCTGCTCAATGGACGGAACACGCGGCTCGATGTCTGTTCCGTAAGCCGTGATGGTATAGTGGTAATAGCAGTTGAAATGGTCGCTGATCTCATGCAGACGGTCGAGTACAGGCGCATAGTCCTTGGAGCAGAACACCACCACGTCAATGGTCTCCGGGGTCAGCTCGATACGGTTGATGAGGTTCGGAAACAACGGATTACGCGAGAGCACATAGCCTTCGCGAAAACGATTGAGCAGCCACTCGGAATAGTACTGCACAGTATCTGTCCGTCCGCCTGTATTGAGTATCATCGTTTATCTCTTTCGTCTCTTTTGTCCCATCCGGTCGTAGTGGTTCCACATCTCCCAAATGAGTATTTCTTTCTTCTCTTCGTCTATCTGGTACACCAGCCGGTGCTTGGCATTTATGCGCCGGATATAAAAGATGTCGCCATCGTTCACTTTCTCCAATCCACCGCCACCATTGGAATAAGGGTCACGCCGAATCTCCTCCACGATAGTCATCGCGGTCTCAGCGTACGGACTCCGGCTGACTTTCACCCGATCCTTCTCGCCTCCTTTGGTGTATTGAATGGTGTACATCTAATAGTTATCCATTGATCTTCAGAAATCGATACTTTTGACTTTTTACCTTTCTTGATTATTTCTGCCCAAATATATAGTTGTGAGTGTTGCTCACGAGTTGAATACCTGTAGCACTCAGTTATTCTTGTTTATCGAAAGGTAATGTCGGCAAGTCAAACTTATCGAAATCCACGCTACGCTTGATGTTCCGTACACCTTCTTGTTGAACTATTTCCATTTTGGAAACAGTTGCCGCTTCTAACAATTCTCCGGACTCATAAATGTTTTGTAAATGCTTGCTGATAGCAGGTACGTTTACATCAAATAGAGTAGATATTGCTTTCTGCGTTGCCCAGATGGTTTCGTCTTTATAGAAGACTTGTACGCCTTGTGCTTTGTCTTCGGCTTGGAAGATCAAGAACTCAGCCGTGGAGTTGCGTATTTGTAGTTGTTTGGACATATATTTGATAATCTGTTATCCGTTGTGTTTTGTGTCAATAGATTAATGTTCTTATATACCCCTCCATATATAAGTCAAAAAAGACCGAAAATCTATCACTTCAAAAGCAACTTTTTTTCTATTAGTTCGTAATTGGTGGAACGGCCGCCCTCATCAGTCTTGCGGAGAATGCCTTTTTCTATCAAGGATTGTATGTCACGCAGCGCTGTGTCTTGCGAGCAATGATTGATCTTGGCGTATTTCTGCGTAGTCAGTTTGCCTTCGAAACCATCCCATAGCCGATTGATGATTTTCCGTTGCCGTTCGTTCAGTTCTGTCTCTTTGTGTTCGCTCCAGAAAGATGCTTTCTGCAGTACTCGGTCGGTTGTCTGCAACGAAAAGAGCAGTGCATTATGCAATGTTTTTACAAACCATAGTAACCAAAGCGTGATATCTATTGAGCCTTTCTGCGCTTGTCCCAACGCATCGTAATACTCCTTGCGCTGCTTCATTATCTCTGCCGAAAGGCTATAGAAACGCCGGCTGCTGTTGTCCGCACGTGCAAGCATCATCTCGGTAATGGTGCGCGCCATGCGTCCGTTGCCATCATCAAAAGGATGGATTGTTACGAACCATAAATGTGCTATAGCCGCACGCAGTATCGGGTCGGTGTCCTTCGGGGTGTTGCACCATGCGGTGAATTGTTCCATCATTGCCGGAACCATATCGCTTGACGGAGCTACAAAATGCACTTTCTCTTTGCCCATAGGTCCGCTAACCACTTGCATCGGTTCGTCTCCAACACGCCAGTTAGCAACCGTTATCTTGTAGCCGTCGCTATAACCGGTCGGGAAGAAAGCGGCATGCCATCCAAACATCCGTTCCGCAGTAAGTGGAGCCGCAAATGCTTGTGTGGCCTGCATCATCGCATTCACCACCCCTTCGGTATAATGGTCACTTCGCTCATTGCCCGCCGTTTCTAATCCCAGATGCCGTGCAACGCTGCTTCGTACGCTATCGGCATTCAGCGTCACACCTTCTATCTGGGATGAACCAATGATCTCCTGTGTGACGGCTTCCACCTGTTGCGCAAGGCCTTCAAAGCCCAGCGCAGACATGCGTCCCAGCAACTGCCCTTGCAAGGTGTGTACTTCGCCTAAAGGTAATAGCAGCGCATCGGCATCCCATTCGAAACGGGGAAACCTGTCATTTTGCCATAGATAAACGGTATTCATAGTGTATTTGTTTTCTATATCTTGCAACAAAAATCGTGCCCAATCTCCGCACTTTTGCGGCGAATAGGTCGTTTTTTCTCCGCATCATTCTTTGTTCATTTATGTTTTTGTGTTAATCGATTCGTGTTTATATAAACCCCTCCATATATAAGTCAAAAAAGAGCCCAAAATCTATCACCTTCGCGTTCGGGAAATGTGAACTTATTTTATTTCACCCATTCTATCCCACTCAAGCATGCCGGCAACTTCCCCCCGGCGGCTTTATGATGTGCTACGCAGGCACAACAGAGACCGTGACGAGGACAGTCTTTAGGACAAGGGCAATCTATGTGATTATGTGGACAGGGCATGGGGACTATTCTATATTTCTTATCAACTCTACCAAAGAAATGCAAACTTTGGTGAAGAGTTTGTACATCAGTTCGGGTTCGAAGCTGTCTTTGTCGGGAATATAGGCATACACCTTTTTGCCTTGTCCGGCAAACCATCCGGCTTCCGTATGCGCAGACCTGCCGCACGGCAACACCAGCACGCAAGCATCGCAAGCCGTCATCGCCTCGATATCGTTCCTGAACTGCCGCTCTGCCAACGGATGCGAGAGGTTGGCTTTGTACTCCGCAGGAGTCCAATCCATGCAATCTTTATCCACGTCACTCCAGTGAAATCCGGGATCACCGGTCGGTGGATTGCGGAAGTCGTACACCTCGTGTCCCGCTGCGCGTAGCGCGGTAATGACTTCGGGATAATATGTATTCCTCCAAGAGGATGCTACGTAGATGTGCATAATCAATAGAGTTCCGATAACTTCACAAACCGAGTGTCATATCCATTGTGTTCAGACAAACGCAGAATGTCAGCATTTGTGCTGATAATAGGCGGCTGAGTGCTATGGTCTATCTCATAGGCAACATACAACTCGCTACCTTTACCCTTGGCAATAAAGAACTTATCATCAACGACATTTGACATAACAAACTTTGCTTTGCCTGCGAGACAAGACATGCGCCCAAATCGTTTGTTATGCACAACGACAAACTTAGCAGACAATAGTGCTGGTTCTGCGTCAATAGCACCAGCTGAAAGTCCAATACCAACGGCGATGTATTGTGCTTTAGTGAGTTGAGGATAAACTTTATTGAGCATGTCCTCATCGGATGCAGAACGCTCAATGAGCAATACCCATGCATCTTCTTCCACAGCAGCAGTTGCACGAATAGTTGTTTGCTCTTTGGGAGTAAAAAGAGTATCCGGGTCGGTGTCTAATTCATTTTGAGGAATGGGCTTCCGATAAAAGTACTTATCAATCAAACGCAGGGTTTCCGAGTTGTCGGAGTCTTGATCCAAGGCTAATGCCATGCAATTGGTGGTTGTGGCATAAGGAGCGAACACTTTGCCAAGCACCTGTTGGAAGTTGTCGTGCAAGAATTGCTCTGCCTCGTCTTGCACTTTCGGTTTGATAGCAAAGAAGTTATACTGCGATTGGAGAACACTCTTGATGTTATCACGGAATATGCTCCGGATCTTCTGGGTGTGTTCACCGGCTCCTTGCACATAACATGCCAGCACAAAGAGGAAGTTGATGTTGTACGTCTGAAGAATTAACGTATCACGGTCAAACAACCGGTTCTCAAAATGGTAGGATATGCGATAGTTCTTGCCGTCTATCTTAACCAATTGCAAGTTATCATCGGTGTAGTTGTTCAATTGGTCTGCATGCAGATGACCGCGAATGAAGAAGTTCGGAGTGATATTGTAACCCTCCGTCGTATTATCACGATATTGCAGGTTCTCCCGCTCAAACTCTTCCGGTGCTCGGTTGAAGAAATCAATATTGTATTGGATTACATTCTTGGCATAGGTGAACTGCTTGTAAATCGAGTTCGGACCAATATCGTTATCATCCTTGTAGTACTTACTATCGCCGATGAAGTAGATCTGTTTCTTATCCTCAATCAACGAGCTATCACGATAGATATGGTCAATAATCTTGCCATCTTTCTGTTCTTTCAATCCACCGCGTATATCACTATCACCGATGAGCGAATCGATCATATCCTCAAAGACAAGGTTGAATTCACGAACGAGCATAGCTTGCTCATCGTCATTGTCCTTGCTTTGGACATATTGCGATTGCTCAAAGAACGTGAAGAGCAAGTTCCACAATTGCACCATCTCGTCCGTAAAATACTTACGGCGGTTTTGGCGCAAGATACGTATACCTTTACCACTATCAATCATTGATTGAATAGTATCCGGTTTGAGCAATTCATACCCGAAAGCAGGGCGGACATTGAACTTGAATTCCCGGTTCAAATAATTCAGTACGGAGTAGAAAAGCACAATCAGCTCTTCATCAAAGTTGATGGCTTTCTGCTTGGTGTGCGGATTCAGGTACACAGGAGTTCCATTCTGAATCAAAGCTTGCGTATTAGAGATGGTCTTCTGCCAATGAATCTTGTTCAGACCGGAGTGCTTTAAGCGTGTAACGTAGGAAAAGAGGTTCTTGTGCTCCTTGTCGAACTTCAAGAGGGACAGGATGATATCAATCATCGTTTCGCTTCTTGGTCCTTGGTGCGAAACCACATTCTGCATTATCTCCGCTTCTTCTCCATACTTGTCTTTGCGTTGAAAATAGTGCTTGATGGCACGGTATACCCATACGGAAAGGCTGAACACATTTGCTTGGTGTTCCTGCTTGAGTTTATCGAAATCGATGATCTCTTCAGGCTCATATTCACCAAATGCCTTTCCGTCAATGATAAATACTTTCGGCAGGATAAACACCACATCAGGAATCCTGCGTGAAAGGAAATAGCCTACGTATGGTATTTTGGCTTTTCCGTCACGCAGTTCCGTGAAATAGTGCGGGTCAAGCAGTTTGCTCAACCGTTCTTTATCATAGCCGTATTGTTCAATCATTATTTTCATTTAGGAGATACACCTAAGTATGTCATAAAATGATGGATTATCTCAGATGCATGTTCATTGTACAGATCTTTGAAAGTGAACTGAGCGACATCTTTGCTATCCGCAGACTCTTTCTTGCAGAAGAAATACTTATTGTTTCCGGTCTCGTCACGAAGCACCTCGTACCAAAGATAGAACATAACTTTGCTCTTGAACTCCTTCTCCTCAACAGAATGTTTAATGAAGAAGTTACCCATTTGCTTGTCTTCGCTTTGGGTAAGGTCGAAGATATGCTTATTGACTTCTTCAATAAATTTCACCCACGAATAGGTCTTGTCACCGATCTTTATTTCAAATGTGCCGGACTTTATATCTTCCGCATAGTTGATAGGCACGTACTCCCATTCCCAACGGCGTTTGAACGCGCTATCCATTGGGAAGAGCGATTGGTCAGAGGTGTTCATGGTCGCAAGAATGTGCAAGTTGGCCGGTAAGCAGAGTTTTCCGTCTTTGATACCTTCTTTGTCCTTCAAAATATCTTGTCCATCTTTATCTTTGGCTTCACTAAGATATTTTGCCAAATCTTTATCGGCTTTGATCTTGTATTCTGATTTGCCATCCTTTCTATCCAATAGTTGGAACAGGTCACCGAATATCTGTGCGCAGTTGCCACGATTGATTTCCTCAATTACCAGATACGTTGGTTCCGCGGGGTTATTGTATGCGTAGATGTAAGCATCTGCAAAGACTTGCGGAACATACTCATAAACGATTTCCTCTTCTTTGCCGGACAATGTCTTGGCTGCATTTGTGGTTGGTTTCATAGTCGGCTTATAGCACCCAACAAACGAAGCATAATCTGTGTCCGGATGGAAGGTCGTACGGAAAACGTTTGGTAGATCTTGATCTTCATCTTCATTTAGCCATTCTCCGGTTTGTCTTTTCACTTCATGGCTTTTACCTGTACCCGGTGCTCCATAATAAATTTTCTGGAGAGTATCGTTACTAAAAATTTCTTTCTCTGTATTTTTATTAAAGACCACCGTGTGATTTTGACTGTTGATTAATTTTAAGTATAACGGATACATGGTGGTACCTTGCTGGATAAACTTAAACTCATAAGTATCCTTCCCTGACTGAAAAAAGCATAGTATGTCCTCTACCTTAGCTCCCATAAAGTCGCGGATAAAGGCTTTTAATTCGCCATCTATACGAGCTTCACTGCCAGCAGGATATAATCTCGTTTGTATGACTTTACCATCATATTGAGAATACTGAGAGTCCTCTGCATTAAACCTAAATTTAATGCGTCTTTCCGGATCTCCATTAGTGAAATCAAAATTGAAAAACTGTAGAGATGGTTCCTTCGGGAAAGCAATTTGTTTTCCATCTCGCAAGTCTTGTGTGAATAGTTTTCTTAGGTATATCATAACGCTGTCTAATTAAAGGTTTCCCCATTGTTCTGCCAAGGCTTCTGCAAAGCCTGGGAAAGTTTTACTTCTAAGTTTTCTTCTTTCCTCGGTAGAGATCTTTGTGTTAAAAGAATCTGAATACCATTTGGGAAGAGAGCGACCGCTTGAAAGGACAACACGTGGTCCTTCTTCTACCATGTCGGTAGGAGTAAGAAGCGGGAGATTGTGTAACCACAAACAAGTCTTTTTGGAGGCTCTATCACCGAACCAGAAAGGTTGAACTATCTGATCAGGCTTACGATAGTGAGAATTCATACATCCAACAGGATTCTCTATTGCCCAATGTTTTATGTCTGTCTTCGTTAGTTGCAAGAAGAACTCAATTGCTTCCTTTTGCTGTTGGCGTCGACCCAAGTGGTGTGGATGTTCTCTTCTTTGTTCAATAGGAAGATCAGCATCGTCAGGGTGATACAACCAACGAGCGCCACTCACAGACAAGTAGGTGCAAGGTGGGTGAGCAACCATCAAATCCCAAGTTTCACCTTCCGGCAAATAATATACATCGCCATTTTCAAGGTGTCCACCATGGTTTTTGATAATAGCAAAGCAATCCTCGTGGAAGTGCCACTCGGGATGTCCTCCACTACATTCTAACAAATCACAACTATATGCGTTGTGCCCTCTTTTCCGGAAGGCCTTACATACAGCCTGACTTTCTTCACATGCAACTAATATATTCATTTCTTGTTATTTTTGTCTAATACTTTATAAATTCCTGTCGCTATCCCTTTTGCAAATTTAACAGGAACAGCATTTCCGATCATTTTGTAGCAATAAGGAGTAGAAGCCACAAACTCAAAATCTCTCGGAAATGATTGCAAACAAGCAGCTTCCCTTATCGTTATACTCCTTTGCTGTTCAGGGTCTGGATGAATAAACATATAACCGTCTTTGCTCAAATGAGCAACTATGGTATGTGCGGGCTTATTCCATTCAAGGTTCTTATATTTTTGGTATAAGGTTCTGTGACCGGTCTTTTGTATATAATAATCTATCATTGCTTGGTGGCTGATATGGTTCATATCATTAACCACCCATTCATAGAAAATCTGTCTTTCGCGCTCACCATGATTTCTTGCTTCGTGCTGAGTTATCTGATTATCTGTGTTCAATTGATGAGAGTGAGTTAAGCGACCTATCTTGATTGGTTTATCAAGAGGAAGTAGTTTAGGAAGATCACCTATCTCTTCTGCAACAGTCTTCTTGTTACCAATAGAGCGCTCTGCCGATATTGCCGAATACAAATCATCCAAATTTAGGATAGAGCCTTTCTTGATACCAAGGATAATCACACGCGGTCTAACTTGAGCTACCTGAAAGTCAGAAGCATCATAAAGAGCCGAACTTAATTTATCAGGAGTGCGTATTTCATAGCCAATCTTATCGAAGGCCTCGTAAATTCGCTCCGTTACATGTCTTCCCCCCGGTTTTGCACTTAACAAACCTCTAACATTTTCAAACACAAACACATCCGGCATAAAAGCATCTACAACCTTGCAGAAACTCTCAAAAAGATAGTTTCTATAGTCATCCTGCATGGAATTCTTGTCAGTCGCGCGACCATGTATCGAATATGCCTGACAGGGAGGACCACCGATAATCAAGTCAACATGTTTGTTTCCGACAAGTCCCTTTAGTCCGTGTTGCACTATGTATTCGTGATTGTACTTTCCGTATTTATTTATGGAGTCTTCAGACCAATGCCCATTTATCAATTCATCAGTTTTTTGAATATCAAAACAGATCACGTCTCGCTTGGCAATTTCCTCAGACACATTCCATGCTTGCGTTAATCTATGGCGCAGTGTTTCTACCATGGGCATCTCCCATTCGACATGCGCTAACGCGTCATACCTCCCCGTTTGCAAAAAGCCTTCCGTTAGTCCTCCACAGCCAGCAAATAAATCTATGAAAGTATATTTCTTTTGCATACTTTTCTCTTACGCCTTTTAACCCATTTGTAGGATCTTTTTCAGTTTGCCATTTTTCCTTCTTAAAGGCAACACCCGGCAGGTACCACAAGCCGACCAAAGCCATCACCTGCAGGGATTTGTGTTGCCATAATTTCATTTTTTCAGCATCCCTCTCACCATCTTTCGTAACTCGTCCTTGTTAGGCAAGAACAATTCATACTTCGAGACAAACAAGTTGCTATCCATGCCGTATGTGGCGTACTCTACCATCAGTTCGTCTTTGTAGTGCGACAAGATGATACCAATGGGCGGATTATCTCCTTCGACATTTTCTTCTTTAGCAAAATAGCCGAGATACATGTTCATCTGCCCAATATCTTTGTGCTTTACCGCTCCCTTTTTGAGGTCGATCAAGACGAAACACTTCAAGACACGGTGATAGAATACAAGATCCACGCGGTAACGAACATTGTTGATAGTCATCTTGTATTGTCTCTTAACAAACGTAAAGCCCTTACCTAACTCCAACAAGAACATCTGCATGTTGTCAATCAGTTTCTTTTCCAATTGGCTCTCTTTGAACTTGTCGGGCAAACCTAAAAATTCCAGCGTATAAGTCGCCTTTACGACATCTTCTGGAGATTGCACCTGTTGTCCTTTTTCTGCCAATGCGAGAACTCCTGCTTTATCTTTGCTTAGTGCTAAACGCATAAACAAACCGCTTTCCTTCTGGCGATGCAGATAGTCCACAGACCAATTTTCTGCAATACATTCCTTAGTATAGAACTCACGTTCTAAATCATCGTCAATCGTTATCAGTTCGCAGATATGAGACCACGTCAATTTGTCAGAAGTCTGAAAATTTGGGATAGATTTGTCAGATGTCTGACATTTTGGAAACATCAAGTAGAACTTGCGCATATTGTTCAAGTTCGGACGACTATAACCGCGTCCTACTCTTGCACGAAGGATTTTAGCAAGGTTGGAAAGCATAGCTGTTCCGTACTTTGCTCGCTTGTTACCATCCTGCTCAAACTCAACAATATGGCGACCTATTCTCCAATAAGTAGTTTTGATTGTTTCACTGATGCTTATGGCTAAGGCTCTTCTACCTTCCTCAATTTCTTGCACAATCTTGTCGGCAAGAAAAGAGAGTTCGGCATCAGGCAACACAATAGGATGATTAATCTTTACAAGTTCGTTATTCATTGTACATTTTAAAATTTGATATTCAGTCTAAAAAGATCCAACTATTGGCGATGTCACTCGCTTTGTCGTTGTCCGGCTCTCCATCGCGGATGAGGTCGGTTACCGGATAGATACCGTCATCTTGTGTTCCTTGGAGATTATCTTCCATTTCTGCGCGGTACTCCATATCATCCTTGTCTAAATAGACATGAAGTGTCGCGTTATCATACCCGTCCGGATTGTCGAGGTACTCTTGTACTGCGTCGTAGATTCGTTCTTCCAACGCGTGAATGTCTTGAATACTTGCCATAATTTTGGTCTTTTATGGATTAATATGTATATTTGTGCGACGTGTCACACATTTTCAATTACGTCGCAAGTTGCGACACAATTTGGTACACGCGTGTTCCAAATCTTATTTTAGTCCTTGTCTATTATCTCCCAATGACCGCTATAGCCGCTGCCAACGTATTTGATATGTGGCAATTTAGCAAGACGGCGACCGATGGTCTTAACACTCACATGCAATAATGCCGCCAATTCCTCACGCGTGATCTTCGGATTCTGCTTAATGAG
>JAEEGG010024104.1_pt1 | contig 11831 bp, 11 predicted proteins | sample 9134161 | NCBI WGS metagenome assembly JAEEGG01 (sample SAMN16246543, study PRJNA631951) | gut metagenome | biome: gut microbiome; feature: rumen; material: CR-attached | host: Bos | place: Iran: Karaj | collected 2018-10 | reverse complement strand
TATTCTTCATGCGGAGTATTACTTTTCACTTATCACTTCTCACTTTTCACTTCCTGTGGAAACAGCACCCTCAGTCCCTCGGTTACGTTGTTGGCACCTGTGGTCACAATCTGGTCACCCGGATTCAGACCACTGGTGATGATGAAGTCCTTACCATTACCTGTATCTTCTGTTGTTACCTCGACAGCAGTAGCCGTACTATCGGCCTTTACCTTGTAAACCTGTGACTTGTCCTGAAGGCGTATCACAGCATTCTGAGGAATGACGATGACGTCCTTCTCGTCGAATTTTACCACGACCGTACCCTGTATGCCAGAATACAGATGGCCTTCGGGGTTGGGGAACGACACCTTAGCCGTCAACGAGCCAGTAGCGGCATTCACGACACCCGTCAGACTGGCAAAACGCCCCTTGTGAGGATACTCCGTACCATTCTTCATGACAAACGTTGCAGGAGGCAATTGGGCAATGTACTTCTCTATTTGGGCAGCATTCATGCCTTCTTTCACTGCACTCTCGATAACGGCCTCCGTTATGGAAATCTCGGCATCCATCGTCGTATTGCCGCTTAGCATGGTCAGCTGCATCCCTGGCGACACCTGGTCACCTGAACGTACGGGAATCTCGCCGATAACACCAGATACGGAAGCAGTGATGGTGCAGAAACCGAGGTTTACCTTCGCACGGTTCACTGCCGCCCTCGCCTGGGCCACCGAAGCCTGGGCCTGCTTATAGGAATTCTCAGAGTTGTTCAGCATATAACTGCTCACTATCTTCTTCTCATACAGGTTCTTGTTCGATTCATACTCCAGTTTGGCTGAGTTCTCCTGAGCCAGGGCAGCCTGCAGGTTAGCCTCGGCAGCCTCCAATTCCAACTGGGCGTTGCGGGAGTCGATGACGAAGAGCGTCTGTCCCTGTTTCACCTGCTGACCCTCAGTAACGCAGATTTTTACCAATTGTCCACTCACCTGTGGTGTTACGGTAACGTCGTTCTGGCCTTTCATTCTGGCACTGAACTTGTAAGGGAGTTCGATACTCGATTTCTCCACTGTCATAGTTTCATACGATGACTGTGTCTCCTTTGGCATGTCTACTCCGCACGATGCCAATCCTACTGCGGCACCGAGCATCCATACCCACATTGAACCATTCTTTTTTCTCATGATGATAATATTATTTATAGTTATTGTTTCAAATTGTCGACAAAGATACAAATAAGCGAGCAAAAAACAAATAAAATAGAAAAAAAATGTTATTTGTATAGAACAAAGAGGATGTGCCTAATTTGACACACCCTCTATTTTATTCAGCCTTCTTGGCTGGCGCCTTCTTTGCCGGTGCTTTCTTGGCAGCAGGCTTCTTGGCCTCCTTAGGCTCAAGTTTCTCGAGGCGAGCCTTCAGACGGGTTATCTCCTTATCCTTCATCTCAATCTCGTCACCCTGATTACGGATGGTGGTGAGCAGAGCGTTCAGCTCGTCATTCTCGATTTCGGGAGGATAGAGGGCGTTGACTCTGTTGATGAAGTCACCAAGAATGTTCATGTAGTTGGTGAAGGCATCAAACGGTCCGCTATAGATGCCACGATCCAAACCAACGTTCGAAGCCTTGGTGGTCATAAAGCGGAAGTTGTTGCTGGCCTGCAGATAATCCCAGTCCTGATTGATGCGTGGGTCGTCGGCAATGCGCAGACGGTCTGCAACGCTGTAGAGCTTGTTGAAGGCCTCGCGCTGCATGGCGTTACCCAGCCAGCAAGAGCAGTCGCGCTCCTCGTCAACCCACGACAGGGTATCGGGCACGTCGATAGCACCTACGCTCTTTACCTTCATGCAGATTTCTGTTGGTGTCGAGAACGTGATACCTTTTTCTTTCGCGCAGGCGGGAAGTGCTTTCAGGAAGTCAAGAATATTCGAGCTCAACGGCTGTGCAATACCCAGAGCCGACAGTTCCATGAAGATATTGATGATCTGCTCCTCTTCGGGGAAATTCGCAATGCGGTCAATGTAGTTGTCGGCAAACAAGGGATAACCCTCCCAGTCCGGATTGTTGAAGCGCAGCGAGATGTCGTCAGACAGCTCTACGTCACGCAGCAACAGCTTCAGGTTGGGAGCAATGTTACAGTTATAGACGTAGTGAGGCGACTTCCAACCCAACACGTGCTTGGCACCCTCAGTCAACATGCCCTTGAAGCCCATAGCGGCAATCTGACCACCGATGTCGTCAGAGTAGATCAGCGACGAGTTGCGTGCCACGGTAGGCTTCTTGCCGAAGAGCTCCTCAATCTTAGCACACTGCTTCTTCACGTCGAGGGCAAAGGTCTCCTCGTTGGCCAGCGAACTCAAACCGTGTGAGTAAGGCTCTGCCAAGAACTCGACACAACCCGTCTGGTTCAGTTCCTGTAACTTGGCAATGACCTGCGGAGCGTGGAACTCCAGCTGTTCAATACCTGTTCCCGACAGCGAGAATGCCACTTTGAAGTAGTCGCCATGCTCCTTAATCATGTCGCCGATAGCGGTCAGAGCAGGCATATAGCTTCGGTTGGCAATGTCGGTGATGCTACGCTCGTTCTCGTAGTCATCATAGTAATAATGATCGGTACCGATATCGAAGAAACGGTAACGCTTCAGATGAATAATCTGATGTATCTCGAAATATAAACAAATTGTTTTCATAATTTTAATTCTTTTGTCGTTATATCGTTATTTCGTTATTACGTTATATCGAATGGGAACTAAGCCTCCCACCCTAACGTCCGTTTATAGAGTGTGGCAATCCAGGCACCGACCTTCTCCCACGTAATCTGGTCAACTTCGTTCTTACCTTCCTCCTTGAGGTACTTGAAGAGCGACTCGTTGGCACAGATAGAGTAGATGGCATCAGCCAGCGCGTGAATGTCCCAATAGTCCACCTTGATACAGTTGGTCAGAATCTCGGCACAGCCAGACTGCTTGGAGATGATTGACGGCGTACCGCACTGCATCGCCTCCAACGGCGAGATACCGAACGGCTCTGATACGGAAGGCATCACGTAAACGTCAGAATCCTTCAGGCATTCGTACACCTGCTTGCCACGCATAAAACCAGGGAAGTGGAAGCGGTCGGCAATACCGCGCTCAGCAGCCAGATGAATCATGGCATCCATCATGTCACCCGAACCTGCCATACAGAAACGTACGTTGCGGGTACGGCGGATAACCATGTTGGCAGCCTCGACAAAGTACTCAGGACCCTTCTGCATGGTGATACGTCCGAGGAACGTCACCACCTTGTCCTTGCCTGTATGGTCTGGACGCGGAATGGCTTGATACTCGTCGGGCAACGGGTACACAGCATTATGTACCGTATAGCACTTGCGCGGGTCTTGATGATACTGGTTGATGACGGTCTGACGCGTCAGCTCCGATACACACATGATGCAGTCAGCATTATCCATACCGTTCTTCTCGATAGAGTAAACCGTGGGGTTCACCTTACCACGCGAACGGTCGAAATCGGTGGCATGCACATGGATGCACAGGGGCTTGCCGCTCACCTGCTTGGCATGGATGCCAGCAGGATAGGTCAGCCAGTCGTGGGCATGAATGATGTCATAGTCCAACGTACGAGCTACGACACCAGCGATAATCGAGTAGTTATTGATTTCCTCGTGCAGATTGCCCGGATAACCGCCCGCAAACTCCATAGCACCCAGGTCGTTGACGTGCATGTAGTTGAAGTCGGCATACAGGTGGTCGCGCAGACGGAAATAGAAGTCAGGATCCATGATGTTGCCCACACGTTCGCGAACGTAGTCAGCCGACACGTCACGATAGGCAATGGGCACAGCATTCATAGCCACAATCTGACAAGCGGAACGGTCTTCATCGCCAAAGGGATGAGGCAGACACAGTGTGATATCCATATCGCCCTGAGCATGCAAGCCCTGTGAGATACCGTAGTTAGCAGTGGCAAGTCCACCGAATACGTGAGGAGGATACTCCCATCCAAACATTAAAACTTTCATAGTGCGTCCTCCTTATTTATTTTTGATACGAATACTTCTCAAGCAACTTCAGCGCACGCAGGATTTCAGCGACGTTCATGGCGAAAGCCATGGCACCGCGTCCGTGGAAGGGCGGGTTACCGTCAAACAGTTCGCTGATGGTTCCCAGTGCGTGGTAGTCCATCTCTTCCTCATAGCCCACCATCTGACGCTCGATGAACGAGAGGCGGGTGCGCTTATAGAGTTTCAGGCTGGCCTCCATATAGAAACCGCCCAGCCAAGGCCACGCCGTACCCTGATGGTAGGCATAGTCGCGCTGCGTCTGCGGACCGACATACATCGGATTGTAACCGCCGCTCTTTGGCGACAGCGAACGCAGGCCCTTGGGTGTCAACAACTCGCGCGTACATATATCTAATACGCTCTTCTTCTGCTCCTGATTCAGTGGCGAATAGTCGAAGGCCACGGGGAATATCATGTTGGGACGAACGCTCCAGTCCATCATCGAGCCGTCCACGTAGTCCAACAGATATCCGTACTCGTTCATGAAGGTGTCGATGAACGACGTCTTGCACACCTCGGCCTGAGCCTCTAACTTTTCAGCGAGTTTCTTTTCGCCGAATTCGGCCTCCAGCGAAGCGCAGAACTTCAGGGCATTATACCACAGGGCGTTGAACTCAACGATATAGCCCGAACGCGGTACGACGGGACGTCCGTTAGCCGTCGAGTTCATCCACGTAATGGCCTTGTCGCGACCGTTGGCATACAGCAGGCCGTTGTCGTCAAGACGCAGGTTAGGATGTCCACCGCCAAGAATATACTTCACGATGTCCTTCACCAGCTTGCCGTACATCTTGTAACCCTGTTCCTTGCCAACCTCCTTGACATACTGCTGAACGGCCCAGATGGCCCACAGCGGTACGTCGGGATGCTCTATCTCGTATATCTTGCCCGATATGGGTTTGTCGGCCATGAACTCGCGCAGTGCTTTCTCCGCGGTCTTCATCACCATCTCGAAATAGTCTATCTCACCGATGCCAAGGGTCAGACCCGGCAGAGCGATGAACGTATCGCGGGCACGGACCTTGAACCAAGGATAGCCAGCCAGCAGATAACGGTCGTCCTTCTTGTCAATCTTCTCCATAGTGCCACTGCGGCGGTCACGGAAGTGGAACTGGTGGGCAGCCGTCACCAGACAGTGATAGAAATTGTCGCGAGGCACGCGGTCGTCCACCTCCTCGTCGAACATTTTCTTCAGCGTGCTGGGCTTGGCAGCCGACGTAGAGGCAGCAAAGATGATGCTCTCACCCTTCTTGATGCTCATCTCGAAGTAGCCAGGCACGTACAGATCCTCGTTCGAGGCATAGCCGCGCTCCTGCTCCTTCGGATATTCCACACCACGATACCAGTCGGGATGGAACACGAACTCGTTCTGCTTCGAGAACTGCATGTAAAGGTCGGGATAGCCGGCATACATACACGTCTTGATACCATTGTCCACATTGTAGTACTCACGGCTGGCCGTAGCGTTCTCGTGCGTAAACTGACGGACAGAACGGAAAGCCAGGAACGGACGGAAGCGCAGCGTCGTAGCCGAGTGGGCATCCTCCAGCGTATAGCGAATGAGGATACGGTCCTCATAGTGCTGGAACACCACTTCCTTCTTCAACACCACACCACCCACGCGATAGATTGTCGTTGGCACTACGTCACAACTAAACTCGCGGATGTACTTATGACCCTTCGGGCTGAAGTTGTTGCCCTGATACTTGTGGAGTCCGAGATTGAACTCAGCACCGTGTTGAATCACCGTACAGTCAAGCGACGACAGCAACACATGGTTGTCGTCGTCCAACTCGGGTACGGGAACAACGAGCAGACCGTGATACTTGCGCGTGTTACAGTCTACGAGTGTCGAAGCACTGTAGGCGCCAGAACGGTTTGTTCGAAGCAATTCACGACGGAGCGACTCCTCCAAATTGGTCATTACCGCTTTTTCAAATCGTAAATAACTCATAGTTCCTTTTTTTATTTCAGTTTTTATCAATATGTTTTAGGAAAATCTAATTCTCCCCCAAAGTTAGGCATTTTTTGCGGGACTACAAAATAAAACGAGCATTTTTTTAAAAAAACGCCCGTTTTTTCCATTTTTTCACACTTTTTTAGTCCGGAATGAGGAAATTCAGCACCTCCTGCTCCACCGTAATGGTGTATGCGCCTTCCGGTGTTCCCAGCAGTCTGCCGTCCACGCCGACCAGTGCATGACGGGCCTCCTCTACCCTCACCTCTCGTGTCCGGTAGGGATGCACCGCCCGATGGTTCAGGAAGCGTCCCGTGATGAGCAGCCACAGTCCGGCAAACACCTGCATAATCTCCGTATGATACACCATCGACACGTCCAGCATACCGTTGTATGGCACGGCACTCGGCGTCTGTCCGTAACCCGGACCACTGCCCACGCACATCGTCATCACCTTGCGGTTCACCGTGTCGCAATTAATCTTCACGCACATCTTATACTCCATACGGTGGAAAATCATCAGGAATATCGACACGATGAACGCCAGCGTCCGCGACCCCAGCAACGAGTGCGTCTGCTTGCGCAGGTTCATCACGTCAGCTATCAGACCTATGTTCACACAGTTCAGGAAGTAGCGGTGACATTGTTGGCCCTCCTTGTTCTTGTAACGCACGCAGCCCAAGTCGATGGTTCTCACGCGGTGTGACTTCAGCCAGCCCACCGTCTGTTCCAGGTTACCCTCGCTGAATCCCCAGTAGCGTGCAAAGTCGTTCATCACACCGTTCGGAATCACACCCAACGCTATCTCGCTGCGAACCTGCTCCTCCTCCTGCATCAGACAGTTCACCGCATCGTTCAGTGCCGAGTCACCACCCACGATGATGATGGTCTTATAACCGTTATGTATCAGCATCGTCATCAGACGCTCCACGCTGTCCGCCGACTCGCTCTGCACGAAGTCATACGCCACCTGACGCTCGTCCAGCACCTTCTGAATCTTCTCACGCTGCTTCGAGCCCCGTCCCTTCGGACAATACAATATGCCCCACCTTCCGTCGTTAGCCATACCTTTATAAATAATAGTGCAAAGATAATAACATTTTCTGAATCCCCCAAACTTTTATGCAGAATATTTTTTAAGCCCCCAAACATATTTTTCCGCATTTCGTTTGTTTTTATCAGATTATTGTTGTAAGTTTGCATTCGATCAGCTGCCGACACCGCCAAGACGTCCAAGCCTTACGAGTTCTACCCTGAAGCCTCAGGCCATTGATGCCTATGGAACCATATCGCGATACATGAAATCAATAACTACTCGCCCTTGAAAATCTTGGTCAGATAGTTGATGATGGCATGCAATGTATCATGGTGGTCAGGTCCTTCGGCATAACCGCCAGAACCGATGGAGCCCTGCTCAAAAACAATGTACAGCGACCAGTTGGAGGCATCTAAGATGTCGTAGTCAGGCATATAATGACGCCCCACTTCGTAGAGCCTTCCCTGCTCTACCATTTCCCTGACGCGCTGGAATACCGAGTCGTTCACCTCCTTCGGAACAACAGGTTTATCCTCCTCTTCAGGCGATATATTCATGCGCCGCTCCTCCACTTTCAATGCGTGCTTACCCTTTTGTCCGTCAAGCGTAATCTCCTCACTAAACCCACCAAAAGCATTGCTGGTACTATAGCTGAAATACAGCAACTTGCCAGCAGGCATCACGGCAGGCTTCCTGTTTTTCAACTCATTGTTGATGGCATTCTTCAGCACTTCATAGCGATGCTCCACCTGTTCAGCTTTTTCGAAGGCACGCTTGGCAGCCTCCACGTCCTTGAAGCGACTGGCCAGACGTTTATCCTGCTTCTCACCCTTCTTCTTGCCACCAATCTCTGTACGAGCCTTCAACAACGATTGAGCCCGCAGGTGGTCGTCTTCGAGACCCCTCAGCGTCGACTTCATCTTGTCCACGCTGTTGTCGCCAAGGTTGCGCAGATAACCCTCCATCGTGTCATCGCTCTGCAGCCACCTCACGTAGGGATTCCAGAAACCACTCCTGTTCAGCTCATTCACCACAACATCGGTCTGGGCTTCGACCAAACCACTGCCCATAAGAAGGGCTACTGCCAACAATATTATTTTCTTCATCAGTTCCATCTATTTTTTCTGATGCAAACCCTGCTAAGCACTTTGTAACTCGCGACCGAAATAGTGGAAAGCCTCGCGAATCTCCTGCAACCTGCTGGCACTTGGCTTCGATATGCCATAGATATATCTCGCCAACAGACTCTTGTTGATGTTTAGGTAGCGGGCTACCTCCGAGACATTCAGCCAAGGGAAACGATGGAACATAGCAGCCACTTCATTTTCGGTATTGGGTTCGGAAGTCTCATAGAAGCTGGAAATATGCATATCCACATCTATTGTCTCCCATCTTATAGCCATACCCTCGTCCTCAAGACTATAGTCGCTACGCTGCTCAGCAGTAGCCTCCTGCAGTTCAGGATAAGCCTCCAACGGCCTGCTTAATAGTCGCCCTTCGGTGGTCTTCACATAGATACGATTCCCTTCAAACCACAAATTCTTAATCCCCTCCATAATTGTCTTCATTTTTAATTAGTCAAACCTCTTGTGCCATTCATTAATGAAATCTTCTTTATACGTTTTGCAGGTGTCTACAGCCTTCTTCATTTCCTGATCCTTCAATCCGTGGTTATATACAATGCGGATTTGGGGTTCCAGCTCAATCTTTGCCAGTTTGCCATTACAAGCCACATGCACATGAATAGGTTCATGTTCATCCAAATAAAAGAAGAATCTCAGTCCAAATATAGTCAATAACGTCGGCATACACTCCTTTTTGAGTGCAAATATAGGTATAAAATTTTATATCTCAAAATATTTTGACGTTTTTTTCTTGCGTATTCCAAAATTATCCTGTATCTTTGCAATCGAAATGATGTATGAGCAAGGTAACAAAGGAACAATATGAATTCGCATTGGCAAGGGTCGAAGAGCTATTGCCATTGGTAGATGACAACACCCCTGCGAATGACCGCAATGCTGTTGAGCTGACCATGATGTCAGATATTATCATCGACTACGAGAAAGAGCATTATCCTATCGGTAAACCGACAGTTGCTCAACTGATACAATTGTCTTTAGACGAGAAAGATATGAGCCAAAAGCAACTGGCTGAAGAAATTGGGGTCAGCCCGTCACGAATAAATGACTATGTTTCAGGCCGCGCTGAACCGACTCTTAAGATTGCCCGTTTGCTCTGCGTAACGCTTGATATCACTCCAGCTGCTTTGCTTGGCTGCTAAAACAGTTCATTAACTCAAGTCATCAATCGAGAATAGTTATTTCACCAATCGAATAGGTTCTTTTGGCTGTCGTCGTTCTTATAGGAAATCATAAAAAGAGGCCGACAGCTCTCGCAGTCTGTCAGCCCCCTATTCTACCCTACGTCGTAGCTCTTACGTCTTCCATCAAACAACCAATATTTTGCTTCTTGTTATTGTTCATTCTATTACAATTGTTTTGTTTGGTTCAAATCCGTTTGTCAGATGTTCATTGTAATATATATACCCCATCTGATTACACACTATCTTTGTATTGCCTATCGTGGTGTCAATGTTGGTATGTGAATGCCCATAAATCCATGCATCTATTCGGCTGTCGGCAATATAGTTTCCCAGTTCTGTAGCAAAGGCTCCATTTAGAACGGTACCCTTGTGCTGGGCTGCTACCACTGATAATGTCGGTAGATGATGTGTAACCACAACGATATGCTTGGCAGTACTCTCCTTTACTGCTTGTTTCAAGAAAGTCAAACATTTCTCATGCTCCAGATTGAAATCATCAGGTGTGAAGCGTCTGCCATCATACATTATCTGCCAGAAGTCGTTCATGCCACGCTGAACATGGAACATATTCCGCTCTGGTATTCTCGACCACAGCGTAGTCAGAATGAAGTCCGTATCGTCTATGCGCACCACCTTATTATAATAGTAGCCCACATTCTCACGTATCATCCATTGCCAACTGTCGCCACGTGCTGTCACGTCGTCATTGCTGTAGAACTCGTGATTGCCAGGCACCAGTAGCACTTGCCGGAAGTTCTTTGATGCCCAGTTCCAAAACCGTTTCTGCGGGGCAATGATGTCCCGCAGGGAGAACGTGTCACCTGCGAGCACCATAACATCGCCCACAACTTCAAACTCATTCGTCTTTATATACCGCGAATTTTCATATAACTCCATATGGAGATCACTCATGTATTGTATTCTCATTGCTCTTTGTTATTAATTGGTTTTACTTGTATTTGTGGCTCCCATTCTGCAGCCGCGATGATGTCAGCAATTTGTTCGGCAGTAATGTCATCGCCCATCACCTCCAGCCGCTGCATAGTCTTCTCTATGCGGAGCATCACTTCAAGTGCCGCATCATCCACAACCACACCATTCAAATGGTGTTCATGGGTCAGATACATCAAATCTCTGAGGTCATTGTACCTCAATATATTTATTTTCTTCATTTTTTAATCTTCATTTTTGTGCGCATCGCTGCGCGGTTAATACTGTTGTTAAATTTGTTGTGCCCACAAGCTAAGGAGTGGAGAAGTACGGATAATGGACACACCGATAACGAAAAACCGTTGGAAAGTTTGGTAAGTTCTTTCCAACGGTCTCGCTATCTCTTATGCTCTGAAGTTCGGCTGCATCTATGCCGTCCAATCAGGTTTTCTTTTCAGTGATGTTCGTTGGAAAGTGTTCGTGTACCAGTCACGTGCTGCAATACTTATCGAGTTTGTCGTATGAACATAGCAGAAGCCTCCAAAGCTTTCTTTGCTCTGGAGCGGTAACAGTGTTGATATGTTCATTCTTTGTTGCAGCATTGCTTAATTTACATATTTTTGGAAAACGGCGGCAAAATTACACACTTTTTTGCAATCCACCAAACTTTTCTGCATTTTTTTTTGCATATTAAAAAGAATTTGCATCGATTTCGATATCATAAAAAGAGGCTGGCAGCTCTCGCAGTCTGTCAGCCCCCTCTTCCCTCTTCCCTCTTACATCATACATCATACATCATCCATCATCCATCTCACCTCATACATGCAGTCGTTCCCAAAGCGGTCGCTGCCGCCGTCAGGATGCTAATGATGACCTGAATAATCGTCTTCCACGTCTCCTTCTTCATTTTGTTTATAGTTTAGTGTTTATAGTTTATAGATAATTACTTTTGAAGCAAAGTTTATGGTCTACTATTCTGCCTTTAGTTCTGCCCATAGTCATATTAGCTATAAACTATAAACTTTAAACTATAAACAAAACAGTAAACCATAAACATTAGAGACTACTCGCCTTCGTCATCGCCATTACCAGCCTCACCAGGCGTTACGCCACCATTGCTGCCTGGGCCGCTGCCGCCAGGCGTGGTGCCACCGCTGCCGCTGACGCCGCTGTAGTTGTCCGAGAGGAAGGTGTCGATGGGCACGAGGGTGCGCAGACGCTCGACGAGCTTGTTGGTCTGCGGATCCTTGACGGTGTCCACGATGACCACGTTGCGCAGCTCCAGTGAGCAGCGGTCGGCGAAGGCGGGGCCGCTCAGGTCGTCCAGCTTCGTGCTGTCGGGAATGAAGCGGATGTGGATGGCCTTCACGACGTCGCGCGGGTTGACGTCGGCCATTTCGGCCTTCGTGATACCCTTCTTGGCCTCGGCGTAAGGCATGAAGATGCCCAGTCCGTCGAACTTGACACCGATGCCCATGGCCAGCAGCTCGGGCAAACAGGTTGAGAACATGCGGAGGATAGCCTGAATGTCCTCCAACT
>JAEEGG010024102.1_pt1 | contig 11832 bp, 8 predicted proteins | sample 9134161 | NCBI WGS metagenome assembly JAEEGG01 (sample SAMN16246543, study PRJNA631951) | gut metagenome | biome: gut microbiome; feature: rumen; material: CR-attached | host: Bos | place: Iran: Karaj | collected 2018-10 | reverse complement strand
GGCACCCTGTTTCTTCGGGGTGGCGAAGAAGCGTTTCTCGAAGCCTTCGAACAGACCCATCTCCACGGGGGCGATGTCGGTGCAGTACTTCAGGTCCTCACGCTCGGCCATAAGGGCGGCGAGTTCTTCTTCGTTGATGACCTCCTTGCGGGCGGTGTTGATCACGCAGCCGCCTTTGGGCATGCGGCCGACGAGGTTCTTGCCGATTGACTTCTTGGTCTGGTCGTTGGCGGGGATGTGGAGGGAGATGTAGTGGCAGTTCTCGTACATCTCTTCGAGGGTGGCGGGAACGTGCACGCCTTCGGCTTCCATCTTCTCTTTCGGTACGAAGGGGTCGAAAGCCCAGACTTCCATGCCCATGGCTTTGGCCTTTTCGGCGACGAGGCGGCCGACGTTGCCGTAGGCCTGGATGCCGACCTTCTTGCCCTTCAGTTCGGCACCGGTGCCGGGTTTGAAGGTGTTGCGGGCCATGTAGATCATCATGCCGAGGGCGAGTTCAGCCACGGCGTTGGAGTTCTGGCCGGGGGTGTTTTCAGCCACGATGTTGTTGGCGGTGCAGGCGGCGAGGTCGAGGTTGTCGAAGCCTGCTCCTGCGCGGACGACGATTTTCATGTTCTTGGCGGCGTCCACCACTTGGGCGGTCACCTTGTCGGAACGCACGATCAGGGCGTCCACATCGGCCACTGCATCGTAAAATTGTTGAACATCAGTGTATTTCTCAAGAAGGCACAGCTCATAACCGGCGGCCTCCACGATTTCGCGAATGCCGTCAACGGCCACTTTTGCGAAAGGTTTCTCGGTTGCTACTAATACTTTCATCTTTTTTTCAAATTAAAAACTAAAAACTAAGAGTAAATAGTAAAGAGTAAAAGGGCTAACTTGCGTTTGCTTTTGTGTCGTTTGCTTTGATGGTTTTTAAACTGGCAGTCAACAGGGCAATGATTTCATCCGCGTCTTTGAGCAAATCAGCACACTGTACAGAAGATATAAAATTTGTATCACGTAGAAGTCGTAGCCAATAATGTGTCTCTCGTGCTTCTTTCAGGGCAATATGAAGTTTTGCTGTAAAATCCTTGCAGGATTGTGTGCCACTTGCTTCTTCGATATTAGCACCAATAGAAGTCCCGCTTCGTAGAAGTTGCTTTGAGAGCACAAACTCGCTTTTTTCATTGCGTAAGTATTGGTAAAACTTCACCATTCTCACTGCAAAAGCATAGCTTTTATCTCTCAAAATACTCTTCTTTGTCATTGCAATTGACTGTAAAAAACTCTGTACTCTTTACTTTTAACTCTTAACTCAAAAAATTATTTATTCTTTTTCTCGAAGTCTTGCATGCACTGGACGAGCGCTTCGACGTCCTCGATGGAGCAGGCGTTGTAGAGGGAGGCGCGGAAGCCGCCGACGGAGCGGTGACCCTTGATGCCCACCATGCCGCATTCCTTGGCGTAGGCCATGAAAGCGTCCTGCTTGTCCTCGTAGCCGGGAGCCATCACCCAGCAGTGGTTCATGATGGAACGGTCGGCCTTGTCGGCGACGGTGCCCACGAACATGCTGTTGCGGTCGATCTCTTCGTAGAGGAGGTTGGACTTCTTGGTGTTGATCTTGTTCATCTCAGCAACGCCACCGATGGTGTTCTTCAGCCAGTTGAGGGTTTCGTGCATGAGGAAGATGGCACCTACCGGAGGAGTGTTGAACATGGAGATGTTCTTGGCCTCTTCGGCGGCGTGGGTGCGGTAGTCCACCATGGTCGGCAGCGGGTTCATATAGGCGCGGTCGCCGATGTTGCCGAGGATGGATTTCTTGACGATGACGAAGGTGACACCGGCAGGACCGACGTTCTTCTGGGCACCACCGTAAATCAAACCGTATTTGGTCACGTCAACGGGACGGCTCATGATGTCGGAAGACATGTCAGCAACGAGCATCACGTTGTTGCATTTCTCTGCAGTGAAGTCCTCGCGGATCTCGGTACCGTAGATGGTGTTGTTGGTAGTGATGTGGAAGTAGTCGGCGTCAGCGGGGACGGTCCAGCCCTTCGGGATGTAGTTGTAGGTCTTGTCTTCGGAGGAGGCGATGATGTCCACCTTGCCAAACAGCTTGGCTTCCTTTGCGGCCTTCTTGGCCCAAACGCCAGTCTGGAGGTAAGCGGCTTTGCTCTTCATGAGGTTGGCGGGCACGCAGAAGAACTGGGTGCTGGCACCGCCGCCGAGGAAGAGGACTTCGTACTCTTCGGGGATGTTGAGAAGGTCGCGCCAGAGCTGACGGGTTTCAGCCATGATGCGTTCCCAACCCGGGGTGCGGTGGGAGATTTCCATGATGCCGACACCGGTGTTGTCGAAGTTACGCATAGCGTTGATGGTTGACTCAATCGCTTCTTTCGGAAGGACGCAAGGCCCTGCATTGAAATTGTGTACTTTTTGCATAATTTAGAATTTAAATTAAGTGGTTATAATAATATTATAGTCTTTCAAAAAACGCGGCAAAGGTACACCTTTTTTCAATATGCGCGGCCTCGGGAATTAAGATTTTTTCACAATAAAAATATCGCAAAATAATCCAATCATGCCTGTTTAAAAATAGGGGAGGAACGACTCCCTGAAGCCATAATTTCGCGGTACTTTTGTACTTTGCTTTATTATGAAAAAGAAATATTTATCTTTCGGATTTTCAGTTGTTTGTGCGCTTGTCTTGGCGCTCGTTGCGTACATTCTCTTTACCGCCAACGTCCGTAATTCGGAAGTGGCAGTTTTTGTGCCGAAAGGCGCGACACACGAGCAGCTGCTCGACTCGCTGCGGAAGTACGAGGTGCTGAAGAGCGAGTTCCGCTTCAAGGCAACCTCCGAATTGCTGCTGTACAGGACAGTCCGGCCCGGACGCTACCTTTTTGAAACAGGGGAGAACAGTTTTTCCATCGTCCGCAAGTTGCGGCGGGGCCAGCACTATCCCGTCAAGTTCACCTTCAACAACGTGCGCACCAAGGAGCAACTGATGGAGAAACTTTCCAAATTCTACTTCCTTTTTGAATGGCAGGATTTATACAAGTTGTTGAATGATAAGGATTTTCTTGCAGAATACAATTTGAAGCCCGAAACCGCCATTGCCATCTTCATCCCTGATTCCTATGAGTTCTACTACGATATCACGGCGGAGGATTTCTTCCATAAGATGTACGGCTACTATGAGGACTTTTGGGACGGAAAGCGGATGGAGCAGGCCGAGTCTATCGGCTTCACGCCGATGGAAGTGACGACGATTGCCTCCATTGTGGAGGAAGAAAATTTCCGAGAGCCCGAAAAAGCCATCATCGCAGGTTTGTATATCAATCGGTTGCATAAGAATATGCTCCTGCAAGCCGACCCGACGGTGAAGTATGCGCTTGGCAATTTCAAACTGAAACGGGTGTTGAACGAACATCTGCAGGTCAATTCGCCATACAACACGTACCGCCACTTGGGACTTCCGCCCGGCCCGATCCGCATCCCCGCCAAGTCCACGGTCGATTCAGTACTTCACTATCGCCACCACAACTACTTGTATATGTGTGCAAAAGAGGATTTGTCAGGCAGTCATAACTTCACCGCCGACTACAACACTCATCTGCAGAACGCCCGCCGCTATCAGACCGCGATTACGGCGAAAGGGCTGTAATACTATTTTGAAAATCTGAACGTTATATACCCCGTGAAACGATTTCTCCTGCTGGTATGGATTATGGCGACACTGATGTCCGCCCGGGCGATTGACCCGCCGCAGTTGCGTTGCCTCGCGGTGGACGAAACGGGCGCGGTGACGCTGTCGTGGGTGATGCCGGCCAATACCGCCGGTTTCACGAAATACGAAATTTTTTATTCTATTGATGGAACGACCTTTTCTTCTGTGGGTCAGGTGAATACGGTGACGACAACGACCTTTGTACATACAACTGCCGATGCCGTTGCCAATCCGCGTTGTTCCTACTATGTCACGATGGTTGCGGGATCAGAAGCCGCTGCTTCCGAAACATTGACAACCATCGAGTTCTACCTTACCAACGGCAACGGCACGGCCATCCTCAACTGGGACGCCCCGCACGCTCCGGCACTGCCCACCTATTCAGGTGATTACGATGTACTGCGGGAATATCCCGCCACCGTATGGAACACCGCCGCCACACTGCCGGCCCTGATTTACCGCGACGTCATCGATGTGTGCGAAGCCACCATCGGCTACCGCGTCGAGTTGGCCGATGCCTCCGGATGCCGCAACGTTTCCCGCCCCTTGAGGGATCTTTTTACCGACCGCACCTCACCTGAGATTCCGCAACTGGACAGCGTTTCCGTGGATTTCCAAGCCGACCGCATCCGCCTCGGATGGGAACGCTCCGGCAATGAGGATGTCATCGCCTACATCATCTACCATTTTGAGGACGGCCTTTGGGTGCCGATTGACACGGTTTACGACATTGACAACACCTCGTGGACGGATGCGGAACATCCGGCCGATGTGCCGCAGCAGTACCGCATTGCCGCCCTCGACAGTTGTTTCAACTCCAGCCCGATGAGCGAACCGCAGCACAATTTCCGCGCCACGGCCACCTACGACCTCTGCCGCCGCGAGGCCTATATCGCCTGGGACGAGTATGAAAACCTGCCGCCCGACATCGAAAGTTATCGGGTCTATTTTTCGGAAAACGGTGGTGTCCTGCAGCTTGCGGGCGAAGTGCCGGCCAACGTCCGCAACTTTACGATGCAGCAGCTGGTCCCGCAGAGCAGTTACCGTGTCATCGTACGTGCCGTGAACCTCGGCGGCAATATCACCGCCTCCTCCTACAAGTGCTCCTTCGTCTTCAATTCCGCCGACAACAACGACTTCGCCTATATCCGCTATGTGACGGTGGTGGACAACGCCAAGATCGAAATCAAGGTTTCGACGGGCACCACGGTTTCCTTCTCGCAGGTGCATCTATACCGCAGTGTCGGCGACGACCAGCATTTTGTGCCGCTCGCCTCGCAGCTCAACAATGGTACGGATACCTATATTTTTGAGGATGAGAATGTTCAGGTGGATCGTGAGGTCTATTATTACCGTGCTACCGTGGAAAACGACTGCAACGTGGAAACCTATACCTCGAATGTGGCGCACAACATTTTGTTGGAGGGAGAATCGTTCCGTAACTCACGGGATAACCGCTTGCAGTGGTCTCTGTACGGCGACTGGGCGGGCGGCACCGACCATTACGAGCTTTACCGCAAGACCGAGATGCGGGGCGCGTATGTGTCCGTCGGGGGCAATATGGGCGCGACGACCTATACCGACGATGTGACGGAACTGCGTAGGGAAGGGGAGAAGTTCTCCTACTATGTGGAGGCCTACGAATCCATGGATCCCTACGGATTTATGGAAACAAGCCGTTCCAACACCGTGGAATTGAAGCAGTTGCCGGTTACCTACATCCCCAACGCCTTTTGTCCGACCCACCCGACTATGAACAACGTTTTTCTTCCTGTCAATTCGTTCGTCACGTTGGAAAACTACCACATGTATATTTTCAATCGAGAGGGCAATATGCTGTTCCACAGCAACTATCCCGATATTGGCTGGGACGGCACCTACAACGGGAAAATCTTGCCGATGGGCTGTTATGTCTATAAAATCACCTACACCTACGGCTCCGACGGCGTTTACGAGGCAGTCGGTACGGTGACGTTGGTGCGGTAGTTTTTCGGACTCACCCCCACGGCACGGCGGAAGAAGGTGCCGAAATGGGACTGGTTCTTGAAACCGAGACGGTCGGCAATCTGCTGGATGGTGAGGCGGGAGGTTGTGAGTAGCGTTTTTGCCTGCAAAAGGACCAAGTCGTCCAGCCACGCACCGGCAGGTCTCCCAGTTGTGTTTTTAATTACGTTGGCCAAATATTTTGGCGAGAGGCATAGCTGTTCTGCATACCATCCTATATCTTTGTGATGAAGACAGTTGCTTTCGGCAAGGCCAAAGAAGTCAGCTGTCAGTTGCTCGGAACGGGATCGCGTGGCTTGTCGTTCGTAAAAATCTATGAAACAACCTTGTAGGTACAAGTACAAGGAACTGGTGAGTTTTAGGATGCAGTCGCGTACATTGGGATTTTTTTGTTGTTGCAACAGACTCTGCATCGTTTGAAATAACTGTATAGTGGTATCTGTCTGCTTTTCTGTCAGTTCGTTGCAGGGATAAGCACGGGCTGCCTGCTTGGCTCGATAGGAATAATCGTTCATTTTCAGGTCATCGGAAAATTGGGTGTTGTGTGCCAGAATTAACGCCCTGCAATCCTCCGATACCGAATCGACGTGCAGCACGAAATCGGGCAGCAGCGTGATGACGCATGGCGCTTTAGCGTGGATGTCGTGAAGGTTGATGCTGCAGTGCATTTCGCCTTCTAGAAGAATCTCAATGGCGTAGTAGTCAATGTGGAAATACTCCGGCAATACATTCCGATTGGGCTGATATTCAAAGATTCGAAAGTATTCATTGTCGAGTGTGAGCAGGGAATCCACCTCGTCGGTATCGTAAATTGGCAAAGGGCTGGTCTGGGAGATGGTTTTTTTTTTCATAGGTGTGTTTTAGACTACAAAAATACAATTTTTTTACAAAATATCAATAATAAAGTGTAAAATAGAACAGAAAATAGGGTTTCTGGGGCTTTTTGCAATGAAAAAAACGATGTAATTTTGCTACGTCATTTTAAATTTCAAAACATGAAAAAAATCTTTGCTGTTTTTATGATGTCGCTGATGTGCCTTTTCTCTGTGGCACAAACTGTTAATGTTTCCTTCACGGGTCGTGATGCCGATGGCCGCTATGTGCAGTTGAACCGTGTGGTGGTCACCAACCATACCCAAGGTTGGCAACAGATCCTTGTCTGGCCCGACACGACATTGGTGATGGAAAATGTTCGATCAGATGTAGAGACGCAAAATTTTGCGTCTTTACAATTCTCGCAAAATACCCCCAACCCGTTCAACGGCACCACTGATGTGTTTTTGACGGCGCAGGAGGAAGGGATGGTGACATTGTTGATTACGGATATAAATGGACGGATTGTAGAGACGTCATATTATGGCGTCTCCACAGGCGTAAACCAATTTCACCTCACCCTCGCCCAAACGGGCACCTACGTCCTGACCGCCCGCCAAAACGGTCAATCGTCATCCATCAAAATGGTGAACAACGGTGGCGGTAAGGGAAACAGGATTGATAATGTGGGTATTGTAGAGACGTGCCATGGCGCGTCTCTACAGGATATCGACAACCCGCTGGAATACACCGGTTACGCCACCATTGACGGCGTGGAACGCGAAACCGTGGGTATGGTGCCGATGACACAAAAATCACAGACCGTCATTTTGCGGTTTTCAGGAAACCATGAGGGCAATGATGCCTTGCAATTTGCAAAAAAACAGAAAGGCGGAAACAATACGGCATCAATGAAAAATACCGATGAATTCCGTGTGGCACTGTCTCTCAGTCCCTTCTCGCTGAACCAGTTTGAACAAGGCTACACCTTCAACATCAACGACAGAACCGCCTCGACCCCCGAAGAGTTGCAGCAAATCTATCGGGATCTCGGTTCTACGGAAATGTATGTCCGTATCGCCACCAAACGCCACGTAACCGCCGAAAATACGGTTGACGGCGTGGAGGATGAGAACGCCAATGTCCACACGTTCGACCAGGCCATCCGTCTGTGCCAAATCGCGGCTGAACTTGATATTCCCATCAATCCGGAAATCATGTGCGCCTATACCTATATGGATATGATGAACTCGCAGGGCCCGCGTTTCCAGGAATATCCCGAATTTTACGGCCTGCAAAACGGAAAGGAATGGAGCGAACTGACCCTTGACGAGGTTTGCACGGTTTTGGAGGCATACGGTGCTTTCGTGGCCGAGGCCATCCTCAACACCGGCTGCACCGTCAACAACTGGAATCTTGGCAACGAGGCCAACTTCTGTTTCGCCGGTATCGGCATTGGAGCGGAAACCGCCGTGAACCCCAAGCTGGCAAAGGCATCGAACCTCAAACGGTATCTGGCTCCGGCCTTCTCCGTCTGGTGGCTTAAAAAGCATGTGTGGCAGTATGATGCCAAGGCGTATGCGGCTGTGAAAAAAGGCGTTTTGAGTGCCTATCAGAAGCTGAACATCCCCGATTCCAATGTCAAGTTCTCCACCCATGTTGCCACGGTGGTCTTTCCGGCCAACTGCAGCGTGAAGTTCTTCAACTACATGAAAGACAACGGGTACGAAATGGACGTTGCGGGTATCAGCTACTATCCGAGCGCACCTTCCATGTCGAACCGCAGGAAACTTCTGAAGAAAACGGTTACCAAGATCAACCAAAAATGTGGACTTAATGTATTTATTGGCGAGTTTTCCTATCCGTCGGGCAAGATGGAAGGGCCTTTTGCCGGCTGGAACAAAAAGCTGAAAGGCTACAAAAAAGACCAGCAGGGGCAGGCCAGCCTTTACTCCGATGTGATTGCGTGGGGCAAAGACAACGGCTTGGCGGGCATCCGCTACTGGGCGCCTGATTACGAGGGCTGGTACGCAATGGCAATGTTTGAGTTCGCCAACAAGAAAGGATCGGCAAAAAACATTCTCCAAAATCACAAAGAGTTGATTGAAAAGTAGTTTGCCTTTAAATGGTCATATTATCCGTCTATTTTCTGAAAATGAAATAGACGGATAATATCATAAAGATGAAGCCGATGACGTGGTTGTAGGTGAATTTCTGATCCTTGAAAATCACCAATGTAAATATCGTGAAGACCGTCAGCGTGATGGCCTCCTGAATCACTTTGAGCTGCCACAGGTTGAAGGGACCTCCGTTGGCCTCGAAACCGATGCGGTTCGCCGGCACTTGAAAACAATATTCCACCAAAGCGATACCCCAGCTGATGAGAATGATGAGCGGCAGGGCAAGGTTGCCGGTATTGAATTTGAGATGCCCGTACCAGGCAAAAGTCATGAAGATATTGGCAAGTATTAATAGACCGATGGTCAGAATGCCTTTTGTCATAATTCTTCGTTATTGGTTCTTCAAGATAAAGGGATTTATAAAAGTCCTTCTTTAAGAATATCGTGTATATGTATGACACCTAGATAGTTGCTGTCTTCAACCACAAAGATATTGGTGATGTGCTTCTGGCGCATCAGGTCGAGGGCTTCCACCGCCAGTGTCTGCGGTGCAATGGTTTTCGGATTGACGGTCATGATGTCGCGGGCGGTGAGGCCGTTAGTGTCGGGATTCTTCTCAAGCATGCGGCGCAGGTCGCCGTCGGTGATCGCGCCGATCACCTTGCCGTTCTCCACCACGGCGGTCACCCCGAGGCACTTGCCTGAAATTTCGAGGATTACCTTCTGGATGGAAGCATCGGGTGTCACCATCGGTTTCTCGTTGAACTTGTAGAGGTCTTCCACCTTGATATAGAGCCGTTTGCCGAGGATGCCGCCCGGATGGAACTTGGCGAAATCGTTGGGCGTGAAGCCCCGGAGTGCGATGAGGCAGCTGGCGAGTGCGTCGCCCATGGCCAACTGTGCCGTCGAGCTGCATGTGGGGGCGAGGTTGTTGGGGCACGCCTCCTGGGCCACGGTGCAGTTGAGTACGTAGTCGGCCTCTTTCGCCAGAAATGAGTTTGTGTTGCCGACCAGCGCGATCAGTTTGTTGCCGTTGCGTTTCAGGAACGGAATAAGCACCGAGATTTCGGGGGTGTTGCCGCTTTTGGAGAGGCACAGCACCACGTCGTCGGGCTGGATGATGCCGAGGTCGCCGTGGATGGCGTCGGCAGCGTGCATGAACACCGACGGCGTGCCGGTGGAGTTCATCGTCGCCACAATCTTCTGTGCGATGATGGCGCTCTTGCCGATGCCCGTCACCACCAAACGCCCTTTCATCGTGAGGATGCAGTTCACGCTCTCCTCAAACGATGCATCGATGAAGTTTTCAAGGTTTTTCACCGCCTCCGCCTCCAAACGGAGCGTAGCGATGGCATTTTTATGTATTTCAAGGTTCATAAGATTCTGGTTTGTCATATAGACCGTACGGTCATGCGGCTAAACTATGGTTTCGGTAGAAGGTAGGAGGTAGAAGGTATGAGGTAAACGGTATGAGGTAGAAGAAGGTTAAAAGAGTTCCCCTTCTATGTAGAAGGGGTGCCCGTAGGGCGGGGTAGTAGAAAATGTTATAAAGTCGGTTCTTCAATCTTTTCGCACGCCGCTTTCACTCTGCGGTTCGTCTCTTCCACGCCGATGCATGAAATGATTTCGAAGAGTTCGGGACCTTTGGCGGCTCCCACAAGGGCGATGCGGAAACTGTTCATGATGGCGCCCATGTTCAGCTCGTTGCTCTGCACATACTCCATAATCTTGTCGTGAACGATTTGTTTGTCAAAGGGTTGCACGGAGTTGAGAATGTCGAGCATCTTGGCAAGATGGGCTGCTGTACCGGGTTTCCAGCGTTTCTTCACGGCCTGCGGGTCATATTCGGTCGGGGCGACGAAGAAGTAGTTGCACTGTTCCCAGAATTCAGGGAGGAAGTGCACCCTCTCCTTGATGAGCCGCATCACTGCGATGGCGTATTCCTTGTCGGCAGTGACACCGTGGTCTTTCAGCACTTTCTCAAAATGGGTGTAAAGCCGCTCGTCGTCGGCCAACTGGATGTACTGGTGGTTGAACCATTTGGCTTTTTCAAGGTTGAATTTGGCGCCCGATTTGCTGATCTTGTCGATGGAGAATAGCTTGACGAGGGTGTCCAAATCCATCATTTCCTGTTCGGTGCCGGGGTTCCAGCCGAGGAGGGCCAGCATGTTGATGACGGCCTCGGGCAGATAGCCGCTTTCGCGATAGCCGGAGGAGATTTCGCCGCTCTTGGGGTCTTTCCATTGTAGCGGGAAGACGGGGAAACCGAGGCGGTCGCCGTCGCGCTTGCTGAGTTTGCCGTTGCCGTCGGGTTTCAGCAGCAGCGGCAGGTGGGCGAACTGGGGCGCCTCCCAGCCGAAAGCTTTGTAGAGCATCACGTGCAGCGGTGCCGACGGCAGCCACTCCTCGCCGCGGATGACGTGCGAGATCTCCATTGTGTGGTCGTCCACGATGTTGGCCAGATGGTAGGTCGGCATCCCGTCGGACTTGAACAAAACCTTGTCGTCCAACAGGTTGGAGTTGATGGTGACATCGCCGCGAATCAGGTCGTGCACGGTGATGTCAAGGTCTGCGGGGTATTTGAAGCGGATGACGTAGGGTGCGCCGCTCTCCAGCCGTTGTGCCACTTCTTCCTTGCTCAGCGACAAGGAGTTGCAGAGCGTGTCGCGGGTGGTGGCATCGTACTGGAAGGTCTGCTTTTGTGCCTCCGCCTCCTTGCGTCGGGCATCCAGGGCTTCGGGCGTGTCGAAGGCATAGTAGGCCCAGCCGGTTTCAATCAGCTGGTCGGCGTACTGCTTGTACATCGGCTTGCGTTCCGACTGCTTGTACGGGCCGAAGGGGCCGCCGATGCCGACGCCCTCGTCGAATTTGATGCCGAGCCATTGGAAGGCCTCGATGATGTACTCCTCTGCGCCGGGCACGAAGCGGGTCTGGTCGGTATCTTCGATGCGGAGCAGGAAGTCACCGCCGTTCTGCTTGGCAAAGAGGTAGTTGTAAAGGGCGGTGCGCACGCCGCCGATATGTAACGGCCCCGTCGGACTGGGGGCGAATCGTACTCTTACTCTATCCATATTCGTAGTTGTGGTTTATTGTTTTTGAAATTTGAGTTCCAGCCGTGCTTCATTGTAAAGCAGGGTGATGACATCCTTGGTGTTGAGCGGGAAGTCGGCGCTCATCATCCAG
>JAEEGG010024093.1_pt1 | contig 11837 bp, 10 predicted proteins | sample 9134161 | NCBI WGS metagenome assembly JAEEGG01 (sample SAMN16246543, study PRJNA631951) | gut metagenome | biome: gut microbiome; feature: rumen; material: CR-attached | host: Bos | place: Iran: Karaj | collected 2018-10 | reverse complement strand
TCATGTGGATATGTCTCGCCATCTTTGGGAGCCGCCGATGACATTGTGATATGAGATTAATGGTAATTTGTATATGAAGATTATCGTGGCGATTGATTCGTTCAAGGGTTGTCTGACATCGGCAGAGGCTAATCAGGTGGCAAGTGAGGGTATTCTAGCGAAGATGCCTGATGCAAAGGTTGTGCAAATGCCTGTCAGCGATGGTGGCGAGGGATTCCTGGAGGCGTTTCAGGCGGCGATGGGCGGCGAGATAGTGGAGGCCAACGTGAAGGACCCGCTGATGCGAACGATTGTGGCGCAGTATCTGGTGCAGGACGATACAGCGGTGATAGAGATCGCCAAGGCCAGCGGACTGACGCTACTCTCGCCAGAAGAACGCAATCCGATGGTGGCTACGAGCTACGGCACAGGACAGTTGGTGGTGGATGCCGTGCGAAGAGGATGCAAACACATTATCGTAGGACTTGGCGGAAGTGCCACCAGCGACTGCGGAATAGGTATGCTGCGGGCGATTATCGACGCTTTTGCAAAGGACGGCTCATGGGATGATGTGCATGAACTGGATGATGTTCATTTCACTATTGCTACCGATGTCACCAATCCGCTTTGTGGTGAGAATGGTGCAGCTTATGTCTTTGGACCACAAAAGGGTGCTTCACATGATGACGTCCTTGCCCTTGATGCTCGTGCCAAACGGTTTGCTGAGGCCTCTGCCAAGCATCTGGGCCGCGATTGCCAAAACACGCCTGGAGCAGGCGCAGCAGGCGGTTTGGGCTACGCTTTTCTTCAATACATGCATGCAGAATGTCGTTCAGGCATCGACCTCCTACTGGATACCATCCATTTCGACGACTTACTACAAGACACCTACCTCGTAATCACCGGCGAAGGCTCTGCTGACCGTCAAACGCTTATGGGCAAACTACCCTTCGGCATCCTCCAACGCGCCCAACGACATCACGTTCCCGTTATGCTAATAGCCGGCCGCATAGCCGACGAACAACTCCTCCTCGATGCCGGTTTCTCCCGCGTCGCCTGCATCAATCCTCCCAACTTACCCCTCGAAATCGCCCTTCAACCCGCAACCGCGAAAGAAAACATCAGGCATGTAATTGCAAAAACGGTCGAATAGTGCGACCGCCGGGATTTATATCAAGAACGGGCGTAAGGTTGTGAAGAGGAAGTGAAGAAAATTACTGAACCCGCAGGCACATCATCGTCAGATCATCATTGGGCTCGGCACCATTGCGGTGCTGAGCCACTTCTGTTTCAAGGGCCTCAACCACCTGGCGGGCTGTGTCGAATTGGGTGTCACGAAGGATGTCCAACAGCCGTTTGTCGCCAAACTGCTCCTGTTCCAGGTTCTCGGCTTCGTTCAGGCCGTCGGTATAGATGAAGAGAGCACGGCCCTTCACGCTATCCATCTCCTCGCCCTTGAACTCATAGTCAGGCCACAGGCCGATGGGCACGTTGGGAATCATCTTGAGGAAATCGCCCTGGTGCTTGCCGCCACCGATGACGGGCGGGTTGTGGCCGGCATTGCAGAAGGCGAGGTGACCCGTCTGCATGTCGAGCATACCGATGAACATCGTGACAAACATGCCGTTGACGTTGTCCTCGCCAGACAGTTCGCTGTTCATGCGGTTGCAGATGGCGGCAGGCTCCAAGCCCTGATGGGCCATCGTGCTGAACAGTCGGGTGACTTGAGCCATGAAGAGCGAGGCGGGCACACCTTTGCCTGAGACATCACCCACGGCGAAATACAGCTTCGTGCCGTTGATGATACAGCCGTAGAGGTCGCCACCCACTTCCCTGGCGGGCGTCATTGAGGCGTAAATATCGAGACCTTCATGTTTGGGGAACGTGCTGGGCACCATCGACATCTGGATGTTGCGGGCAATATTCAGCTCACCTTCAATGCGCTCCTGGTCAGCCTTCATCTTTGCCATACGCTTGGCCGAACGGTAGCGCTGGAAGATAAAGAGTGTGACACCAATCACAGTTAGCAAGATGAAGGCAAAAATGAGGATCATCTGCCTGTGCTCTGCCTGCATCTTCTCTCGTTCGCTCTGCAACTTCACTTCGTCCACCTCAAAGCGCTTGCTCAGCTCGTTCAGTTGGTCGGTTGTTTGTTGATTTCTAATAGAGTCTGTGACATTTCTCAATTTCGATAGACAATCATAGGCATCATGCCAGCTGCCCATCCCGGCAAATATGCGATACCGATGCTCTAAGGCATCCAAATATTGGCTGCTTAAATTCTCATTCGCGCCACTCAACTGCTCATTGCTCAACTTCAGGGCTTCCTCATAATGCTTCTGAGCCCTAGCCAACTCGATACGTTTATTGATCACTTCATTGCGGGCTACATCTGTCCATCCCATCAACTCATTATAGTAAGCTATGGAGTCAATCGCCAGGGCTGCCTCACGGTATTTCTTTGTGATTAAATAGTAGTTGTAGCACGAGCGCTGATACATATAAAGAAAAGACCTCAGATTTCTCTTGGTAATCTTGACCGTATCCGTATGATGTCTGACCAATGAGTCGAGCGAGTGCCTCCATTCTTTCAGCGTCTGCTCCATCGCCGGATAATCGTCCTGTTGCCTTAACTGGCTCAGATAATGTGTATAGACCTTATTCAGAAAGCGAGGTTCATCCATGCCTTTCAATTTGTCAAGAACTGCACGGAGCAGACGGGCACATTCCTTCGGGTTCCTCTGAGTATTGTAAACCAAAGCCTTGATATAGTCAGCAGCCGCCAGCCCATAGTCATCGTTCAGGCTCATGGCCTCGGTATGCATCTTTTGGGCTTCCATCAAGGCGCTGTCAGGCTGTCCCGTACAGGCGTATTCTTCGCCCAACTTGATCCATGTCTCGTAATACTGGTGCCAAAGCTGGTGTTCGCGGCATAAGTCCATATTGACACCGACCATCATAACGAGGGAGTCGTGCTTGTTGTCGTTATAATAGTCATTGACGAGATCATGCAGTTTCTTTGCAGAGTCTCCCCAATTGATGTCGGCAGCCTTTTGGGTATTGCCCACTTTCGCGCTCCGCTGGCACGACATGGGGATGATGGCCAGCAGCAGGATAAGGGCTACAGCCACCTGCCGGATTTTACAAAGAGCTTGGCTTCGTTCCATATTCACTATTGTATTTCCGATGCAAAGATACAACTTTTTTATGATCTATCAAACTTTTCAACCTTATTATTTTTTTTCGCGTTCGTACTCAATGCCGTCGTAGAGATCCTGCACGCCGTCAATGCTCTCTGGGATGAAATGGACGCGAGCCCCACGAATGTGCTTCTTGGGGTTGAAGTCTGAGGGACGGTCCACCTTGTCGCTCTCAATCTCCAGTTTCAGCAGGCCGATTCCATCCAGACACACCTTGTCGCCGTTGCGCAGGTGTCGCTTGACGACTTTGGCAATTTGGCTAAGTGCAGTCTTGTAAACGACCTCGTCTATGGGAATCATTTCTTCGATGCACTCTTCCGCGATTTCCTTCGTGCCGACAGTCTGCTGATGAACAGCCACCGCCTTGTATTTGCCGAATGTCGATAGCTTCGGCTTGGTTTCCTGTAGAAGCTTGTATTTCATAAATTGATTGTATTTGTCGATGCAAAGATACAACTTTTTTATGATCTATCAAACTTTTCCACCTTATTTATATATAGTAAAGGTAAACAGAGGAGAAACAGACGGTTCTTTCGTTATAACAGAAGAACCGTCCCCTTGCTACCCTGTCGTTTTATAACTCAGATAGCATGAATATAAGGACTGTATCTTTTTGAGGTACTAAACACGCCACAGCAATTCTTCAACTGACTGCAGTTTTTACATTGTTGCAGGTTTGTTTTCTTCCATGTCGATATAGACTGACAGGCATAGGACCAAAGATTTAAAGGAAGGAGGCAAAGTGGGATGTTGAAGACTTTTGCAGAAATTTTACAGCAACTCATATGACAAATTGCATCCATAAGATAAGGAATGAAATCAATTGGTTCTACCCAAACACGATGATAGTTCCTTTCAGCATAGCAAGTAACCTCCAGCCCCATAAATGACACCTGAGAGACAAACGGCAGATTCAAAGTTATGTACTCTGCTATCTGCGGAAGTCTCTTATAGTTGTCTTTTACAATTATCACACGTAGTTCAATCTCATAGCCAAGTAAGCCCAGATTGTGAAGCCCCTTCATTGTCTCTAAGAATGCACCTTTTGCTCCTGCTATTCTGTCGTGGTCGATAGGATTATCCGAATGAATAGGTATGCCAAGAACAAAATGGCAATCCCCCATCTTTGCAAATTGAATCGTATAATCCTTGTCAGCAAATCGCCGCGCATTAGTCAATAGATGAATACTTGCATCGGGCATCCTATTTTTAATCGCTTGTATGTAGAAAAAGAGTTTTTCTTCAGCAAGTGTAGGCTCACCACCTGTTATGCAGACATAATCAGTGTCAACATCAGCAGTCTCTATCAATCTGAGATTTCGTTCCAACAATCTATCAGAGTCATCTACGTCTGAAGGTGGCTGACAGCACATGATGCAACGATTAGAACATGCGGAGGTGATGAACAATGTGTTATCGTTATCTCCCTTTCGAAATTTATCTGTCATAGACCCAAGATAGAAATATTGGTAAAACATCTTTGCCGCGTTCGTCAATCATCGTAAACAAGTAATCAAAGACCTCCTTGTGGAAACGGCAAAACAGGCTTGTCGGCCTATGGCCATACCAGTCTCCCTGCGTGGAATAGTTGCGAACGGGATCAGCCCCACAGTATTGAAAGTAAGCACAATCAGAACAGCCTGCAATATATTCCGTCGCCCAAACTTCCGATAGTTGACGCGCTTTCTTACCGTAGAATAGCTCCTGGTATGTGCTTTCTACACGCCCAAGGCGAAAAGTATAATCCCCAGCCTCTGCCATCATACGTGATTCGTCAGAACAATAGACATAGCCATCATAACCGTAAACAATAACGCTGTTGATGATGCCTGCCGGTGATTGAAGATCAACAAAACCTATAGGAAATGGCGTGAGTATTTTCTTCATCAGCATCGCTGTAAAATCCTCTCTAAAAGAATCTCCCTCTTGGTTGAGTTTCAGAATATATTCCAAAGCTTCCTTATAGAACTTAATGAAACGGTCATAGTACAAATCCCAGTTTTCATTGTCTTTGGCTCTACCATAGGGATTCAGCGGACGAAGGAACATGTTGCGAAATCCAAGTTCACGATATGAATCGACAATTTCCCTCGGATAGTCCAACGAAAATTCTGACGTTGTCATCAATGGGGAAACTCGGCCTTGCCCCAACTCATTACGAACTATAGCCAGATTCTGTTTGAAGCATTGGTAACTACCCTTCACTCCCCGATTATGGTCATGAATGAACTCAGGCCCGTCAAGAGAAGTAGATACGAATATGTGGTACTGCTTGCATAAATCTAGCAGTTTTTGATTCAGTCTTATTAGATTCGTACAAAGCACATATTTGACCTCTTTGCCAATCATGACATTTCGTTTCTCTGTTTCCGTAATCGCATATTCCACCAATTCTGGTTCCAATGACGATTCTCCACCTTGAAATTCCATCGTTACACAAGGATTGGGAGATTGAAGCATCAGATCGATGGCGTGAACGAGTGATTCCTTACTGATAGATTTCGTGCCTATATCTTCGTCCTGGCTTGATGCTTGGCAGTATATGCATTTTTGGTTGCAACGCAACGTAAGTATGAAAATATGTAAGGCAGTGCCGTTGAGAAACGATTTCTTGGTTCGCAGACGGGTAGCCAGAATATCTTGAAGCAGCGGATTGTAATCCACGCTAATGATGTATTTCCCCAACAAATCTTTATAAAGTTCTGATTTAGGATTAATGTTGCCATCAAGAATCTGTTTGACCGTACCGTTTGGAGCCAGTACAAAATCACCGACTTCGCTCACTAACAGTTCCTTGTTCTTGAGCCTTGTGAACTTGAAAGGTAGGAGCTTATACTTCCTCATCTGCCAACAACTCCTCCACATTAGCAAAAGCCTTGATATAAAGGATATTCTTGATGTCCTTTGTCTCTGCGGTTATCACCTCTCGCATTTGGTAATCAGTCAGCAATTGTGACAATCGCCTCTTGACATCATCCCAATTCACTACATTTTGACTTTCCAGAGAAAGCATCCAATCTTGACCATCTATATTCTGCATGATGGTAAAATCACGACTTAGCCAGTATACCACTTTGGTTATAACTCCCTTAAAATAGATGTCTGCATCGATTTTAACGATGGCTCTATTGTCTGATACTACTTCAAATGACTTCATTATGCTTATTAGGTAAAGAAATCAACAACCTCAACTTTTGTTCATCTATCAATGAAGTTTCTTGCAGATGTTTGCTGCGTAGGAAATCATGATAGGCTTCAACTATCTTAGACTTCTCTTGTTCACTCATTATATTATCGACATCATAACTCTTCAAAAGTCCTTTCTCAACAAGCAGAATTGCTACAGCATGGAGAGCACGACGGTCTTTCATAAGATCCAGCGAATCAATTGCCGTAGCTTTTGCCAATTCCCTCCTTGTCTCTTTCCATTGTTTAAGTCCCAATAGAAAGTTTCTGGAAGCCTTGCCTGTTCTTTTGTGCCCCATACGAGCCTGCATCCGTTTCACAGAACGCTTCACCTTGCGGTTGTATTTGTAGTGCGACCATTTGCGAGAGAATTTTCTATCGTATTGTTTCAATACGCCATTCTCTATGAGTAATTCTGTCATGAGATCAACATCATTACCATATACGCCACTCGAAAGGTCTCGGCTGGCATAAGCATGATACCGTTTGTTTTCTGCATTACGTTTGGCCACGCGTTTCTTATGAGCCTTTATGATATGCTTAACAAGTGCGTACACACCAACTCCTGCCAAAGCTGCTCCTGTACCTATGAGTAGACCTTTTAATTCTGCATTGCTTCCAGAATGTGATGCGTCATCATATGATACTCCGCTATAGCCGCCATTATCATATCCAGATGAAGATGTATGTGAAGTGTGCGAAGAAGATGCGTGTGAGGTATGTGATGACGACGTATGGGAAGTATGGCTAGAATGAGAAGAAGATGTATGGGAACTATGAGACCCATGTGAAGAAGAAGAATGGGATCCATGCGACCCATGTGAGCTATGAGAACTATGTGATGTATGCCCCAGCATCTCACCAAAAGATGGATGGCTCTCCAATATGCCGTTCGACAGCACCTCCGATACCATTTCTATGTTAGTATCGCTCCCTTCACGCTCCTTCCGTGCAATAGTACTTGTTATTCCCGCTGCTTGTGCAACTGGGATGCCTATCGAAGATATAGATGCCAGCAATAGGGCTTTGAGGAAGTGCTTATCTTTATTTTTCATTTATGTATGAAATAGTTAGTTACTTCATCTTTTGTACAGAACTCGACATGTAATTCGTAAGTGAGCATGAAGGTTCAGACCTTTTTGCATCATCATCAAGGGCACGTCGATGCGTATGATATATCTTTTCATGATGGGGCTTGCACTCCTATTTATTCAGAATGATATCCGAAAGCTTTACGTGGTCAGCGACATTCACAATGCCGTCACCATCAACATCGCCAAGCAGCACGCTGTTAGAAGCCTTTAATGTGGCCTTTGCTACCTCAGAATCATTATAGCCATCCTTGGAAGCATAGACGGTGATGTTGTAGGTCTGTGCCAGATCCACAGCCTTGCTGGATATTCCACTCTTCACATCTGAGTGTGAGATTGTATAATGGAACGCGACACCCTCCGTCGCGCAGGCAAAACTCAGTTTATCGCCATCAAAGCTGATGGTAGGTGTCTCACATTTGTTCACGGTCTGTTCACCGCTTTCGCCCTGACTTGCGGTTCCTTCACCTTCATCCTTGAAGAAGAAATCCTTCCATTGGTCAGCGACCTCATAGACAGCCATATAACCGTCTGGCACATAGAGTTTGCATTCAAACTTATTGATATCGTCAAGTGCTTGAGAGCCGCAAACGGGGGGATTTTGGGCCTTACTGATAACCTCAACCATTGCTGCACAGTCTGAGAACGCCTCTTCTCCGATGTCAGCCACCTGGGTGCCGAAAGCGAAATAAAGCAGACTTGAACATCCGGAAAAGGCCCGCTTGCCGATGGTGGTTACCCCGTCGCCAATAGTGATTTTTTGCAGATTGGTGCAACCGTAGAACTCATTCTCAGAGATCTCCGTCTCCTTGTCGGTTATCTTCACCTCCCTAAGAGTTGTATTGCGATAGAAGGGAGAATAACCATAAGAGTCACCTGTTTTGTAACTGATATCACGTCCGATATAAACGTAGTCAAGTGGGCAGGAGGAGAATATAGGATTCTTGCCGTTAGATCCGAATGTCAAAGTCCCCTCGCTATCAGCAATGATAACATTTTTAATTTCCTTACAACCACTAAAGGCATTATCGCCTATTGTATCTATATTTTTAGATATGTAAAGGGCTTTTGAATAAGGCACATTCTCTGTTGCAGTCAAGGAAATAAGCGATGAACAATCTTGGAATGCACAATAGCCTATTCCATTTATCTTATCACTATATGTGACGTTTTTAAGATTTGAACAACCAGTAAAAGCGTAGTCTGGAAGGCTACCCTCAATGTCTATACTCAGAGTATTCATAAATTTTTTGTTGTTGGCAAGATAAGGTTTGATGTTCATCACATTCATCGTGACACCTTTATATAACACTGTGGAGGCTATCTTCGTATTTGCTGCACTTTCGTCATACACACAGTCGATTGCATCGCATGTCCTTTCTGAAGGACTAACGGGAACATATCTGATACCGTCTACTTCGAAGTAGGAACTCAGGAACTGATATTTTACAGCTTTCTTAAACGATGTAAATTGATTATTTGATACATAATTAATTGATCCACCAGCTCTTGTATAATCTGCCGGAGGCGTATTTGTCAGCCAAATAGTTTTCTTTAAGTTTGTATAATAGAAAGCGTTTTCCCCAATTGATGATACTCCGCTTCCGATAATGACAGAAGTCAATTTACCACACATATAGAAAGCTTTAGATCCGATAAATTTTACACTATTAGGGATGGTGACAGAGTTCAGACCGCAACTTTCGAAAGCACTACTGCTAATGGATGTCAAGTTGTTGGAGATTGTGATGGAGGCTAGGCCGCCACATCTATAGAAAGCATGATCACCAATGGAAGTCACACTGTTGGGAATGGTAACGGATGTCAGACCGCTGCAATAAGAGAAAGCAGAGTTACCGATGGAGGTCACGCTGTTAGGGATGGTGACTGAGGTCAGGCCTCCGCATTCGTAGAAAGCATGATCACCAATGGATGTTACGTTGTATGTATTTCCTTCATAAACGACAGATTCAGGAATCAAGATATTACCTGAATAATTTGATTGATATGTAGTACTACCATAATATGATGTAGAAGAATAATAAGTGACAGCCAATTCTGTTTTTTCTTCATTTGCCCATTTATAATAGATGGTTACTCCATCAGAATTCGCAACAGAAAAAGCTAATGCTTTTGCTCCTGTCATGCTCATAAGCAAGGTAAGCAGGATAGTGATAATTGATTGTTTCATATTCGTTTATTTTTAGTTATTATTGTTTGCTTGAATATACAGATATAAAAACGTGGACTCTTTACTTCGTCTACGTTTCAGAGGTATTGGGGATAACCTATCTATCTTAAACGAGTAAACGTCCACGCCAGCGGCGTGAACAATCTACTTCAGTTCTTGATAGATTCATCTAATTCCCCAATTATCTGAAACAAGAATCAAAAGTGGACGTTCCTGTCTTTTGTCTTTATTTTGTCTTTGCTATGTCACCATAAGCGATTTGTTTTTAAGAGTTCGACATTTATTCTTCACATGGAACAATCTCATAGAGATGTTCTTTGAAATATTCTATGGCTTTTCTCAAAGGCGGAAGGTCATTCTTCAAAACATCCCACACGAGATTGCTGTTAATTTCAAAATATCCATGTGCGATATGGTTTCGCATACCGATGATATCTTTCCATTCGATTTCCGGACGGATAGATAAGAGTTGACCTTTCGTCCGTTCATCGATACGCTTTATCCCTTCGCCTATGGCCTCTATCATCATACAATCTGCCGCTAATGTCTTTACACCTTCTGGCGTCAGATGGAAGTCTCTCGCTTCTGTAAACGATGCATTCCACTCCTCAAGATTACCGATAGACTCAATAATCTGCATGAGGGTGTCTTCAACAATTCTAAGCTGCTGTAAGGATATCGATTCCATCTTGTTCAATTTGTTGTCTAAAGAACGGGCGAATATAAGGGTGGTCTTGAATAAGATCAACATGGCAGCCAAGCATCTCTTCAAGATATTCTGCAGCACGGACATAATTGTGATACTTGGGAGGCATCACGACAAAGAGATCAATATCGCTGCCCTCATGATGATCACCACGGGCAACGGAGCCAAAAAGGCGCATCGATGTGATGCCAAAACGCTCTTGCAATTCCGGCAAGTGACTTCTGATAATGTCAATATACTCCTGAGATGACTTCATTTTACTCTTTACTTAATTAATTCACGGTGCAAATATAAAGAATAATTTTGAGATTTGCAAGTTTTTGGGCAAAAAAAGCGTCTGAGCGTTTATTCCGTGATGTGTAAAATGGCATTCTTTTGGCTGATGATGGCGATTCAAATTTAAAGGGAATTTTAGTCAAATTTATCAAAATGCCTACATAACTACATTAATAGCCGAATATATATCTGATAATCAATAATATATAGAAATATTTATATACATAATAACTACATTATAACTACATATAACTACATTCAAACTACACAAAATGGAGTTTTATAGGCACTAAAGTTTTGGAAAATGGTGATGAAAGAGGCGGAAAGGATAGAGGTGAGTTGAAAATTCTCGGGAGAATTTGGGAGAAAGGATAGGGTAAAGTCGGAGTTTAGTTAGGGCAAAGTCTAAAATTCTCTCGAGAATTTTGAAGAGAGGACTGGGGAAAGCCAAAGAAAGGCATAAGGAAGACGAGGGTTTAGACGGCTTAAAAGGTCTGAAAATGGTCAAATCTATGTAGTTTAAATGTAGTTATATGTAGGTATAATGTAGTTTGAATGTAGTTTGATTCGTATGCTATCTATCTGTTTATAAGCAAGATACAGTAATATTGATGTAGTTATGTAGGCATTTTTAAAAAATTGAACCAAAATTCTTTGATTTTTGAAATTTTATTTGTAACTTTGCAGACAGTAATCGAAGTAAAATACAAAAGAATCAAAGATATGAAGGTAACTCTATTGAAACGCAGCGGGAAGCGGGAAGTCGTCAACCGCATCGAGTTGGAACAGGTGGCAGGACTGATCAAGACAGTCCTGTTGGAGAAGAGCGTGTGGGATCTGAGGTCGAGGTATCACCTGATGCAGACGCGCAGATTAGAGGACGGTCGGATTGAGACCAACTGGAAAGGAGGAATTACGCTGCCCAGAATCTGCTTTGCGGCTGACTATGAGAACAGAAAGGGCGAGCAGAGGATGCGGGGATATAATGGGCTGGTGACTGTCGAGGTGAACGGGTTGCAAAGCTATGAGAAGGCAGTAGAGGTGAGGGAACTGGCCAAGAAGATGCCTGAGACGATGATGGTGTTTCTTGGGGCATCGGGCAAGAGCGTGAAGATTGTTTGTAGAGGAGAGTTGTTTAAGGAGGCGGATCAGAAGGTCGATCTGAAGGCGAATCAGACCACCCCGCCTGACGGCACCCCTCCTACTCA
>JAEEGG010024092.1_pt1 | contig 11837 bp, 14 predicted proteins | sample 9134161 | NCBI WGS metagenome assembly JAEEGG01 (sample SAMN16246543, study PRJNA631951) | gut metagenome | biome: gut microbiome; feature: rumen; material: CR-attached | host: Bos | place: Iran: Karaj | collected 2018-10 | reverse complement strand
TGCTCATCGAGAAACGACGTTTCTCTTTCTAACCCTCAAATATCGAGTCATAATTTAATGTTTCATGTTTAATATTTAATGTTTAATGTTTAATGTTTCATGTATTCATAATACCCCCAAAAACGCCACTCGAGTGAAATCATCGATTGACCTAGCTCAAGTCATGAAATCACTCGGGTCAATTCATGATTTCAGCTATATAGGGGTGAATTTTTCTTCAAAAAGGGACGGATTGCTTTCTTTTTTTGTACCTTTGCACCTCAATTATGAATGAACTTTCCGATTACATAGAAGATGAAGTCTATGGTCAGCGTTTGCTCATCAGCGTAAACGCTGACCAACGAGAACTTCTTAGCAATATCCGTGCCGCTCGCGCCATTCTGCACTCCTTTATCGATGTCACTATCATCATTAACGCTCATACTATGTCTTTTGCCCATAAGAATCCTGAATATACTATTGATGGACAGTTGGGCGATCGTAAGGGTATCATGGGGGAGAAAGGAATAACAGCAGGTTTCAAAGCCGCCAAGAAACAAGGTTGTAAGATAGTGGTTATCGACCTCGACGAGCACATTTTTCAGGTACGATCATTCGAACTGTCAAAGTACATCTCACGCAGAAAGGCCGATTTCGCCAGTGGAATGATTGCTGCGTGTTATGTCGTTTTCCGTGGCGAAGCTGTTGTAGTGAATGCCAGCGTGCAGACGCGTCAAGAGATTATGTCAGTCATTGAACAACTCAATCCTGGTGCACCTGTATATTAGAAAAAAAACAAAAGCCGCAGGTGCTCGACCAACGGCTTTGTTTAAATTAGAACGGTTGCGGAGCTTGATGCAATCGCGCCTATATGCAACTCTCATTCACGCTGCAAAGATAGGCAAAAATCGTTTATCTTCCAAATATTTTGCCATAAATCTGCTTTTTCCTTGGCAAAATGGAGATAGATACGCATTTTTCTCGTCAACCATTTTTGCCGCAAACGCATGTTTCCTCATCGAAAAGTGCTGTTTTTGCATGGTTTTTGAGGGCTTTTTTGTGTGCAACACTCACCCCAAGAATAGAAATATAGTCTGAAAAGCCTTTAAATACAATATATTCAGCAGGGGTTAGTGTTGTGTCAACACTCCCCCTGACACTAACCCCAATAGTAACCCCTACACTCCCCCTTGAGACTCTTGGCTTTAATTGATATTACAGAATTTTCTTTACACTATACGGAAGCAATTTTGCTACCATTAAATGTAGTAATTGCGCCCTCACTAGGAAAAAATATTTTCTTAGGCAGAGCGCAATTTTTTCTTGGTTAAGGAGTAAATAGCCAAGATTAATGGATTTTGAATTTATTTGACACGTGCTGTCAGAGTTAATCTTTCCTGATATCCTTAGGGTTGGGTGTCGGGTGGAGTGTTTGGTTGGGTGTTGGGGTTAGTGTTGAGGCAACACTCCACCCAGCGCATTCCCCTGTATTTAAAGGCTTTCCAGGAGATTTCTATGCTCTTGGGGTGGGTGTTGAAGAAGTATCGTCATACTCCATGCTCTTTGAAAGGTAAAGGCTCATAAGAAACGAGCCGTAATCACATGCCATGCGAGATTACGGCTCGCTGTGGACGAGGTTACGTCTCTTTAATCCGACGCTATACAAAATGACTTACTAATTCAATTATTTGGAAAGCAACATAGAAGACTATGAAAGAGACATTATTAGGCAATTTATGATTTCAGCTATATAGGGTGAATTTTCTTCAAAAACGGAAAGGATTGCTTTATTTCAATCAGTGCATTACCATAACAACTGATTTTTCTATTATCTCTTTTAAATACATTTCGTTTATCTTTAAGTTCAGCCAAAGGTCACGAAGATCTTTATATTCATAAATAACTTCAGGTTCCGGATTTGGACAATGGGAAAATTCCACCCTTTCAATGATGTACTGTCCGTCCCAGTCCTCTCTGTTCTTGAGTTTCCAAACCTCATTGTTCTGAATATTGTCAATGTAGTAAAACTCATCTGTTTCCACCAAATATAGGGCTAGGTCAAATCCATAGTGCCCCAGATAGAACTTGAAGATGTTCCAGGAATCAGTAGAGTGTGCATCTGATCGGTTTTCTTCTCTCCATCCCAATTCATCTTCATATAAATTGGTATCACTATCCCATTGGGTTGGACACCAGAAATCCTTTTTTAGTCTTTTTCGTATCATACCTAATTCATTTTTGTTGTTCCTGATTATACTTTAGAGCCTTTTTGATAAACTTCATATCTGATTTCGTAGGTTCAAAGGAATTGTTTTTATCGTGAGACTTCCTGCCCACATCTCCCTTTTCTTTATTTCCAGGCCATTTGTGAACGTGAGTACCAATAGCCTTGTTTTTTCCTTTATGCTTTACTACTTTATATGGTATGAGGTTACCCGTCTTATCATATTCCAAATCAATGGACTTGACAATTTTGTGCGTCCGACCACTATAGAAAGCTATCGCAACTATCTGGTTCGGATTATTAGGTGATGTAACATAATACATCTTTGATTTAAAGCTATTCATAGGAATACTTGTATTAATTTTAACGTTAGTGGTAACAACTTTATTGTTTCCAATCGTTCCAACTTGTTTAAATCGATCACCCGAATAGATGTCCAAACTATAATTTCGGTAGTGATCTGAAGCTCCATTACCTCCCATATTGTAATTTGTTTAAAATTTGATTATTAAAATAGATACTTATTTCTTCGTATTCTCCTTCCATCTTGTCACCATAGCGAACAATCAAGGCAGGTTCCAAGGTCTTTAATACCTCTTCATAGCCTAGATGTCAAAAGTAACATGCATCCGGATCCCCCTTTATGCCCATGCTGTTAATTGCTATCACGCAATGCTTGGGGTATACGTTGATACAGTAACCATAACTATCAGGTCCTGCCCATGAAACATTGAAAATAACAGGTATGCCGTTGACCTGCCAGAGCCTAGTCATCTGCTGATTTCTCCATGCGCTTTGTCTTCTTTCATGCTCAGTCCAATTAAGATAGACTGAATTATCTGGTCCAATAACCATCGGATATGACATTAGCATTGCTGTATAACGTAATGGATGATTATTGATGCATCGAAACATATAATCATACAGATAGAAGTATACGCATTTATCAGAGATAATACCTTTATTATATTCTGCCTTAGCATAATTGAAGGCAATCAAATCTCTGGGCTTTAAACCGTAATTGGGTTGGAATTCCTCCTGCTCTATGATATGGTCAGGTAGAAACATTCCTTGATTGAGCTGTAGTTGAGGAGGAACTATGATTTGATGTTTCTCCCCATTACCATAATGTGTGGTAATTTGTTGCAGTTCTTCCTCAAATGGCAGATGCAAATTCTTGATTGATACCATAATATATTTCTTTTTTGTTTTACTAACAAGGGACTTCGTGTACACCTCGCATCCCGAACACGTTCGGTTACAATGCGAACATTTTTATGCAAGAGGTTTATTTTGAGTACATTTATGCCATTTTTTGAATATTTCTCTTTGTAACAGTAATATTATTATTACCTTTGCATCCGACATGAGCAAAGAGTTATATATAAAAAGAAGGAAACAGATTGGTATTCTACTTCAACTAGAACGTAAATTTCAAAAGTTGGAGCAGGAAGATATTGCTCGGTCGTTGGGCGCTAGGCAAGAATATATATCCAAGATTGAAGCAGGAACAAGAAGGATTGATATTCTTGAACTGATAGAGTACTGCGAAGCATTAAATTTCTCTCTGTCGGAGTTTTCGTGGAAAATAGAAACAAAACTGTCTGCTCTGAGTTTACTTCCACTTCCTAAAACTAATATATTAGGTAGAAAGATTAGGGTAGAAGTATCTTGGTCTGATAATAGGTTTTCTGCAACGTTTGTGGATATTGTACCTGAAACTCTTGAGTTTAATGCAGAAATCTTTGCTGAATTACAAATAAAAGTGAAAGATGGACTTGATGCACATTTAAAAGAGATGGCTGTAGATGGCAATAAAGTGCCAATGTGGCTTGTAAACAAGGAGTATGATTTAGAGTACATTTTCCTTGATGCTACTTCGTTGTTGAGAGCCTACGTTCCATTCTTGTCACTTGCTGTTATCAGTCGCGTTTCTGGAATTAATCAAAATCAACTCTCGCAATATGCTAATGGACTAAAAAAAGCACGGCCTAATCAAGTGAAACGCATTATCGAGGCGATTCATGAAATCGGCAAAGAATTGATGGCTGCTGAAGTATAAACCAACTTGGACAATAGTCTATTTATATTCTGTAAAGAACTTAAAGGCAAGTTTCTTCAATGGAACTTGCCTTTTTTCGATTTTTTTTTGTTGCAAAGGTCTAAATTACAAATAAAATTTGTACCTTTGCGAATGGTTCGGGGAGAAATCCGGATCGATTTTAAGCATTCGCTATTATTTCGCGTTCAGCCAAAAGCCTCGGAAACTTCTTGGAAATAACAACGCACAGAGATAATATGTGATAAGATATTTCGGATAGGAATGTCTTAGCAATCTTGTATAGTTGAATGCACTAACACTTAGGTGTGGTGCATACTTGTTAAGATTGCTGAGGTTTCCATTCCGAGGCTGCCTCATAGCTGAACGCAAAAGGTGCATCACACCTTTTTTGTGTCCAGTGGCAAGAGCGATTGATAGTCGGTGCTAATAGAAAAACTTGGAACTATCAATCAAAACAATGGCAAATACAAACTTAGCAAATGCGAAGAATGCAAAGAACGATGAGTTCTATACACAATATCCAGATATTCAGAAGGAGATAAATGCCTACCTGGATTACGACCCAGATGTGTTTCGAGGTAAGACGGTGCTTTTACCTTGCGATGATCCTGAGTGGAGCAACTTTACCAAGTTCTTTGCTCAGAATTTCGAATTGCTTGGTTTGAAGAAACTGATATCCACCAGCTATGCCCCTGAAAGCAAGAAGTACAAGATGCCATATCAACCAACGCTCTTTGAGACTTCGCAACTATACTTCGACAATGATAAGAGCAAGACGCATGGCAAGATATTTGTATTGACGGATGATGTTACAGGTGATGGACGAATCAACATTGAAGATTTGCAATGGCAATACTTAGAAGGTGATGGAGATTTCCGCAGCAAGGAAATACGGAAACTGCGCGATGAGGCGGACATCATCGTGACAAATCCGCCGTTCTCACTATTTAGGGAGTTTGTAATGTGGCTAATGGATTCTGAAAAACAGTTTATTATCATTGGAAGCATGAATGCTGTTTCTTATAAAGAAATCTTCCCCTTGATAAAAGATAACAAGATGTGGATGGGCAACGGATTCCAAAATGGAAATGCATATTTTAGAATAGATGCTTTGCGAAGTAGTTATGTAGATGGTGTATTTGATGAGAGTACGAATCTTGTTAAATTTCGTAATTGTTGTTGGTATACAAATATTGATCATGGACGTCGCCATCAACCTCTCCAGCTAATGACAATGGCAGAAAACTTCAAACATAGTAAGCATAAGGAGTTGCGAGGGCGCAAGGAGTATATTCATTACGAAAACTATGACGCGATAGAAGTCCCATTCACAGATGCTATTCCATCTGACTATAATGGAGCAATGGGCGTACCACTAACTTTCTTGGATAAATACTGCCCAGAGCAGTTTGAGATTATAGGACATCCTCACGGAGATTATGGGCTTGAGTTGGGTTTGAGGCCATTTCCTCGTGAGCTAAAAGCCCAAAACAAGGGACTTCGTGATGGCGACTTATACTATATGAAGGACGGCAAGCCTGAATTGCCATATCGTAGAATACTAATCCGTAAAAAACAATCATAACAATGAAGACAGAACTAAAAATCTATACTGTAGAGCAGATTTGCGATGGCTTTGAGTATAATGAACTCGAAGGCAAAGGTCTGTATGGCTTGGCTGGTCAGTTGACTATTCAGCCAGAGTATCAACGTAATTACATTTATGCAGACGGAAAGCGTGATGTTGCTGTGATAGAATCCGTATTAAAAGGCTATCCTTTAGGACTTATATATTTTAATAAGGTGGATGACGGACGTTTGGAAGTGCTTGATGGTCAACAGCGTATCACCTCATTGGGGCGTTTTCTGAAGAATAAGTTTGCTGTGAAGATAAATGATCTGGAACAGATATTTGATGGACTAAATGAAGGATTGCAGCAGAAGATACTCAAAACAGAACTGCTAGTTTATGTTTGCGAGGGAGAAGGTGAGCATGCAGAGGAAGAAATCAAGGAATGGTTTAAAACCATCAACATTGCAGGCATTCCGCTAAATCATCAGGAAGAGTTGAACGCTGTTTTCTCGGGTCCATTCGTTACGCTATGTAAGGCAGAGTTTTCGAATTCTCAGAACGCAAATATCCAGAAGTGGGAATCGTATGTGAAAGGCCCAGCTAATCGCCAGCAATTCCTGGCTACAGCTTTGGAATGGGTGAGCAATGGCAACGTGGACGGCTATATGTCTGCTCATCGACGCGACAAGAATATCAATGAAATCAAGACCTACTTCAACACGGTTATAGACTGGGTTGATAGTAAGTTTGATGATGTCTACGATGAAATGCAAGGCTTGAATTGGGGCGAACTTTACGAGCGTTTTCATCACTTGCCTTTGAATCACTCGGAGTTGTCGGCAAAGGTTTACGAACTGATGCACGATGACTTTGTAACTAACCGTCGAGGAATATTTGAATATGTACTTGGCGGTTGTCAGGAAACAAAGCTCTTGAATGTGCGTCTGTTTGACAAACCAACAATGCGTAAAGTGTATCAAGAGCAAACCGATAAAGCAAAAATAGAGGGTATTAGCAACTGTCCTTATTGTGCTGAAGGCCATGAAGCAAATCGCCATAGAATATGGAAACTAGAGGAAATGGATGCCGATCATGTGACGGCTTGGAGTAAGGGAGGACCAACTGATATTAACAACTGTCAGATGCTTTGCAAGACTCACAATCGGATGAAAGGAAACAGATAAACCAATAACGATATGGCAAAGGAACAATTCAGCAGGACTAAAGCCTGCGCAACCAAAACTTTGTATGCTGTGATGAAGGAAATGAGTCGGCGAGGCGGAAGTATGCCTGCCAAGGAACTTTATCCTTTCGTCAATGATAATGTGGAACTAACGGACTGGGAAAAAGAACCAGCAGGAAAGATGAAATACATTCGCTGGACGAATAGCTTCCAGTTCTACTCTATAGACTATCAGAAGGCTGGCTTTATCGTAAAAAAGAATGGCAACTGGTATCTGACACCAGAGGGTGAGGCTGTGTTGAAAAAGAAACCTGAAGAGGTGATGAATATTGCCAATGCTGCCTATCATGAGTGGCGCAGACTGAATACTAAGGAGGAAAGCATCGAAGAGGAACCGAATGACGAGACAGCAGAGAAAGATAATGCCATGAATCTCGACCTGCTGGAGTCGGATGCTCGTGCTGGCATCAGGCAGTATATCGTCTCAAAGAGTCCATACGAATTTCAGGATATGGTTGCTGCTCTGCTTCGAGCTATGAAATATTACACGCCGTTTGTGGCGCCAAAGGGCAAAGATGGAGGTATTGACATTATAGCCTACTTGGATCCCCTCGGTGCTCAGACTCCAAGAATCAAGGTACAGGTGAAGCATAAGCCAGACACGTCTATTGGTGCTGCTGATGTGCGTGCGCTATCGGGTGTATTGAAGGCAGGAGATATTGCTTTGTTTGTGACAAGTGGCAGTTACTCTGCTGATGCCAGAAACGCGGCATCTGGAAGTGATAAGTTCGTGCGACTAATAGATGGTGATGAGTTTATTGAGATGTGGCAGGAATACTACGACAAAATGACCGATGATGACAAGAATATGCTCCCGTTGAAGCGTATATCGTTTTTGGGAAATAATGAATAAATGGAAAGATCAGCGGGACAGGCACTTGATTGCTTGATAAGTGAGAGGGCAGTGAGAGGTGGGTGAGATGTCAAAAGCACCTCTCACTGTTCTCAAAGCCTTTGCCACAGGCGGTTTCCGGCGTTTTGAGTGAGAGGTGGGGGTAAATCGTTTTTTTCTTGTCGAAGATCATGAGGCAATTTGTTATTTACACATTGTTTAGTAGCTGTTTATTTGTTGTTTAATTATTTTGTCCCAGATATTTGGAGACAAAATACAATTGAGTTACCTTTGCAACGTGATTTCAACAAAAACCTAAAATACGCAAGTTAACAAATAAATGATGGGAACGATAATGAAGAGTAGAAGAATATTCATGACGATGATGTGCCTGCTGATGTGTCTGGCAAGCTACTCATCATATGGTGACTTGCAGCCACGCTTTCCTGGTGGTGAAGAAGCTCTTATGGCGTTTATCGAAAAAGAAATGAAGTATCCCGACGAGTCTGTGAAGTATGGAGAACAGGGGCGAGTAGTCATTGAATTTACTGTGGATAAAAAAGGTAATATCGTCAACCCCAGAGTAATCAGAACAGTCACCCCATTGTTAGACCGTGAGGCACTGCGCATAGTCAGCAAGATGCCTCGATGGTTACCTGGGAAGAGAGACTGGATGTACGTTGACATGAAATATATCTTACCTATCATATTCAGCCTCGACGAGGCGGCTCTCAAGTTGGAGAAGCGTTCACATTCTAATATTGATCCTTCCAAGATTGTCAAGCAATGGCCGTCGTTCCCAGGCGGCGATATGGCTTTGCAGGATTTCATCAATAGAGAAATGGATTATCTGCCTGCAGCTATGAGAAAAGGTGATCAGGGGAAGGTAATCGTACGCTTTCTGATTGATTCAAAGGGTAATGTATTTAAGCCAAGGATATATAAGGGCATTTCCTCTTCTATTGACCGTGAGGCGCTGCGCATTGTCAGTAAGATGCCTCGATGGAAGTCTGCAAAGATGTTGAACGGCAAGACGGCAGAACATTGGTGGACTATTGTGATAAACTTTGATTTTACACCTATTGGATAAGATTTGTAGGGAAAAATATATATGACTATGAACGAGATTATAGCAATAATAATTTGTATGTTTGGCATTCAAACAATGAATGCACAGACAACACTGAGCATCGGTTTCTTAAAGAGTAATAAATGGATGATTCTTGAAGATGGTGTTGAAGAAGGAAAGAAAGATACAACATTCGTCTCTTTTGATAATAAGAAAATGTACACGTCTACCCATTACCATTTCTTCCATCCTGTAAAAAAGAAAGTCATTGATAGGACTCTAAAGTGTGAGGAGGCATATTATTTATCAAATACACTCCACAATAGTTATGATGCTGCAAAAGTCGGGAAAGCTACTACAGGAAAATATATCACGTTTCATAGTTTGACCGCAAGAGACGTAGATCCTAATGATTTTCAGACTTATGAGATTACACGAGAGAGTGACTCAGAGATTGTTTTAACCTTACGTAATTTCTCGCATAATTATTTAGATCTGATAGGGTTTCAACCAGACGGTGAAATGATATTAAAAAAGAAGCAATAAAGGTCCTGTAGCCTTAGCCCATTCCTCTATAGCTATTTCCTGCTTCGCTCCGCATTCGCACTCTCTTTGGTAGTCGCTGAGTGCTGGCGAAGATTGGCTATCTGTGCCAACTTCTGCTCCCGCGAGCAAGGATGCAATGACATTTGCATGACCTCCCGCTGCTCAGCGGCACGTTGTTCTGTTTCGAAGCGGTTTACATCTTCGACGCAATCTCCACGTTGCGCTTCATATACTGCGCAAAGTCGCTTGAGCTCATCGGTGATTGCTGAGATGCGGCTATTTTCTGCATCTTGCGCTCCGTCACTTCCTTGTGGAATTGGTTGAGATATGTCATAACTCATGTTGATATTGGTTTGTATGCTGCAAAATTACGCATTATTTTTGAATCCGCAAATAAAACAAAAGAAAATGCGTAATTATTTCTTTGAAAGATCATGGGAATAGGCGTTTGATTTCTTGACAATTGGGAAAAAACAAAGACCTCTTCCTGTTGAATTCTAGATATAATATGTAACTATCTGATTATCAGTTTAGAAATAGTTGAAAAAGAAATTATCCAAACAAATAATTTGTCGAAAAATGAAAAAATCCAAAGAAAAAATTCGGCCAAATCCGAAAAAATCCAAAGAAATAATCTAAAATCAGCAGGACAGATACAGCTTGAATTCTTGATATTTACCAATAACTGTAGTTAATGATACCTTCTGTTGAATTATCAGAAAAATCCAAAGTAATAAGCCAATCTTGTTGCCCTTTCCTACATTTTGGGGTTCTTCCTCCATCTCCATAGCAAGCCTGAAAACGATATTGGTGCTTACCATGTTTCAGCCATCGATTATCATTTCTTAATGTATCTGCAACTACTCTTTGGTTTACACTGTCAATAAACTGTTTAGATGGTATCTCTTCAAATTCAATAACAATCTTATCGCTAAAATCACCATGACAATCAATAATAGGATCAGAAATGTATTCCTTCACCTTATAATTGGGGATTTCCATTCCCATAGCATCCTCTAATGTCCCCTTATCGTCAAACTCGGAATGATGGGGCCATAAAGAACAACCAATATAGAGTCCCAAACCAATGCAGCACGCAATAACAACCTTCTTATTCATAATAATACCTTTTCATTTAATCTTCAACGTCCTACGGATTCTCTGAGACCCTTCGTCCTTTATAATTAATGTAAAACCAATCGTCACTCACCCATTCCCAATGTTCTTCATTAGGGTCATCCTTATGACCTGTGTATGTAACTTTGGCCTTTCCTCCTTGGAAAGGATATGCATACATAAATTGGGGCTTGACTGTAACATGTCCCAAAGAATCGGCAAAGCCCATAAGGCCCTCTTCGTTTACGATACGAAAATGTCCCTCGAACAAATAGTCGGGAGTAAAATTATCAACAACCAAAGCATGACACATCACTTCACCTTCAGTATTGATACACGTAATACCTCTTACTCCTGCCTCACAGACAAAACCTACAGGTGAAATGCTATCACTCACACAATAGTTAAAACGCCCGTAGGGTACTATTGTGTCGCCCTTTTCGTTAACGTAACCAACAGAAGACAGCCAATTGTCATTATCTTTGCGAACAGCATAGAGCCGCTTGCCTGTATAGCCACGTACTTGTCCTGCATGATGATGCTCATATATCGGATCAGGATTATATAGTGGTTCTCCGTCTGTCCTGATGACAATCCTCGTCAGCAAATCATTCGCAAAATAAAACGTGGCAGCCGCATCCAAACCGGTAGTCAAACATATTTTCTGAATATTCTCATTGATACTATCCAACTTCAGAATACGAAGCACTTCATCCCTCGTTAGACCTACATGCATGTTTTCTTCGAGACAAATCCTGCTATCTGTTATACTGGCATATATGAGAGGATAACTCAAGACTTTTTCACCTTCAATATACTCTTCGAAAACCAACTTATTACCACTGTCTTCGAAAAGGAAAAAATGCTTCGTCTTCCAATAGTCATCCAATACAGAACATGGCAGAAATGACAATGACTTTACGGGAGAGAACTCCATCCCAAAAGGATAGGTGCTATCATAGATAAGACAAGTTGGAAAAGCCGAAAGTGAATCACCATAAACTTTTTGTTCTTGGTAATCAGGATATTCCCCCTTTATCGCTGTATAACTTCTACCGCTAACAAAATTACTTGTAGAAATCATCGCTGTTACAACTATCAGATATTTGATAAAGATCCTCTTCATGTTCTCACTCATTATTCATGATTATCATTCTGTTAATTGTATCTTTGACTGCAAATATACGAATAAT
>JAEEGG010024091.1_pt1 | contig 11837 bp, 7 predicted proteins | sample 9134161 | NCBI WGS metagenome assembly JAEEGG01 (sample SAMN16246543, study PRJNA631951) | gut metagenome | biome: gut microbiome; feature: rumen; material: CR-attached | host: Bos | place: Iran: Karaj | collected 2018-10 | reverse complement strand
ACGACATGAGGATGATCAGGATGAGGGGCCAGTCCTTGATCTGTGGATGAACTTGCTGCATTTTCAGATTGCCGTACCAGGCAAACGTCATGAACGTATTGCTGACACAAAGCAGCACGATGGTACCAATTGCGCGAGATAACATATATTGGGGTTATGAGGGGTTTGTTGAGGAGTTTTGCAGCCAAGCATAGCTGCAGACTTGGACGATGATGGGGTGGCCAATATAGGCCGCCAATTATTACACTGCGGGAGCGCGGCGTTTCTTGAGCGCTTGACGCCTACGATGCTTGCGCCACTGACGGGTCTTCTTGTCGATGAGGAAGAGGAGGATGAGGGCGGTGACGATGAGGATAAAGGAGAGCATCTTCCAGTTGAGGTTGTTGCCCTTTACATGGCTCCACATCTCAAGCATGGCCTCGTTGCGGTCGGCGGTGTCGTGCATCAGGATGGAGCGCTCGATGACATCGATGTTGGGATAGAGCACGTGGTTGAGATGGGCAGCTTTCGAGTCAATCCATGTGGTGTCGCCCGTTTCTTCGTCCACTGAGGGGATGACGATGTCGCCGAAGTAATAACTGGCATCAACGGTCTCAGGGTAGTCTTCTTCACTGGCCATTCCTTCGAGCACCTCGGGCGTGCCGATGACGGAGACGTAGCCCGTTTCGTCCATGTTGCGGATAGCGACTTCCGACTGGCAGAGGAAGTTGATCCAATAGGAGGCAGCGCGCACATTCTTGGCATAGATGGGGATTACCCAGCCATCGAACCAGCAGTTGGTACCTTCCTGAGGCACCACGTATTCGAGGTTGCAACCCACTTCGGCAGCCTCGTCGATGGCCCAGGCAGCATCGCCGCTCCAGGTGAGGTTGACCCACGCCTTGCCTTGCGTCATGCGTTCCTTGCCGAAGTCGGCCTCCCAACCTGCAATCTGCGGACGAGCCTTGATGAGGATGTCTTCAACCGCCTTGATGTTGGCATCACTGAGGTTGGAGGCCTCGAAGTCGCGTGTAGTTTGTCCGCTCAGGATGTCGTCGTACTTGGCAAACTGAATCAATACGGAATAGACATCGCGAAAGGCATCCTTCACGTAGATTTTCTGCTGGAACTTTTCGTTCCAAAGAGCAGCCCAAGTTTCCACCTCCTCGGGTTCGACGAAATCGGTGTTGTAGAGGAAACCTGTTGTTCCGCCCATGTAACCGACGGCATAGTCGCTGACACGAAGCGAGGGATTGGCGAGGTCGAACTTGTCGTCGTCGTTTGGAGCCATCTGCTGGAATTTCTCTGCCACGAACGGGGCGACATTTCTTAACCAATTGGGTGTGTGGGTTCGGGCAAAGCCGGTGGTATCGATTTTCTGCAACAGGCCACGCTTGAGCATACGTTCGATGATGTATTCCGAGGGGCAGACCACGTCGTAATCCTCGTGTCCCACCTCGATCTGGGTGAGCATGTTCTCGTTGATGTCGAAGGTAGAATAGCGCACCTTGACGTCCTCGCCTGTCTGTTCCTTGTACCATGCCTCAAATTCCTCGATGAGCGAGAGATCAAGATAGTCGGCCCAGTTATAGACCTTGAGGATGTGGGCGCGGTCCTGTGCGATGGCTTTAGTAGAAAGGGGAACACTCGTCAGTAAGAAAAGCGCCGAGATGAAGAATAACAATATCTTTTTCATGTCGTTGGCTGCATTTTAGTTATTGCTCATTTGCTTGGCCGTCTTGAGGTTGTAGAAGACAAGGAGCACGAGGATGACGAGGAAAATGATGGAGAACAGGGGACGAAGTTCGGGCGTCAAGCCACCCTTGCGTGCATCAGCATAGATGTAGGTCGAAAGTGTCTCGACGGTGCCTGATCCTTTGGTGAATAGGGTGACAGCGAAATCATCGACCGACAGTGTGATGGCGAGGATGAACCCCGAGATCATACCTGACTTCAATTCGGGGATAATGACCTTGCGAAGCGCCTGCATCGGTGTGGCTCCCAGGTCGAGAGCGGCTTCGTAGAGGTTGGGATTCATCTTCATAAGTTGCGGCATGACGTTGAGCACCACGTAGGGCGTGCAGAAGGCGATGTGGGCGCAGATGACGCAGAAGAGACCACGGCCGATGCCGAGGAAGACGAAGAGCAGGAAGATTGAGATACCCGTGATGATGTCGGGGTTGATCATCGGGATGTTGTTGGTGAAGGTGATGGCCTGACGTATGCGACCATGGCGCATGTTGTGGATGCCAATGGCGGCAAATGTGCCGAGGATGGTCGAGACGGCAGCGGCAACGAGTGCGATGAGCACGGTGTTGTAGATGGCGTTGTTGAGCGCCTCGCCCGCTTCGCCCATCAGCAGGTTGCGGTAGAGGTTGGTCGAGAAGCCCGTCCATGTACCCAGCACCTTGGCTTCGGTAAACGAGAAGACAAGGATGAGCAGGATGGGAGCATAGAGCAGCAGCATCAGGACCCAGATATATGCGTTGGCAAATGCTTTCTTCATTTCTTTTTCGATGCGGTTACTCTTCATTGTCGAAGAAGGAGGTGAGACCAATCAGTATCAGCACGATGAGGGAGAGGGCTGCACCATAGCCCAGCAGGCCGGCATTGATGTTCTCCTGGATGAGGGTGCCGAAGAGCTTCACGTTGTTCATGGTGAGCAGTTCGGCCAAGGCAAAGGTCGAAATGGTGGGCATAAACACCATCACGATGCCACTATAGACACCTGGCATCGAGAGGGGTAGAAACACTTCGGTAAACACTTTTCGTGGCGAAGCTCCGAGATCCTGCGCTGCTTCGATGAGCGAACCATCCATTTTGAGCATTGTATTGTAAATGGGATAGACCATGAACGGAAGGAAGTTATAAACCATACCGAAGACCAGCGCGCCTTCGCCCAAGGGCAGATGAGCAAAGTCGAAGAGCGCCACGGTAGCGAGTGTGCGAAGCAACACGTTGATCCACATCGGCAGGATGAAGAGCGAGGCCATAACCTTGGGCAATCGGTACTCGGTTTTCGCCATGAAATAGGCGGCGGGATACCCAAGGAGGATGCATAGGATGGTGGTAATCATTGCTATGCCGATGGAATAAATGAGCGTGTTGAGCGAATCGGTCGAGAGGAAGAACTTATGGAAGTTGTGCAATGACCACTGACCTTCGGCATCCTGGAAGGAGTAATAGACGATCATGACCAGTGGCATGATCACGAAGACGAACAGAACAATGGCATAGGGCCACGCCCAGTTTGCTCGGTTTGCTACTATTTTCGATAACATATATCTTATCACGAATTATCGGATTTGCGAATTATTAGTTGTTAATTGATAATTCGGATGTCCTCGGGATTGATGCGGATACCGACCATGTCCCAATCCTCCCAAACGTCGTTGGTATCGACCTGGATGGTCGTACCGTTCTTGCACTTCACGTCGATGAGGTAGTGGTTGCCTTTGTAGAGGATGTTGCGAATCTGACCTTCGGCAGTGCCGTCGGCTGGATCGTCGAGCATATCCACTTTGTCGAAATCGACTGCAGCCTTTACCTGCGTGCCTTTGGCAAGCGTCAATGGCTTGGTCTCGAAGGTTGCACCCAGCATGTTGATGTGCGTGGAATCGACAACCGTGGCAGGAATGGTGTTGAAGAGGTTCTTGCGAGGCATAACATGAATATTCTCAGGAACTACGCTCATACCGACCTCCGAATCGACGGGATAGGCGGTGTAGTTTTGCACCTGAATCTCGTAGCCATCGGGTGTCTGGACGAGCATTTCGTAGTGGATGCCCTTGAAGATGCACGAGGTGACGCGGCCAGTCCATTGTCCATCGCTTGGTTCCTTATGCAGTACAACATCCTCGGGACGTATTACCACGTCGATGGGGGCATTGGGTTCGAAGCCCTTGTCGATGCACTCGAAATCCTTACCCATGAAATTCACCAGATAGTCGCGCTTCATCGTGCCGTTGAGGATGTTGCTTTCGCCGATGAAGTCGGCCACGAAGGGGTTGGCTGGCTCGTTGTAGATGTCGGTGGGTGTGCCAATCTGCTGGATAACGCTGTCGTTCATCACAACGATGGTGTCGGACATCGACAGGGCCTCCTCCTGGTCGTGGGTAACGAAGATGAAGGTGATGCCAAGGTCGCGGTGCATCTGCTTCAGTTCGAGTTGCATATCGACACGCAGCTTGTGGTCGAGGGCCGAGAGCGGCTCGTCGAGAAGCAGCACCTGGGGACGGTTGACGATGGCACGTGCGATGGCTACGCGCTGCTGCTGCCCTCCCGAGAGTTCGTTCACGTTGCGTTCCTCGTATTCGTTCATGCCCACAATGCGAAGAGCCGACATGACACGCGTGTCGATTTCGTCCTCGCTCACCTTCTGGAGTTTCAGGCCGAAAGCCACGTTGTCATAGACATTAAGATGCGGAAAGAGGGCATAGCGCTGGAACACCGTGTTGACGGGACGCTGATAGGGCGGCAGATCGGAAATGTCCTTGCCCGAGAGCAGTATCTTGCCTTCGGTCGGCTTCGTAAAACCGGCAATGATGCGCAGCAGAGTGGTCTTGCCGCATCCCGACGGACCCAGAAGGGTCACAAATTCGCCACGCTTGATGTTCAGACAGACATCGTTGAGCACCACCTTATTGTCGTCGAAACGCTTGGTGACGTGCTCCACCTGAATAATGTAGTCGTTGTTATTCATTTACCCATAATAAAACATAACACGGTGCAAAGATACCACAAATCTGTGACTATTCAAAATAAATGTGGACAAAACTGTATTTTTCCATAGCATTATGGTGGCTAAGGGAATAAAAATACAAATATTATTTGCCAAATAATCTTTTTATGAAAGATTTTTTGGAACAATCCGAATTATTCATTATCTTTGCGCCACACATTTCAAAATAACAATTAACAATTAACAAATAACAATTATTTCGCTTTAACCCTTAATCACATCTTATTCCTTATATACAATGAAACATCTTCTTCCAATTTTATTCCTCGGCTTTATGACCACAGCATGCAGCCAGGAACCACAACAGCGAGGCAATCTGCAGATGGGCGACTACGGATACCTTTATTGCCATATGTCAGACCACGGACAGTGGACTGCCTACGCTCTTTCGCGCGACGGACTACATTACCACGACCTGCTTTGCGGTGACTCCATATTCTCGGCTTTCGAGATGGCCAAGATCGAGGGAGGCACGCGTGATGCATATATTTGCCGCAAGATTGACGGATCGGGCTACCTGATGGTGACCACCGATATGAACAACTCGATGACCAAACGGATGAACAAAGGTGGCGAGTGGGAGAACTTCGGCATCGACCTGCTCACCAGTGACGACCTCATCCATTGGCAATCGACATCGTTCGACTTCCGCAAAGGCCTTTCGATCTTCTGCGATGGCGACGACACGACGAATCCTGCCTATAAGGATTTCAGCACCATCTGCCGTGTATGGGCTCCGCAGATCATCTGGGACGGTGACTATCGTTGGGCTGATGGCACGAAGGGCGGCTATATGATCTACTATTCGCTGCTCAACCGCCCTGAGGAGGATTACGATCGTATGTACTATTCGTATGCTGACCGTACTTTTACCCGCCTTACGCAACCACGCGTACTCATCGATTGGGGTTATGCTACGATTGATGCTGACATCAACTGGCTCGACACCGACCAGCAGTATCATCTTATGATCAAGAAGGAAGGTGGCCAGCCAGGTCTCTTCACTTCGGCCTCTCCATCGCTCTTGGGACCATGGCCTGAACCTGATGACAAGGATTTTGTCAACTTTGAGGGCAACAAGAAGTGCGAGGGTGTCTCGGCCTTCCAGATTGCAGGCGAGGACGGCTGGCGCATCGGCTACATCGAGTATAGCAGCAATCCCAAGAACTACCGCATCTGTAAGGCCGACAAGAATATGCGCAACTTCTCCGATCCGCACAACATCGAAGGCGTGAACGGTCCGCAGCATGGCTCGTTCCTGCGCCTTACCCAGGAGGAATATGAACGACTGCAGAATTGGAGCGATGGCGAAGAGGCTATGCACCTTGCTCCGGATGTTAGTAATCCTGTAATATCCGGGTTGTTCGCTGATCCCGAGATTCTTTATTCCGAAAAGACGCGTCGTTATTATCTCTATCCCACCACCGATGGCGTGGAGGGATGGCAGAACCACGACTTCCGTGTCTATTCTTCGCCCGATATGCGTCGTTGGCACGACGAGGGCGTGATGCTCGACCTGCAGAAAGATGTGACTTGGGCAGACAAGTGTGCTTGGGCACCCTGCATCATCGAGAAGCCTGTCTATGCCGACGGCTCGAAGACGAAGGTGAAAGGCTACAAGTATTACTATTATTTCGTGGCCGAGGGCAAGATTGGTGTGGCGGTTGCTGACGATCCTGCAGGACCGTTCCGCGATGCGCTGGGTCGTCCATTACTGACTCGAGAGGACAGCACCGAACCAGGTCAGGTCATCGACCCCGATGTATTTATGGATCCGAAGTCGGGCAAGTATTATCTCTATTGGGGCAATTCATTCCTCGCCTGCTCGGAACTCGCCGACGATATGGTGAGCATCGTGCCTGGTTCGACCCGCTATCTCATCCCAAGGGATAAGAAGAAGGATTTCCATTACAATGAGGGCACCTACGTCTTCTATCGCAATGGACTCTATTACTTTATGTGGAGTGAGAATGATACCCGCTCGGCACTCTATCAGGTACGTTATCTGATCAGTGATTCCCCCACAGAATTTGTTCGCAATGGTCAACCGGCGCAGGTAGAGCGTCAGGTGGTGCTGAAGCAGAATCCCAAACTTCAGATTTTCGGCACAGGACATCATTCTGTGATACAGGAGCCAGGTGCTGACCAATGGTATATTGTCTATCACCGCTTTGCGCGTCCTGATGCCATCAAGAAAGGCTGGGCTGCCGGCTACAATCGTGAGGTTTGCATCGACAAAATGGAGTTCAATGCCGACGGCACCATCAAGCCTGTTGTCGTGACGCTTTAGGTTAATTGTTCTATAACTGAGAATAGGACGCATGCCCATGCTTGAGGCTGCGTCCTATTCTTCGTCTGTCTCGTGATAAAGGCGGTGGGGCGGAATGATTGAGAGGATGTCGGGGTGATGATGGGTGCCGATGCTGATGGAGAAGCCGGCATCGAGAAGTTGGTGGGCGAGTTGTGGCCCTTTGCGGAAACCGTGAATAATCAGGGGAGGGGTATTTTCACTCGTCCCCTTTGATTGTGTCATATAAGGCTTGGCTTCGGCTATGACCTGACTCCAAAGTTTGACACAGTGGATAATGACAGGTTTGCCCAATGATTGGGCGGATTGAAGTGCCGCGCGAAAGGCGGAGAGTTGCAAGTCGAGGGGTGTGGAACAGAGTCCGTCAAGACCACATTCGCCGATGGCGACGAAATAATGATCGTCGCGGTACTGTTCCACAGCACGTAGGAATGTATCGATGCTGCTTTCGGTGAGATGCCAGGGATGAAGTTGGATGCTGTAGTACTGACGTTCGTCGAGCGGCTTGTTGCGATTGGCATCAACGACAACACCCACCCCCTCGGCTGGAACCGAGAGGATGGATTCTGGACGGCCGGGAGTGTGGGTGTGTATGTCAGTAAAGGAGGAGAGCAAGGGGTGAGGGGTAATTGATGTTGCGATGGCATCGCAACAGACGGAACGAGACTGTGAGGGGTTATTTCCTGAACGCCTTTTGGCTTGGACTGATGGTGATGTGGCCAGAGGAGGGGCGGACAGGACGACCGAAGAGGTCGTAGTGGCGAATGACGGGGGCATCGTCGATGGTGATGGTTTCGATGCCCGAGGCATTATAGACGCGCACTTCGATGGCTGCGGGTATGGACGATGATCCAGTGGAATCGGAGAGTTTGAGGAGTTGCTCGTCACCATAAGCATCGCGATAGTAGGGACGGGCATAGTATTTCTTCATGCCCTTTGCTTCGGTGAGCGTACCGCTGATGGTGATGGTGTCGGACAGGGCACTCATGGCTATCTCTACATCGTTGCCGATGGTAAACGCAGGTTGGACATTGGTGCTTTGACCAGTATAGAATCGGATGCCCATACGGTCGGAGAACTTGCCACCCACGTTGCTGACAATCAGTTGGAACTCTATCTCGCCATCTACCTCGCATCGTTCAGTAAGAAGTTGTGGTGCCTCGACAAGAAAGAGTGAAGCGGGTGATTCCTCGGTGAACTTGGTCGAGAAGGCGATAGGGATGTCGGTAGGACAATCTTGCATCTCATAACCCATCGGGATGTTGTAGGCGTGGAGTCGTGCACTCCATTCGCCTTCCTGAGTAATCTTGAAAGGAATCTTGGCAGTGTAGGTTCCGCCTGCAGGAATGAAGACGTGCAGATCTGGACAGTCGCAGTCAGGAATGTCGGTCTCTTTCCCATCAGGGGTGATGATTTCGAGAGAGATGGCTCCGCTGAAGGGGTCGTTGCCCAAATTGTCAAGGTCAATGATGGCTATGTACTCCTTGCCGACAGCTAATTCTTGCCCCTGGAGGCTGAAGTTGCGGCCTTCGATGATGTTGGTGCCTGAACAATTGGTAATGGCGGTGATTAATTCGTCCTTGACGGAGAATTCGATTTTCGGCGTATAGTAATAATGGGTGGGCACTTCGCAAATCACCGTGTCGGCATCGAACTGCTCGAAGCAAAGGCGTGCGGAATAGTCGCCATCGGCCAACCCTTGGGCATAGCCATAAGTATTGGTCCATGCATAATAGTAGCGGTTGTGGCGACGGTCCCATGTGCCGTAGGGATAGATTGTGATGGTGTCGCCCATTTCGTAGCGCACGTGTTGACCGAGGTCGTTGAGCACCTCAACACCGCTCACACCCCTCAGCGTGTCGTAAGACGTATTTTCGAAATAGGCACTTAAGACGTATGCGTTCTCGTTGCTGTTGAGCCATGCACCGCTCGACTTGACTTGACTGAAGAGGCGGCCGACGCCTTTATCGGGGCAAACCTGAATGACTGCATTTTGACCCATACAGAAACCAACCTCGGTTTCGGTAGCACCGATACCTGCTCCATATGGATTGAGGATGCTGATGTCAAAGTAGCCGTTGTACCAACCGTCCCAACCCCAGTTGACATGGAAGAGGCCATCCTTGTCGATGCCATCAATAACGAAGGCATGACCTGCCTCGTCGCTGCTGGCCGAGAAGATGATTGGACGACCTGCCTCAAGTTCACTGATGAGCAGTTCGTTCCAGTCATCGAAGGAGTAGCTTTCACGATAGACGGTTGCGGCACGTTCGTTGTAATCGAAATGATCGCGGAGGGCTTTGGGAATGTGCTCGGTATAGGTTCCGCTACCGCCTGATTGCCACATCATATCGATGGACACTCCGCAATGGTAACTAAGTTTGGCTGCTTCGGCTTCTTGTTCAGGGTTAGCATAGGCAGCCCGGCCATATTTTGGCAGCATCAGGTCCCAGTTGTAGGTGACTGAATCGTAATTGACGGTGTGGGTAGTGCCTTCCCATGTCCAGGTGTGCGAGCCGGTGCCCTGATTAGGGTGTTTCCAATAAAGCATGACTTGAGCCATTGCAGTGGCAACGCAACCTACGGGAGTGCCTGGTGGGCACAGACGGTTGTAGGGGTCGGCCTGATCCCATTCGATACGACCAAGCAAAGGGCGGATGACATTCGATGTGGCGCGTTGGGCAGAGTTGCTGCCCAGCTGGGTTTCAGGATGCTCGGCGACATAGGCGGCACCCTGCTCGACACATTCAAGCCAGTACTGCATATTGGCAGGAATGGGTACATCGGCAGGAATGGGAGTGTCGGTATATCCCATGACTTTGGCTTCGGAAAAGGGGACAGCGACGACTTGCATACTACCGGAGGGAATGACCTCCATTTCGACGCGTTGACAATGCTCGACCTGCAGGCGGCTGCCAGGGACCAATGGGTGGGAAACTTGTGCAAAAATGTTCGTGATTCCAACTCCTGCTATTGCAAGGGAGAGAAGGTGACGAAGGGTGGGGAATGACATGAATAGGTTTGATTATTGTTTATAAATTGGGCGACAAAGATAGTCAGAAATCTTAAAACCATCAAGGATTTTCCGAAATATTTTGTCTTTTTGAAAAAAATGACGCTGAAAATTTGGAAAATAGAAACTAAAGTGATAACTTTGCCCCTTAATTATGAATAAAATGTTGTTTTCAACCTTGCGATATGGATTCGCAGCAGCTATGATGGTGCTTGCTTTGCCGGGATGTGCGCAGAGCAAGACACAACGGGTGAATGAGGAGATAGCGCGGGCATCAGTACGTTTCAATGATGCTCCGCCTGTGGTTGATGCAAATAAGCGTTATCACTTGCCTGTCGATACACGTCCTGCATTGGCAGGCAATTATGGTGAATTGCGCCCCGACCATTTTCATGGAGGCTTGGACTTCAAGACCGATCAGACTATCGGACATCCTGTCTATGCCTTTTCGGACGGTTATGTGCGTCGCGTGGGCATCAATGCCTATGGCTATGGGTTGGCACTCTACGTGGAGCATCCAGACCTGGGGCTCACGTCGGTGTATGGACATCTCGACACGTTCAGCAAAAAGATATGGAAGAAGGTACGCGAGCGTCAGGTCAGTGAGGAATTGAATAACTGTGATATTACCTTTGGTCCCGAGGATTTGCCCGTGAAGTATGGCGAGGTGATTGCCTTGAGCGGCAATACCGGAAGTTCGGGAGGCCCGCATGTGCACTTCGAACTGCGCAATATCCCCGATGATGACAACGACATCTGCTACGACCCGATGATGTTCTTCCTGCGTGAACTGAAAGATACACAGGCACCGCGCATCAGTTTTGTTTATCTTTATCCGATGCCAGGCGAGGGATTGGCCAACGGCATGACCACACGACAGGTGAGCCCCGTGACGGGAGTATGTGCCACGACGGGCGGTATCGGGGGCAACGTAACGAAGCCTTTCACCGCATGGGGACGTGTAGGACTGGCTCTTAAGGCCTACGATTACATGGACGGGCAATCGAATCGTTATGGCGTGAAGCAGTTACGATTGCTGATGCGCCTCGAAGGTCAATTTGCCGACAATGGCGAGCCGCTCTACCAGGAGATCTTCAGTTTCAGACAGGATGCCTTCCGCTATTCTGAGAACCGTTTCAACAATTCGGTGACCGACTATGCCGCATGGGTAGGTCAGAAATCGATGATCATGAAGTCATTCATCGAACCCGGCAACTTTTTGCAACAGGTCGATCCCGCCGTGGGTGATGGCATCGTGGACATAAATGAGGAGCGTGCCTACCACTTCGTCTATGAACTTACCGATGCACATGGTAATTTCACTTCGCTTGATTTCACTATCCGCGGTGTGCCGCCTACAGAACCTATTCCTGCTGCAGAGCACAACGAGGCCTTCTGGGCACAGGCTATGCAACCTCTTGAGATCGATACGGCAGGATGCTATTTCCGTGCTGCGCCAGGTGTGTTCTATACCGACGTGGATTTCCGTTTCAGCATTGCAGACAAGGCGCAAGCCACGCGCACAGTGACACGTTACCGCAAGAACCGAAAAGGTCGCCGTATAGCATACAAGGCTGAGGAGAAATACGACGTGCCATGTGTTTCGAAGGTGTATACCTTGGGAGAAACCCTGATACCGCTACATACCTGGTGTGACTTGAGCATTGATGTGCCAGATTCGGCGGTACATCCCGAGCAACTCTATTTGGCCAATGTCGATGGCGAGGGTGCTGTGAGAAACTCCAGTTATGAGGCTCCGACAAAGAAAGGTAAGCCGGCACGCATCAGCGGACAGG
>JAEEGG010024088.1_pt1 | contig 11838 bp, 10 predicted proteins | sample 9134161 | NCBI WGS metagenome assembly JAEEGG01 (sample SAMN16246543, study PRJNA631951) | gut metagenome | biome: gut microbiome; feature: rumen; material: CR-attached | host: Bos | place: Iran: Karaj | collected 2018-10 | reverse complement strand
AGTGGGCCGAGGGAAACACGACCCCGAATGGGTGGCCGAACTCATAGAGAGCGGCACCCGCGGAGATGCCGGCGAGTCCGTTCCGGGCAACGCCTTGTTCCTCAATAAAGTAGAATACTAATCAGCGGATTCCCCAAAGGACAACGCCTACGGAAACGGAGACGTTGAGGGAGTGCTTGGTGCCCTGCTGGGGAATCTCCAGGGCAAAGTCGCAGGCGTCTACCACGGCCTGCTGCACACCGTCCACCTCGTTGCCAAAGACCAGGGCATAGCGGGCCGAATGGTCTCTCCGGAAGGCATCCAGCTTCACGGAATGCACAGTCTGCTCTACGGCAACAACCGTATAGCCTTGGGCCTTTAAACTGCTCACCAAAGCCACAACGTCCCGTACGTGCTCGAAGGGGACCACTTCTTCGGCCCCCAGGGCAACTTTGCGAAGCTCCGGGGACGGAGGTACCGGGCAGATGCCGCCCAGGTAGACCTTGTCCACGCCAAAGGCATCGGCCGTGCGGAAAGCGCTGCCCACATTGTGCGCGCTGCGGATGTTGTCCAGCACCAGCACCACCCCGCTGGAGGGGCGCACGGAACGGTACTCATCGGCCGAAATCCGGCCCAGTTCTATATTAAGCAGTTTTCGATCGGTCATTGCGTTTTTTCATTAGCGGGTCCAGGGTGGCCAGTACGCCGGGCAGTACGAAGAGGATGAGGATGAGCACCGCAAAAGCGCCTATGGACAGGCTTCTGAGGATGGCGGAAATCATAGGATCCTTCATAACCACGTGCATCACAAAAGGAACGATGGTGAGGATGAGCCCGGAGGTAAGGATGGAGTGCGAAGAGTCCTGGTAGGCTTTGGAGAGGGCCGAAGAGATATCGGCCTTCTGCCGGTACTCCAGATAATAGTGCGTAAAGAGGATGGTATAGTCAATGGTAGCTCCCATCAGGATACCCTGGATGATGAGGTACGACAGGTAATACATAGTATTGCCGCCCAGGCCGCTGGCCCAGATGTTTACATACACGCCCGCCATAATGGTCATCACCAACGGAATGGGAATGAGCACCGAGCGGAAGTTGAAGGCTACGATCAGGAAGATGGACAGCACAGTGAGGACGGTCAGGAGCAGGAGCTCGGAAGGGAAGCCTTCCTGGAGCTCTCTGTACATTTCGGCCTCGCTGATCCAGTAGTGAGGGCCCTGGAGGCTTTCGTCGGCCAGTTTTCTGCTCCGGTCTATCATTACGGAAGTGCTCTCACTCTCTACCGGGAGGTTGTTGAGGGCTATGGCGCCGGAGAAGTTCTGGCCCTTGAGCTGGCCCAGACCCAGCAGAAGCTCTTCGCGGGCTTCCGTAATGAGGGTGCGGGAGCTGTCCGGCACAAAGGCACTTAAAGTGGGATTGGCCAGGAGCGTATCGGCTACAAAGTCCAGCAGTTCGCCGGGAGACATCTTCCAGGTGGGGTCAAAGCCCTTCTGGGCACCGGAGTAGAGGAATAGCAGGTCCAGCTGATCTTTGGAAACGGAAATGCCGGCGGCCGAAAGGGCTCCATAGACCCGGGCCGAAGAGTATTTCACGGACGAGAAAGCCATCTCGGCCAGAATCTCCATAGGAGTGGGCGGGACTTCTTCCTCGACGACGGGTTCGGGTTCTGCGATGGTAACCGGTAGGGCAACGACCGGCACTGCGACAACCGTATCGGCCTGCACCGGGATAGCCTCCACGGGGGCTAGGGCAACGGTGTCAAGCTTGGCGGCCAGGCGCGGCCCGGCGGCCAGGATGGAATCTACCTTGGGCCCCATCTCCTCCATCTGCGCCTTGGCATCCTTGGGAATGAAGGCGGCGTAGCGGCGGTTGGGGAGAATCTTTTCCCGCACATATGTAAGCATCTCGGCGGCCGACATGGTTTTGCCGCGCTTGCCGGCCAGACGGTACAGCGTAGAAACCTGGCTGGCGTTCAAATCCAAGAAGGCGGCCATCTCCGCTGCCGTACGGGGCGCAGTGAGTTGCTCATAGGTGAGGACTCCGTCGGGTTCGGGTTCGGGGGTCACGGCAACCGTGTCAACCGGGATGATTCGGGCCAGGGTGTCCGGGGCCTTGACCAAAACGGTAGTATCGGCCTTTACTTTTAAAGTATCTTCTTTTACGGGAACGGGTTCCGGCTCCGGCTCAATGGCCGGTTCGGGTTCGGGCTCCGGTTCCGGGAACAGGACCTTGGGGTCAAAGCCTTCCGGGACCAGTCCCTGGGCCGAAAGGTCTTCCACCAGATCCATCATCTCCTGGAAACTCATCCTCTCGCTGCGCTGGGGATGGAAGCGGGCGTAGTACACCAGGGAAAGCATTTCCTCGGGCAGGGCGCCGGCATCCTCGGGGGCGAATTCGGCAAAGAGTTCCCGCATCTGGTCCGCCGTCCGGGGCCTCAGCACCAGCGACGGATAACTCAAGGTACGGGTAATGCCCGGAACGGTAGTCAGCGTATCCATCAGCGCCGTGATGGCGTCTTCGTCCGTATTGGAATAAAGCAGCAGGGTAGCGTTGCTGGTGGCGTCTTTCTCATTCAGGACCGTGCTGTTCCAGTTGGGTGCAAAGGAAAGCACCGTTCTGTTTTTCAAATAGGCAAAGCCGGCAAAGATGGCAATGAAGAGCACCAGCAGGAGATAACGGAACTTATGCTGAAAGCGGGCAATAGGGCCGAAGGGCAGCCGGGGGATCTTCTTTCTGGTGGCTTCCACCGCCCGGTCTCCGGCAATGATGAGGAAAGGAAGGACGGTGAAGTTGCAGATGAGGGAGAAGGTGACGCCTTTGGAGAGCGCGATTCCCAAATCGCCGCCAATCTTGATCTTGATGAAGCAGAGCATCAGCAGGCTCACGATGGTGGTGAAAGCGCTGCTCAGAATGGACGATGCCGCTCCGCTGATGGCCCCTTCCATAGCGGCTTCCTTGTCTTTGCCCAGGGCTTTTTCCTGCCGGTAGCGGTTCATCAGGATGATGCAGTAGTCCATAGACAGTACCATCTGCAGCACCGGAGTAAGCATATTGGTTACCATGGACACGCCGGGCAGGAGGGCGTTGGTGCCCATATTGAGGGCCACGGCAAAACCGGTGGTAACCAGGAACAGCACCACTTCCATCACGGAAGAGCACATCACCAGCAGCACCGCAAACAGCATAGCCACGCCAATGGCCAGGATGCGGGGCAGCTCGGAGGGCATCAGGTCGTTGCCGTCGGCAAACAGGGCGCCGAATTCCTGCATTCGGCCCTGTAAGGTGGGCAGTTCCTGTTCCATCACGTCCAGTCCCTGCTTCATCAGGTAACTGTCCGGAAGGAACTTGGTCATATCCGTGATGATATTGAGTCTGGGGATAAGGAGCACGCTGGCCATCATCAGGATGGTCATCAGGGCAAAGATCCCTTTTCTATATTTCACCAGAAAGCGTGACATGCGTCTGCAAAGGTAAGGCTTTTCCAACAAAAAAGCGTATATTTGTGAATCCATTTAAGTAAGGGATTCAAAGTAACATAAAGTATTATATACTATTCATGAAAAACGATCTTCAAGTATTTGACCTCATCAAGAAGGAGCAGGAGCGCCAGTCTTCCGGTTTGGAGCTGATTGCCTCCGAAAACTATGTTTCTGACCAGGTTCTCGCCGCCATGGGTTCCGTCTGCACCAACAAGTATGCAGAAGGTTATCCCGGCAAGCGCTATTACGGCGGTTGCGAGGTAGTGGACCAGATTGAGCAGCTGGCCATCGACCGCCTCTGCGCCCTCTTTGATGCAGAGTATGCCAACGTGCAGCCGCACTCCGGCGCCCAGGCCAATATGGCCGTAACCATGGCCATCCTCAAGCCCGGAGACACCTTTATGGGTCTGGACCTCTCTATGGGCGGTCACCTTACCCACGGTTCTCCCGTGAATGCCAGCGGTCTGCTTTACAACCCCGTGGCATACGGCCTCAATCCGGAAACCGGTCGCGTAGACTACGACGAGATGGAGCGCAAGGCCCTCGAGTGCAAGCCCAAGCTCATCATCGGCGGTGCATCGGCCTATTCCCGTGAGTGGGACTATGAGCGTATGCGCGCCATCGCAGACAAGGTGGGTGCCATCCTCTGGATTGATATGGCCCATACCGCCGGCCTCATTGCCGCCGGGCTCCTCAAGAACCCCGTCAAATACGCCCACATCGTTACTTCCACCACCCACAAGACCCTGCGCGGACCGCGCGGCGGTATCATCCTTATGGGTAAGGACTTTGACAATCCCTGGGGTCTCACCACTCCCAAGGGAGAGATCAAGAAGATGAGCGCCATCCTCAACGGCAGCGTCTTCCCCGGCATCCAGGGCGGTCCGCTGGAGCACGTGATTGCCGCCAAGGCCGTGGCCTTCTTCGAGGCCTCCCAGCCGGAATATGTGGAGTACCAGAAGCAGGTAGTGGCCAATGCCGCCACTATGTGCCAGGCCTTCATTGACAAAGACTACAAGATCATTTCCGGTGGTACGGACAACCACCTTATGCTCATTGACCTCCGCACCAAGTTCCCGGATCTGACGGGCCGTGTGGCAGAGAAGGAGCTCGTAAGGGCCGATATCACCGTCAATAAGAATATGGTGCCCTTCGACACCCGCAGCCCGTTTGCCACCAGCGGTCTCCGCATTGGCACGCCGGCCATCACTTCCCGCGGCTTCGAGCAGAAGGATATGCTGGCCATCGTAGAGCTCATTGATGCCGTCCTGGCTTCGTCCAACGAGCATTTTGCCGCCCTCACCGCCAAGGAACCCACCGAGGCCCAGACCGCCGAGCTCGCCGCTCACCAGCAGGTTCTGGAAGAGGTCAAGCGCAAGGTGCATATGATGACCGCCGGCCGTCCCCTCAACCGTTACTAATATGAAAAAGATGCTCATCCTCCTTGCCTTCGTGGCCAGCCTGCTTTCCTGCGGGAAAGACCAGAAGGAACTGTCCGTTACGGTATCTACCGGAGCAGCCACTCAGATAACCGTCTCTTCCGCCACGCTCAACGCCTCTTTCAGCAATGCTGTGGGCCTGGTCCGTGAAGTGGGTTTCGAGTGGGGAGAGTCGGCCACTGAACTTGGACACACCCAGCAGGCAGACTGGAACCTGGGTCAGACCAGTTTCTCGGCCACCATTGACAACCTGGGAGACAATAAGACCTATTATTACAGGGCTTATGTAATCCTGTATGACAAGGATAAAATCCAGACGTTCTCCGGTGCCGTTACTTCGTTCCAGACGCTGGAGCAGACCCAGCCTCAGCCCACGCCTGCCGGCAACCAGCCCGGCTGGGCCGAACTCCCGGTAATGAAGATCAAGTCCAACGGCGACTATATGGTCAATGAGGAGGATGCCAATCAGTACTACGCCTGGCATATCTGCCCGGATGTTAACGGTCCCACGGGAAAGGCCCGTAACTATACCGTCTGCTACAGTGCAGAAGACCATGTAGCTTACTGGGTAGCTGCTCCCCGTCACCCTATGTACTCCACGGCAAACACTTCTCGTACCGATGCCTACACTTGGGATCCCAAAATCCCCAAGGAGATTCAGTACAATCGGGAAGGCGCCAATGCCGGACCTTCCAGCGGCTGCAACCGTGGCCATCTGCTAGGGTCGGCCGAGCGTCGCGTAAGCAAAGCCACCAACCAGCAGGTGTTCTACCACACCAATATCGCCCCTCAGCTCAGCAGTGGTTTCAACACCGGAAACGGCGGCTGGAATATTCTGGAAGGATTTGTGGAGGGCCAGGAATGTAAAGACACCCTGTATGTGGTCATTGGCTGCTACTTCAAGGACTATAAGGATGCTTACGGCAAGGAAGCCAAGGCCAAGAAGATCTCATACGGTGGCCGAGAGGGAGACGTTTCCCAGCCCACGATGTTCTACTATGCTCTTCTTCGCACCAAGGCCGGCAACTCCGGCAAGAGCGTGAAGGACGTTTCGGCCGATGATCTCAAGTGCGCCGCTTTTGTGCGTACCCACACCAACGACCACAAGGGCCAGGCCGTCACCGCTACGGAAATGATGACCATTGCCGAACTGGAAAAGATTACAGGCTTCTCCTACTTCCCCAACGTGCCCAACGCCCCCAAGACCAGCTTCAAAGCTTCCGACTGGGGACTCTAGTAGATGTCCGATAACTGAAAAAGGGATGCATCAGACGATGCATCCCTTTTTGTTTGATAAACGGCTCTAGTCCAAACTGTGAATGGCCAGGCCGCTGCGGAGCTTGGGCTCGAACCACGTGGTCTTGGGCGGCATGATATTGCCGGTGTCGGCAATATTGATGAGCTGCTGCATAGACACGGGGTACAGGGCGAAAGCTACCTTCATTTCTCCGGAGTCTACCCGGCGGGAGAGTTCTCCCAGGCCGCGGATACCGCCTACGAAATCGATTCGCTTGTCCGTACGGAGGTCCTTGATGCCCAGGATCTTATCCAGAACCAGGTTGGAGAGGATGGTTACGTCCAGTACGCCAATGGGGTCGTTGTCGTTGTAACGGCCGGACTTGGCGGTGAGGCTATACCATACACCTTCAATGTACATAGAGAAGTTGTGCAGACCGCAAGGGTGGTAAATCTCCGGGCTCTTTTTCTCAACCACGAAGTCTTCTTCCAGGGCTTTGAAGAAATCCTTGGTGCTGAGGCCGTTGAGGTCCTTCACCACGCGGTTGTAGTCTATGATGGCCAGGTGGCTCTGCGGGAAGCAGACGGCCATAAAATAGTTGTACTCCTCGTTTCCGGTGTGGTGGGGGTTCTGGGCTTTCTTTTCGGCCCCTACGCGGGCGGCTGCGGCGGTGCGGTGGTGACCGTCGGCCACATAGAAGGCGTCAATGTCCTTGGTGAAGATTTCCGTGATGCGGGCAATGGTGGCATCGTCTTCGATGACCCAGAAGGTGTGGGTGAAGTTGTTTTCATCCACAAACTTGTACTCGGGCTCTCCGGCGGCGGCCTTGGCCACTATGGCGTTGAGTTCTGCGTTGTCTTTGTAGGCGAAGAAGACGGGCTCGATATTGGCGTTCTGGATACGGACGTGGACCATACGGTCGTCTTCCTTGTCCTTGCGGGTGAGTTCGTGCTTCTTGATGATGCCTTCGGCGTAGTCGTCGGTATGGGCGCAGAGCACCAGGCCGTACTGGGTACGGTCTCCCATGGTCTGGGCATAGACGTAGTACTTCTCCTTGTTGTCCTGCACCAGCCAGCCTTTGGCTTTCCAGGCCTTGAAGTTCTCAACGGCCTTGTCGTAGGTGCGCTGTTCGTGCTCTCCGGCAATGGGCCGGAAATCGATCTCCGGCTTGGTGATGTGCAGGAGGCTCTTCTCACCGGCCATAGCCAGGGCTTCCTCGGAATTGAGGACGTCGTACGGCGGGGCGGCTACCTCGGTAACCAGGTTCTTGGGCGGGCGGATGGCCGCAAAGGGTTTTACGCGTACCATATTATTTGTTCACTTGGAATTTACAGTTACCGGTGGCAAAGAAATCCACAATCTGACGGGCGGCGGCGAGGCCGGCGTTCACGTTGGCCTCGGCGGTCTGGGCTCCCATCTTCTTGGGCGTGGCAAATACGCGCGGGCCGAATTTCTCCTGCAGGGCGGCGTAGTTGTCGGGCATCACGTCGGCCACGTACTTGAGGTCTTCGCGCTCCTCCAGGGCCTTCATCAGGCCATCCTCGTCAATAACCTCCTTGCGGGCGGTGTTCACCAGCGTGGCACCCTTGGGCATCTTGGTAATGAGGTCGTAGCCGATGCTCTTGATGGTGGCGGGCAGGGCGGGGATGTGGATGGAGAGATAATCGGCCGAAGCATACAGCTCTTCCACGGAGTGGACGGGCTGGGCGCCGCCGGCGACAATCTGTTCGTCGGTGAGGAAGGGATCCAGAGCGCAGATTTCCATACCCAGGGCCTTGGCCTTCTGGCCCACCAGGCGGCCCACGTTACCGTAGGCCTGGACGCCCAGGCGCTTGCCCTGGAGTTCGGAACCGGTGGCGGGGGTGAACTGCGTACGGGCCATAAAGATCATCAGGCCCAGGGCGAGTTCGGCCACGGCGTTGGAGTTCTGGCCGGGGGTATTCATCACTACGATACCGCGTTTGGTGGCGGCTTCCAGGTCCACGTTGTCATAGCCGGCGCCGGCACGTACCACAATCTTGAGCTTGGGAGCGGCAGCCATCACTTCCTCCGTCACCTTATCGGAGCGGATGATCATGGCCTCTACATCGGCCACGGCGTTTACCAGATCGGCCTGTTCGGCGTATTTCTCGAGTTTCACAACCTGGTGGCCTCCTTCGGTGAGGATGGACACGATGCCTTCAACGGCCTTGGCGGCGAAGGGCTTCTGGGTGGCGAGTAAAACCTTCATTATTTCTTCAGTTTTTCAAATTCTTGCATGCAGTCTACCAGGGCCTGGACATCTTCTACGGTGCAGGCGTTGTACAGGGAGGCGCGGAATCCGCCCACGGAACGGTGGCCCTTGATGCCCACCATGCCGCGCTCCTTGGCAAAGGCGAAGAACTCGTCCTGGAGGTCTTCCTTGCCGGGGGCCATCACAAAGCACACGTTCATCAGGGAACGGTCTTCCTTGGCGGCGGTGCCCACGAACATAGAGTTGCGGTCAATTTCTCCGTAGAGGAGGTCGGCCTTCTTCTGGTTGATCTTCTGGATGGCCTCTACGCCGCCCATACTCTTGATCCACTTGAGGGTCTCGTTCATGACGAAGATGTTGAACACGGGAGGGGTGTTGAACATGGAGAGTTTGTCAATGTGGGTGCGGTAGTCCAGCATGGTAGGGATGTGGCGGGTAACCTTGCCCAGGGCGTCCTTCTTGATGATGGCGAAGATGACGCCGGCAGGACCCACGTTCTTCTGGGCGCCGCCGTAGATGAGGGTGTACTTGCTCACGTCCACCGGACGGGACATGATGTCGGAGGACATATCGGCAATCAGGGGGCAGGGGCAATCCATATCCTTCTTGATTTCCGTGCCGTAGATGGTGTTGTTGGTGGTGATGTGGAGGTAATCCAGATCTGCAGGAATTTCAAATCCCTTGGGGATATAAGTGTAGTTCTTGTCTTTGGAGCAGGCAATGGCATAGGCCTCGCCAATGCCCTGGGCCTCTACGAGGGCCTTGTGGGCCCATACGCCGGTGTCCAGATAGGCGGCCTTCTTCTCCAGATAGTTCATGGCCACATAGAGGAACTGCAGGGAAGCGCCGCCGCCGAGGAACACCACCTCGTGCGTGTCGGGAATGTGAAGGAGTTCCTTCCACAGGGCACGGCACTCGTCCATGACTGCATCCCACTCCTTGGTGCGGTGGGAGATGGACAATACGGAAATACCGGTTCCGGCAAAATCCTTCAGGGCCGCGATGGCATTGTCGATGGCCACCTGCGGCAGGAGGCAGGGGCCTGCGTTGAATACATGAACTTTCTTGGACATGATGTTAATATTTTTAAGCTAAAATTACTATAATTCTTCCAAATTTACAAAACTTTCCAGTTTTTTCTTAAAATTTTCCTCTTCCGAGAGGCGAACCCTTACGGTAAACGCACAACTTTCCCCGAAATCCTGGTCCCGCGGGGAGAGGTCCATCTCCTTGAGGACCTTCATCACGTCGTTCATGGCCAGGTAACCGAACTGCAAGCGGAAGTGCTTGCCGGCAATCTTGGGAACGACGGCCGCCTGCTGGAGGGCATCGGCCGTAGAGGTTTTATATGCGCGGATGAGACCGGGGATTCCCAGCTTGATGCCGCCGAAGTAGCGGACGACAACGACCAGCACGTCACTCAGGCCGAGGGAGTCTATCTGTCCCAGGATGGGCCTTCCTGCGCTGCCGGAGGGCTCCCCGTCGTCCGAAGCGCGCCAGACGTCCCCTTTATAGCCCAGCCGGTACGCGAAGCAGTGGTGCCGGGCGTCGTGGTATTCTTTTTTGAGGGCCGACACATGCTCTTTCACCTGGTCTTCGGTTTCCACGGGGTAGGCGAAGGCGATGAAACGGGAGCCGTTGTCCTTGAAAAGCCCCTGGGAAGGAGCCTCAATGGACTGGTATGCGTCGAATTGATTCACAACACACAAATTTAATGCTTTTTCCGTAAAAAAGTAGTATCTTTGACATGCGAAAAACACAACCTATGGTATTTCAGATAAGGGTGACCCTTTCGGGCATCAAAGGATTTTACAGAGTATATAAGGTGAACGGCGCAACCACGCTGTACACACTTCATAAACAGCTTCGCGCAGACCTGGAATTCCCCCAGGACCAGCTCATCATGTTCAAGGCACTCAGTGTCACCGGAGACGTCGTAGGCCGTTACGGCCTGTTCGACCTGGGCTTCGGAACGGCAGACCAGATGCCGCTGGAGAAGGCCGTCAAGGCCGGCGCGGACAGTTTCGTCTATTTCTACGACGTCACCAACCGCAAGAGCGTCAACATCACCGTGGAAGGTGAACTTGTGGGGGAAAAGGTCCTTCCGGACTTCCCGGTCCTGGCAGAAAGCAAGGGCCCCAATCCCATCGAGTTTGAGAACGGCTACGTGGCCTTCGAAGACCTTCCGGAGCGCCAGCGTCATCTTCCCGGCGAGGAAGAGGACGATGATGACGAGGATTTCGGCGACGAGGAAGAGGAAGAAGAAGAGGACGACGAAGACGGCAAGGAAATCTTTGACGAAGACGAGCAGTAGTGTCCCGGAAGCTGGAGATCATACTGGGACCTACGGCAGTGGGAAAAACTTCCTATGCCATCCGCCGCGCCCTTGAGGTCGGCTCTCCCGTTATCTCCTGCGATTCCCGCCAGATTTTTCAGGAACTGAAAATTGGAACGGCAGCGCCCTCGGAGGAGGAGCTTGCTGCCGTTCAACATTACTTTATCCGCTGCATCCCCGTCACCCGCAACTACACGGCGGGCATCTATGAGGCCGAGGCCATGCAGCTGGTGAACCGCCTGTTTGCAGAGGGCCACGAAACCCTGGTGATGTGCGGCGGCTCCATGATGTACATAGACGCCTTCTGCTACGGCCTGGACGATTTCCCCGAAGTGCCCCTGCAGCTGCGCCAGCACCTGATGGAATGCCTCCGGGACGAGGGAGTGGAGGTCCTTGCCCAGCAACTGAAGGAGCTGGACCCTGTCTCTTATGAAGAGATTGACATCTCCAACGGCCAGCGCGTAATCCGCGCCCTGGAAGTGAGCATGTACACCGGCCAGCCCTTCTCCTCCTACAAGACACGCAGTTTCAAGGAACGGGATTTTGAAATCGAGAAAATCGGCCTGGAACGGCCCCGTGAGGAGCTTTACGAGCGCATCAACGCCCGCGTGGTGAAGATGGTGGAGGACGGCTTGGAGGCCGAGGCCCGCGCCATGCTCCCGTATCGGGACCTGCCCGCCCTCCAGACCGTGGGCTACCGGGAAATGTTCGAATACTTCGACGGCGCCTACGACCTGGAAACCACCATCCGTCACATCCAGGCCAGCACCCGCCACTACGCCAAGCGCCAGCTCACCTGGTGGCGCCGCGACGAGAATATCCGCTGGATCAATTGTTCAACCTTATAATCTTTAACCTTATGAGTAAAACCGGAATGCTGGCCAAATCCTCCTGGATTGCCCTTGCCGTCACTGCACTGGTCATCTTTGTCATGGCCTCCTGCTGCACCACCATCGACTCCGCCTCGGTAGGTATCAAATTCAAAAAATGGAGTTCCAATGCAGCCCTGAAAGGCGGTGTGGAAGGAACCTGCCGCGGTTGGGTATGGTACAACCCCATTACCGAAAGCATCTTCGAGTATCCCACTTACATCCAGCGTGTCACGTACGAACCCTTCACCGTGAACCCTAAGGATG
>JAEEGG010024086.1_pt1 | contig 11839 bp, 10 predicted proteins | sample 9134161 | NCBI WGS metagenome assembly JAEEGG01 (sample SAMN16246543, study PRJNA631951) | gut metagenome | biome: gut microbiome; feature: rumen; material: CR-attached | host: Bos | place: Iran: Karaj | collected 2018-10 | reverse complement strand
GCAGGCTAAAATCTCTCTCAAAGCTCGATATACGCTGGTGTTTTTAGAAACCAAGCTACCTTCAGTTATGAATATTTCTGACATTTGGGTTTTCTTTGGCATAGCAAAATCTCTTGGAATGTTTATGTTAAACAGAGAATACGCAATAAAGGATTTTGGCAAATCAAGGCTTTTTAGCCTGCAAAATGAGCTATACGCCTAATTCTGCGGTAGCGGACTTTTTAAAGTGGACTCATTTATGAGAAATTCGTGTTTAATTCGTGGCAATTCGTGTAAAACAAAAAAGCCTATGAATAATTCAGGCTAAATAGCTTTCGTATTTTCTCAAACGGCGTTAGTATTTTCTCAAACGGCGTTAGTATTTTCTCAAACGGCGTTAGTATTTTCTTAAACGGCGTTAGTATTTTCTTAAACGGCGTTAGTATTTCTCCAAACGGAGGCAGTATTTGGGGCGAGGAAGCTGCCCCTTGCCGTCCGAGGGTCGCTTTTTTTCGCAGGGAACAAACTTTTGGAAGGGGGGACAAAGGATATTGGGTGGAAAGAGTACTTCACAAGGGAAAGGTGTATCCTTCACAGTAACTGTCTGCGTACTAGACGCTTTGCGGCTTTGTGAAGGATGAAGGATGGAACGGTTTCAACTATCCATGTATCACTCAGTCTGGAGCTTAGGCCTTCAGGAGACCCATGGCGCGTGCTTTCTCCTTGAGGAGCTTCATAAGTGGTTCGTGCTCGTTTTCCACACGGTTGTCGAGGACGGCATCTTTGAGGTATTGCTTGAGGATGCCTACCTCGCGTGAGGGTTTCAGGCTAAAGAGCTGCATGATTTCGTTGCCGTCGATGACGGGCTGCAGCAGGCGCTTGTAGTCCTTCTCCTTCAGGTCGGCGAGCTTCTCGCGCACCATGCGGAAATTCTCGAGGAAGATTTTCTTCTTCACCTCGTTCTTTGAGGTGATGTCGGCCTCGCAGAGTGTCATCAGGTCGTCGATGTCGTCGCCAGCGTCGCTGAGGAGCCGGCGTACGGCCGAGTCGGTGACGATGTCGTCGGCAATGGCCTGCGGACGCATGTGCAGCTCGACGAGCTTCTCCACGTAGTGCATCTCGGCTCCCATGGGCAGCTTCAGGCGGCGGAAGAGCGGCTCCACCATCTTCATGCCTATGTAGTTGTGGTTGTGGAATGTCCAGCCGATGGCGGGGTCCCACCGCTTGGTCTTGGTCTTTCCGATGTCGTGGAGCAGGGCGGCCCAGCGGAGATATAAGTTTTGCTGAGAACTGGGAACGGAGAACTGAGAGGTATGATTAGTTTTGCTGTCGGTAGGCTTGCAGCCTTGACAGTTATCATGCCTCTCCGTTCTCCGTTCTCCGTTCTCAGCCGGTGCATGGTAATCATACCTCTCCGTTCTCCGTTCTCCGTTCTCAGTCGGTATATGGTAATCATACCTCTCAGTTCTCCGTTCTCCGTTCTCAGTTAAATACCTCTCAGTTCTGAGTTCTGAGTTCTCGGTTCGACAGACGTTCTCCAGCACTTCCAGCGTGTGGTAGAAGTTGTTTTTGTGGGCTCGGCCGTTGTGCTGCTCCACGACGTCGAGTGCCGCCACCTCGGGAAGGATGAACTGCAGGAGCCCTGCGCGCTGCAGGTCGACGAGTCCTCGGCTGGGTGTGGGTGAGAGCATGATTTTGTTGAGCTCTACGGTGATGCGCTCCATGCTGACAATCTTGATGCGTTCGGCCATGCGCTCCAGGGCGGCGAAGGTGGCGTCTTCTATCTGGAAGCGTAGCTGTGTGGCGAAGCGTATGCAGCGCATCATGCGCAGGGGGTCGTCGCTGAAGGTGACCTCCGGGTCGAGTGGTGTGGCGATGATGCCGTCCTCCAGGTCGGCCAGCCCATTGAAGGGGTCTACCAGCTCTCCGAAGCGCTTGCTGTTCAAGCAGATGGCCATGGCGTTGATGGTGAAGTCGCGCCGGTTCTGGTCGTCTTCCAGCGTGCCGTCCTCCACCACGGGCTTGCGCGAGTTGCGGCTGTAGCTCTCGCGGCGGGCCCCCACGAACTCTATTTCAAGCCCCTCGTCCAGACGCTCCTTTGCGGGGATAGGAGAAGACGGTGCTGCCGCTGCTCCTTCGTTCACGGGGCTGCTGCTCCTTTCCTTCTGGGGGAGTATCTTCACCTGCGCCGTACCGAAGTTCTTAAACACGCTGAGGTGGGCTTTCCTGCCCAGCAGTTTTTTCAGGCGGGTGGCCACTTCGATGCCGCTGCCCACGACGACCACGTCGATGTCGTTGCTGGGGCGCTGTAGGAAGATGTCGCGCACGTAGCCCCCCACGACGTAACATTCCACGCCCATCTCGTCGGCCACCTGGCCTGTCAGGCGGAAGATGGGCTGGTCGAGGATGGCGGCCAGCTCGGCATCGGTATAGAATTTCATGATCTGTCCTTTTGCAATTCGGCTGCAAAGGTACGAAAAAAAGTTGGTCTCACCTGCGGGCGATACCAAATTTTTTTCGTACCTTTGCAAAATGAATATGCGACGATTGTTATTATTGATGCTGAGTGTGGCTGCGCTGACGGGCTGCACAAGCAAGCTGAAGAAAGAGAACGAGGCGCTGGCCTCGGAGATAGCCGAGCGGCGGGAGGCCCTGAAGGAGCATCAGCAGCAGAGCCTGAAGGATGCTCAGCGCGAGCTGGCCGTGACCGACAGTCTGCTGGAGGATGCCACCCGACGGTACGACGAGCTGCACCGCCTGGTGATGGAGCATGCCGCCACGATGAACGACGCCTCGCCAGAGGTGGTGGAGCTGAACGGGCTGCGACGGACTGTGGACTCTTTGAAGGAGCGCTTCGAGGTGCTGGCAGAGACCATCAAGTACATCAGGAAGAAGATGTGAGGAGGAGCTGGGAGCTAAATTAATTTACTATTTGACAATTTACTATTTACTATTTATTTACTATTTTACTATTTACAATTTGGCTGCCGCATCAGCTATTGGGAGCTGTTTGTAGTTAAAAAAAACTAAAGGAAAAGAAATAACTCCTGACTCCTGACTCCCGTCTCCTAACTCTTTTGTAACTTTGCACGCTGTTATGGACAAATTCGAAAAGACCAACCTGGAATTTGAATCTGCCGTGGCCGAATGTAGGGAGTTGTTCAGTCAGAAGCTGCACGACTACCGGGCTTCGTGGCGTATACTCCGGCCACAGTCGCTTACCGACCAGCTCTTCATCAAGGCGAAGCGCATCCGCCAGCTGGAGATGACGGGTTGCTCGATGGTGGGCGAGGGCATCAGACCCGAGTTCATAGGCTTGGTGAACTATGGCATCGTGGGGCTGATACAGCTGGAATGTGGATTTGCCGACACGGTGGACATGGAGAACGACGAGGCCATGAGGCTCTACGACCGCTACGCCCAGGAGGCCCTCGCGCTGATGAAGCGCAAGAACCACGACTACGACGAGGCATGGCGGGGCATGCGCGTGAGCAGCTATACCGACCTGATACTCACGAAGATAGAACGTGTGAAGGAGATGGAAGACATTGCGTCGAGAGGCGACGCCACGAAAGTGAGCGAAGGCATCGACGCCAACTATATGGATATAATCAACTATTCGGTCTTCGGACTGATTAAGTTGGGTGGTGAGTAGTGAGAAGCGACAGGCGTATCATATCCAGGCTGCTGGTGAATACGTGCCGGCTGGTGTTGGCCGTGGTCTTCATACTTTCGGGATTTGTGAAGGCGGTCGACCCAAGGGGCACGCAATATAAGATAGAGGACTACCTCGGGGCCATGCATCTGGGAGGGCTGCTGCCCGACTTCGCCACGCTGACGCTCTCCGTAGGACTGGCTTCGCTGGAGTTCTGCATGGGCATCTTCCTGCTCTTCGCCATCAGGCGCCGGCTCACGTCGAGGATGGTGCTCGCCATCATGGCGCTGATGACTCCGCTGACGCTCTGGCTGGCGCTGGCCAACCCTATCAGCGACTGCGGATGCTTCGGCGACGCGCTGGTGCTCACCAACTGGCAGACGCTGTGGAAGAATGTGGTGCTGCTGGCTATGGCCATCGTGGTGGCGTGGAAGCCGCTGGAGATGTTCCGCTTCGTCAGCCGCACGAACCAATGGATAGTCATCAACTACTCGGCATTGTTCATACTGGCCGTGGCAGCATGGAGCCTCTACGACTTGCCGCAGTTCGACTTCAGGCCCTATCACGTCGGGGCCAGCATCAGAGAAGGCATGGAGATGCCCGAGGGCGCAGAGCAGCCCCAGTTTGAAACAACTTTCATACTTGAGAAAGACGGTCTGCAGAAGGAGTTCACGCTGGACAACTATCCCGACTCCACGTGGACATTCGTCGACTCACGAACGGTGCAGCTCACCGAGGGCTATGTGCCGCCCATCCACGACTTCTCGCTGACTACCGCCGACGGCGACGACATCACCGAAGAGGTGCTCAACGACACGAGCTACACGTTCCTGCTCGTCGCGCCCTGGCTGGAGAAGGCCGACGACTCGCGCTTCGACCTCATCAACGAGGTCTACGAGTACAGTCTGGAGCATGGCTACGGCTTCTACTGTCTCACGTCGAGCACGGAAGAGGCGCAGCAGCTGTGGAGAGAGACGACCGGGGCGGAATATCCCATCTGCCTGACCGACCCTATCACGCTGAAGACCGTCATACGCAGCAATCCCGGCCTCGTGCTCATCAAGGACGGGACGGTCGTACGCAAATGGAGCCACAACAGCTTCCCCGTCATCGAGCAGGAAGAAGCGCAGCTGCCGCTGGAAAGGCTGGACATAGGCCGTCTGCCCGGCGACACGGTGGCCGGAAAGATCATCAGGCTGCTGATGTGGTTCGTGCTGCCGCTGGCGTTGCTCACCTTGGCCGACAGGCTATGGACGTGGACTGGCTGGCTGCGCAGGAAGAGAAAGGAGAAACGCGGAAAAGCGGAAGAAGAAACAGTAGGTTTAACAACAAATAAAGAAGAAAAACAATGAGAAAGAAAATTGTAGCAGGAAACTGGAAGATGAACATGAATCTCCAGGAGGGTATCGCTCTGGCAAAGGAGCTTAACGAGACTTTGAAGGCCGACAAGCCTAATTGTGGCGTAGTCATCTGCACGCCGTTCATTCATCTGGCCAGCATCGCTCAGTTCCTCGACCAGGACATCATCGGCCTGGGGGCCGAGAACTGCGCCGACAAGGAGAAGGGTGCCTTCACCGGAGAGGTGAGCGCTGAGATGGTGAAGTCGACGGGCGCACAGTATGTCATACTGGGCCACTCGGAGCGCCGTGAGTACTACAAGGAGACTCCCGCAATCCTGAAGGAGAAGGTGCTGCTGGCTCAGAAGAACGGGCTGACGGTCATCTTCTGCATCGGCGAGAGCCTGGCAGAGCGTGAGGCCGGCAAGCAGAACGAGGTGGTGAAGGCAGAGCTGGAAGGCAGCGTCTTCAACCTTGCTGAGGAGGACTTCCGCAAGATCGTCATCGCCTACGAGCCCATCTGGGCCATTGGTACCGGCAAGACGGCCTCAGCAGAGCAGGCCGAGGAGATACACGCCTACATTCGCAGCATCATCGCCGAGAAATACGGCGAGGCTGTGGCCGACGACACCACCATCCTCTATGGCGGCTCCTGCAAGGCATCGAATGCTCCTGAGCTCTTTGCCAAGCCCGACATCGACGGCGGACTCATCGGTGGCGCATCGCTCAAGGCTGCCGACTTCAAGGGCATCATCGACGCCTGGAAGAAGTAATAGTGATAATGGGTAATAAGAAGGTAAAGTAGTGAAAAGGAACAAATCTGAAAAAAGGAGTATGGAACCAAGGCATTATCAGTATATGAAAAAGGTGTTGGCAATTTTACCCTTTTGCCTTTTTACTTCTTTACCTTTGTCTGCGCAGACCTTCACCCAGCGCGTGCAGCAACAGCGGGTGGCGGCAGGAGGAATGGTGACCATACACCATGATGCCGCCATCGACGAGCTGGTGAACGGCAAGCCTGAACCGCTGCCGGTGCTGAGGAAGGAAACCAAGACTCCGGCACGCAAGCAGACGGCTGCCGACAAGCGCGAACAGCAGCCTTCAAACACCAGGCGCGAACAGCAGCAGACCAGCGACAAGCGCGAACAGCAGCAGGAGAGAGCGGGGGAGCAGATGGAGCAAACCATCGACTCGCTGACCATGGAGCCGCAGCGCACACGCCAGGTCATGGGCTACCGTATACAGGTGTTTGCAGGAGGAAAGACCAGGGCCGACCGCCAGAAAGCAGAGCAGACGGCCAACACGCTCAAGTCGCTCTTCCCGGGGCAAAAGGTCTATGTGCACTTCTATTCCCCAAGATGGATTTGCCGGCTGGGCAACTTCCGCACAATGGAAGAGGCCAGGGAGATGCTTTCCGAAGTGGTGAAAATGGGCTATGACCAGGCCACTCTCGTCAGGGGAAAGGTGACTGTGCCCTATTAATATAATAATGTGTATATGAATCCGGAGATAGAATTTCGAGAGGGCCTGGAGGAACTGGCCGAACACTACAAGGAGGTGCTCAGCCTGCTGGGTGAAGACACCAGCCGCGAGGGATTGCAAAAGACCCCGATGCGTGTGGCCAAAGCCATGCAGGTGCTGACACGCGGCTACCAGATGGATGCCCATCAGGTGCTGACCGACGCTCTCTTCAAGGAAGACTACTCGCAAATGGTCATCGTGAAGGACATTGACTTCTTCTCGCTGTGCGAGCACCACATGCTGCCCTTCTACGGAAAGGTGCATGTGGCTTATATCCCCAACGGCTACATCACCGGCCTGAGCAAGATTGCCCGGGTGGTGGACATCTACAGCCACCGGCTGCAGGTGCAGGAGCGCATGACGCTGCAAATAAAGGAGTGCATCGAGCAGACACTCCATCCGCTGGGGGTCATGGTAGTGGTGGAAGCCCGCCACATGTGCATGCAGATGCGCGGGGTGGAGAAGCAGAATGCCATCACAACGACCAGCGATTTCAGCGGCGCCTTCAACCAGGCCAAGACGCGCCAGGAATTTATGAACTTAATATCTCACTAATAGAATTATCCTGTCATGTATCAGAATGACCGCGGTTCTTACCGCACCAAAGAATCTGGCTTCAAGAAGTTCAGGCACAGCTGCCTGGGAAGAATTGTCATCGCATTGGGAGTAGTTGTTGTCATGCTTGTCGTTGCTGCACTGACCAATCCCTCCTACAAGAAGATGAAGGAAGACATGGAAGACAACATCAGGCAGAGCATCTGGTCGAGAGACAGTATCACGGCCGACGAGATGGACATCTTCATGAGCTGCATCGGACATACGTTTACCACCTTCTCCGACTCTGTCACACAGGATATGAAGAACCGCTGGAAGCTGTTCATCGCCAATGCCGACACGACGGGCAAGAAGGACAACGACCTGGGCTACAGGAATCATCTCTTCTTCACCACGCTGGATGCCCGCAATAACCTCAACTCCAAGGAGGTGTGTTGTGGAGTAGGTATCTTCGGCCTGGTCATTCCCTTGGTCGACTTCAACAAGTTCCTGCCTCGTGAAATGCCCCTGATTGACTATGACAACAAGCCGCTAATCGAGCAGACCGTGCCGGAGGAATACTACGGCGAGACCCACGTCGACGTGTTCCGCTACGAAGGAGAATAGTTCTGCAAAGGAGAACAACAAAAAAAGGGGAGCCAGCTCCCCTTTTCATTGTCTTTTATCTGATAAACAGCAGCTCGCGATATTTCGGCAATGTCCAGAGGCCGTCCTCCACAATCATCTCCAGGTGGTCGGCCTCTTTTCTGATGGACTCCATGTGGGGACATACCGTGTCGTGATAGGCAATGGCCCGCTGGTGTATGTCCTGCAGACGGTTGGCCACACGGCGGGCTTCCGTCAGCTCCTCCACCAGCTGCTCGATGTGCTCAGTACGCTCGGCAATCTCCTCGATGAGCTTCATGTTGCGGGCAGAGAGGCGGTCGGCCTTGTTGGGCTGCTGGCAGGCAAAGATGTCCTTCATGCCCTGCACGTTCTTGATGAGCTGGCTCTGATAGTGTGTGGCGACGGGGATGATGTGGTTCATGGCCATGTCGCCCAGCACGCGTGCCTCTATCTGCACCGTCTTCACATACATCTCCCATTTCACCTCGTTGCGGGCGAGCAGCTCCTTGCGGTTCATCACCTTCGTACTCTCAAACATGCTGACGCTGCTCTCGTCGAGATAGTGCTCGAAGATGACGGGGCACGACTTCTCCACGTCCAGCCCCCGGCTCGCAGCCTCCTTCACCCATTCGTCTGAGTAGCCGTTGCCGTCGAAGCGCACGGGCTTGCAGGTCTTGATGTCATCGCGGAGCACCTCGATGATGGCATGGAACTTGGCGGTGTGGCCCGTTCCTTCCGAGTATTCGGGATAGGCCGAGAGACGCTGCATCTTCTTGTCGACACGCTCTTTGAACGAGGTCAGGGCTTCAGCCATCGATGCGTTGAGGGCAATCATGGCCGATGCACAGTTGACGCTGGAGCCTGGTGCACGGAACTCGAAGCGGTTGCCGGTGAAGGCGAAGGGCGATGTGCGGTTGCGGTCGGTATTGTCGATGATGAGGTCGGGAATCTGAGGGATGTCTATCTCGCGAGACAGGTGAGAGGTGAGCGGAGAGAGGCTGGAGGTCTGTTCGATGGTGTCGAGCAAGTTGGAGACATACTGTCCCAGGAACGACGAGATGATGGACGGCGGAGCCTCGTTGCCGCCCAGACGGTGGGCGTTGGTAGCGCTCATGATGGAGGCCTTCAGCAGCCCGTTGTGGCGGTAGACAGCCATGAGTGTTTCCACGATGAAGGTCACGAAGCGCAGGGTCTCGAAGGCATTAGCTGCTGTGTTCGTGGAGTCAGTCTTTGCAGGAGCGTGCAGCAAGGTGGAGCCTCCGTTGCGTATGGCGGTCAGGCTCCAGTTGTTGTGCTTTCCGCTGCCGTTGATGCCGTCGAACGGCTTCTCGTGCAGCAGCACCCTGAATCCGTGGTTGCGTGCCACCCGCTTCATGAGCGACATGAGCAGCATGTTGTGGTCAACGGCCAGATTGCACTCCTCGAAGATGGGCGCCAGCTCAAACTGGTTGGGGGCCACCTCGTTGTGACGCGTCTTCACGGGGATGGCCAGCTCCAGAGCCTTGATTTCCAAATCCTTCATGAAAGCCTGCACACGGTCGGGGATAGTGCCGAAGTAGTGGTCGTCCATCTGCTGGTTCTTCGCACTCTCGTGCCCCAGCAGCGTGCGCCCGGTCATCAGCAGGTCGGGACGTGCAGAATAGAGCCCCTCGTCCACAAGGAAATACTCCTGCTCCCAGCCTAGGTTTACGGTCACTTTCGACACGTCGTCGTAGAACAGCGAGCACACGTCCTTCGCCGCCTTGCCCACAGCATGAAGGGCCCTCAGCAAGGGTGCCTTGTAGTCGAGCGCCTCGCCGGTATAGGCGATGAAGATGGTGGGTATGCAGAGGGTGTCGTCGATGATGAAGACGGGCGAGGTGGGGTCCCAGGCCGAATATCCGCGTGCCTCGAACGTGTTGCGTATGCCGCCGTTGGGGAAAGAGCTGGCATCGGGCTCCTGCTGTACGAGCAGTTTGCCCGAGAACTTCTCCATCATGCCTCCCTTGCCGTCGTGCTCCACGAAGGCATCGTGCTTCTCGGCTGTGCCTTCGGTGAGGGGCTGGAACCAATGGGTATAGTGTGTAGCGCCCATCTCCTGTGCCCATTGCTTCATGCCTGTGGCTACGGCGTCGGCAATGGAGCGGTCGAGGCGTGCGCCGTTGTCGATGACATCGATGAGTTTGACGTAGATCTCCTTCGGCAGGTATTTGAACATCTTCTCGCGGGTGAACACGTACTTGCCGAAGTACTCGGAGGGGCGCTCCTTGGGTGGCTGGATGTCGAGAGGGCGCTTCTTGAATGCCTCCTCCACGACCTGAAATCTGAGATTATTGGCCATCTGTCTGTTATTTTATTCGTAAGTCTATTATTCAGTCTATATAGCGGCGAATGATGTCGGTGTAGGCATCGATGCGACGGTCGCGGAGGAAAGGCCACCAGCGACGCACCTGCTCCGAGCGACGGAGGTCGATGTCGACGATGATGCTCTCTTCCTCATCCTCTGCCGACTCGTAGATGAGTTCGCCCTGAGGACCGCAGACGAAGCTGGTGCCCCAGAAGAATGGGGCGGCCCCCTCCAACCTCCCCCGACTGGGGGAGGCTTCTGCTGTCGGTGAAGTCAAGCTCTCCTCCCCTGGGGAGGGGATGGGGGTGGGTTCTTCACCTACGCGGTTTACGGCGATGACGGGGAGGCCGTTGGCTACGGCATGACCTCGCATTACTGTCTGCCAGGCTCGGCGCTGACGTTGCTGCTCGTCGGGGGTGTCGTTGGGGTCGTAGCCTATGGCGGTAGGGTAGATGAGGAGCTCGGCTCCCTGTAGGGCCATAAGGCGTGCTGCCTCGGGATACCATTGGTCCCAGCAGACGAGCACTCCGAGGCGTCCGACGGAGGTCTGGATGGGATGGAAGCCCAGGTCGCCGGGCGTGAAGTAGAACTTCTCGTAGTAGCCCGGATCGTCGGGTATGTGCATCTTGCGGTAGATGCCTGCTATCGACCCGTCGCGTTCGAGTACGACGGCAGTATTGTGGTAGAGCCCGGGTGCACGCCGTTCGAAGAGCGAAGTGACGATGACTACCTGCAGTTCCTTGGCCAGCTGTGAATAGAGGTTGGTGCTGGGGCCAGGGATGGGCTCGGCGAGGTCGAAGTTGTTGACATCTTCCACTTGGCAGAAATAGAGCGAGTTGTGCAGCTCCTGTAGTACGATGAGCTCTGCTCCGCGCTTGGCGAGGTCGCGTATGCCGTCGCAGAGTCGCTCGATGTTGTTGACGATGTCGGCAGTATTATGCTGCTGTAGGTAGGCTATTTTCATTGTCGTGATGAATAGAGGGTTGGTTGGTGAGTTATAGCGTGAGCACGCCCGCGGGATACTGCATGGTGCAGCAATGCAGGGAGCCGTGCTGCTGGATGAGCGAGCGGCAGTCGATGCCTACGATCTCGCGTCCGGGGAATGCTTCGCCGATGATGCGCAGGGCCTCGCTGTCGAGGTCGGGCTGGGCATAGGTGGGGCAGAGAACGGCGCCGTTGACCACGAGGAAATTGGCATAGGTGGCAGGAAGGCGGCTGCCTTCGTCGTCGTAGATGGGGCGGGGCATGGGTAGCGGCAGGAGGCGATAGGGCCGGCTGTCGAGGGTGCGGAAGGTGTGCAGCTGCTCCTCCATCAGTCGCAGTTCCTCGTACTGCTCATCGTCGGGGTCGTTGCACCTTATATATAATAATGTGTCGTTGGGGGCAATGCGCACCAGCGTGTCGATGTGCCCGTCGGTATCGTCGCCCGTGAGCTGTCCGTGATCTATCCAGAGGATGCGCTCGGCACAGAGGTACTGCTTCAGGCGCTCATCGATTTGGCTCTTGCTGAGGGGCTGGTTGCGATGAGGGGCGAGCAGGCAGCACGAGGTGGTGAAGATGGTGCCCTGTCCGTCGCTTTCGATAGAGCCCCCTTCGAGCACGAAGTCGAGATGGTCGACATACTCTCCCCTGACCGAACCGTCGTCATAGAGGCGCCGGTTGATGGCATTGTCGAGCTCGGCAGGGAATTTCTCGCCCCAGCCGTTGAACTTGAAATCGAGCAGGAGAGTCTCACCCCCAGCCCCTTTCGCGGAGGAGAGGGGAGTAGATTGCTCTTCCTTGATCAGGGTGATGAACCCATGATCGCGTGCCCAGGTATCGTTGCTGGGCGGTCCCACGATGAGCAGGGGCTCGCGCTTG
>JAEEGG010024080.1_pt1 | contig 11840 bp, 11 predicted proteins | sample 9134161 | NCBI WGS metagenome assembly JAEEGG01 (sample SAMN16246543, study PRJNA631951) | gut metagenome | biome: gut microbiome; feature: rumen; material: CR-attached | host: Bos | place: Iran: Karaj | collected 2018-10 | reverse complement strand
CTTCATCCAGGGCATCATCATGCTCTTCGGCATCGTGGCCGTCATCGCAGCCGTGCTCAATGCCCAGGGCGGACTGACGCAAGCCGTGGAACGGCTGGCTGCACTGCCTGCCGACGGTAGCACGGTGAGTGGTTCGGGTGGCTTCACCGATCTCTTCGGTCCCGACCCGTGGGGACTCCTGGGTGTCATCGTCCTGACTTCGCTTGGCACGATGGGACTGCCCCAGATGGTGGGTAAGTTCTACTCCATCACCGACGAGGCAGCCATCAAGCGCGGCACCGTCATCTCAACCATCTTCGCCTTCATCGTGGCAGGCGGCTGCTATTTCCTCGGTGGCTTCGGACGCTTGTACGACCCCGTCATCGGTGCCAACGGCAAGATTGCCTTCGACTCTATTGTGCCGGCCATGCTGGTGACCCTGCCCGACGTGCTCATTGCCCTGGTGGTGCTGCTGGTGCTGTCGGCCTCCATGTCGACGCTGGCCTCGCTGGTGCTCACTTCCAGCTCCACCATGACGCTCGACCTGATCTATCGCGACAAGAAGTCGCTGCCCGGCGAGGTGGAGGAAGGCGCCATCGACGACGTTGTGGCCGAGAAGATTGAGCGTCGCAAGGTGGTGGTCATGCGTGTGCTCATCATGTTCTTCATTGCCATCTCGCTGCTCATCGCCCTCAATCCCCCCACCTTCATTGCCCAGCTCATGGGCATCTCCTGGGGCGCACTGGCCGGAGCCTTCCTGGCTCCCTTCATGCTGGGACTCTACTGGCGTGGCGTGACGGCAGCCTCCGTCTGGGCCTGCTTCATCTGGGGCGTTGGCCTGACCGTGGTCAACATGCTCCTGGGCAATCCCATCAACCCTATCAACTGCGGTGCCATCGCCATGGTGGGCGGCTTCCCCGTGGTGTGGATTGTCAGTCTGCTGTCGCCCAAGATGAAGCGCGAGACGGTAGACCAGATCTTCCAGTGCTACAAAGCCTGATCTTATTCTTTCATATATGAGAAAAAACAATCTAAGCAAACTGTTGGGTAGGGCGAAGGGCCTTTGGCTCTTCTCCCTACTCACGCTTTTCCCGCTTTCCGCGAGTGCCCAGCACGAAGAGGGCGACGTCACGGTGCAGGCCCGTGTGGGCATGAACCTATCGACGATGACCGACTACAACCGTGCCAAGTTCGGCTATGTCTTCGGCATGGAGATGGAGTATCACACGACCGACTATCTCAGTCTCTCGACTGCCATTCTCTATTCCGACCAGGGCGCAGTAGACAAAGGTGACGACGGAAAGGTGGAACTCGACCTTGACTTTGTCAATGTGCCCGTGATGCTCAACTGGTATGTACTGCCCGGACTGGCCCTCAAGGCTGGCATACAGCCCGGCTTCCGCACCAAGGCCACAGCACGGACCGACGGTGTGAAGGCCGATGTAGACCAGCTTCTGAATCAGTTGTCGACGGAACAGGGCGAGACGGTCGAGATGCGCAAGTTCATGCTCTCCGTGCCCATGGGTCTTTCCTTTGAGTACCGCAACATTGTGCTCGATGCCCGCTACAACCTAGGTGTCACACCGATTCTGAAAGGCGGCGACGACTATCACAACAGCGTGTTCCAGCTGACGCTGGGCTATAAGTTCCCCATCGAGTTCTGACCATGCTGGTAGTCATGCTGACCCTCTTTGCCATTGTCGTAGTGGGCTACGTGGCAGGCAAACTGGGTTATATGGGAGGCACGTTCGACAAGCGCCTCTCTAAGTTGGTCATCGACATTTCCTGCCCGGCACTCATCCTGTCGTCGGCCATGACCGGCACCTTGCCCGACCGCCGTTTCATCCTTCCCCTGCTGGCCATCAGCGCGATAACCTACATCGTGCTGGCGGCCATTGCCTTCGTGTTGCCGCGCTACATTGTGCGCCGCCCTGACGACGAGGGTGTCGTGGGCTTCGCCCTCATGTTCGGCAATGTGGGCTTCATGGGCTATCCCGTCGTGGCCTCCATCTTCGGCCATGAGGCCGTGTTCTACGCCGCCTTGCTCAATGTTGTCAACACCTTTGCCGTCTTCACCGTGGGCAACATGCTCATTGCAAAAGACGAGAGCCTGGACACCCAGCTCTCCACTGTTAGGGCCAAACTGAAGACCCTCTATTCCACGCCCATGCTGGCCGCCTATCTCACCATGCTCATTGTGGCCTTGCAGATAGACAACATTCCCGCCTTCATCACCCAGCCGCTCACCATGCTGGGCAACATCACCGTGCCTGCCGCCCTGCTCATCATCGGCTCATCGATGTCAAACCTGCCGCTGCGGGCCATGCTGGGCAACCGTGTGGTCTACGTCACCACGCTCCTGCGGCTCGTCGTGCTGCCCCTGGGCATCTATTTCCTTTGCCGTCCCATGGGCTTTTCTCCCTTCGTGGTGGGCATCAACACGGTGGTCATCGCCATGCCCGTAGCCACCTACGGCACCATCCTCTGCCTGCGTTATGGCAAGGACACCACGCTCATCACCGAGACCACCTTTGTCACCACCCTCCTTTCCATGATCACCATTCCGCTGCTGGTCACGCTGCTGTAAGGAAAAAGGGACCCTTGTTGGGGTCCCTCGCTTCGGTTTATTCTTCCTCTTCTTCGTCCCAGACGTCGCGGCTGCGGCGCGACAGGATGGGCTGGCTTGGGTCGCCCGGCTGTTCAGTGTAGGGCAGCGACTGGCAGATCATCTGTTGCGGTTGCATCCGGAACACGGTGGTGAGAGGCTTTTTGTAAGGTCTTTTCATTGCGTTGGTTCTATAAGGATTAAAGGTTGTTCAGATAACGGTTCACTATCTCCACGGCGTCGCTCACGTTCACCTGCCCGTCCTTGTTGGCATCGGCAGCCGAGGCAGGCAGCTCGTCGGTGGTGCCGTTCAGGTAGTGGTTAATGAGCAGCACGGCATCGCTAATGTTCACCACGCCGTCGCCGTTCACGTCGCCCAGCTTGTGGTTGTCAATGCTGGTCTGCCCGTCGGGCGAGAAGGGGTCGTCGGGACTCACGGGGTCGTAGACGAAGCGGGCCGTCAGCGTAGCGTCTTCATAAGGCATCAGGTAGTTGAACGACAGGTTGTCGCTCAGCTTCTGTCCGCCCTCATACCAGCCCAGGAACTGGTAGCCGGGGCTTACGTTCTGTGCGGCCACCTGCACGTAGTTGTCGGCCTTGTGGCGGGCGCCGTTGGTCACGTTAAACGTGCAGCTGCCCTCCTCGTTGGTATTGACGTAGAGCCGGTAGTCGTCGGGCATGGTGGGCTCCGACGGGTTCAGCGGGGTGAAGTCATAGACGGCCACGAAGTTCAGCTTCTGGGCCTCCATGGTGTAGGTGAACTGCTGTGGCTGGTCTATCGCCACGCCGTTCAGCGTCCAGTGGCTGAAGGTGTAGTCGGCAGAGCGTAGCGAGGTGCTCACGCTTACCTGCTGTCCCTCATAGAACATGCCGCCGCCCGATGTGTAGCCAGCCTCCGAAGGACTGGCCGTGACCGTCACCCTGAAGTAGGCGTAGGGGTCGGGCGGGTTCTGGGGGGTATGCTCGTCGTCGGCCCATGCCCCTGCCGGAAGCAGCAGGAGCAGGGCGGCGACGAGGTTGAGAATAGTCTTTTGGTTCATTACTAAATGTGCATGTTTATCTGACAATGACCTTCGTGGTCTTCTGTCCCACCTTCACCAGGTAGGCAGCCTTGGGCAGGCGTACGAAGCCGTCGGTGGCCTGGGCCACCAACTGTGTTCCGCCCAGCGAGTAGATGCTCACGTTCTCTGTGCCAATGCCCTGCAGGCTGATGCCGCCCTGGTCGGCCAGCACGCTCACGCCGGTCTGCTCGCGCAGCTGGGCAATGCCCGTGGTGCTGGCATCGAGCACGAGGGTGAAGCGGTTGTCGAACGTTCCGGCCTCGCTCTGGAAGGTGTAGCCGCCCATGGCCAGGTCGTGGGTAATCTGCAGTTTGTTGTCGCGCAGCAGCACGGGCTGATCCATGCGCACGGCAGCAATGGTCAGCTCACCCTGCTTGGCAGCCACATAGCCCAGTCGCACCTCGCCCAAGGGGCGCTCGTTGATGGCATAGCGTGTCTGGCGCTGGTCCAGCGTATAGAGCTGCGGCACGCCCGAGCTCATGAACTTGGCGGCATCGCATTCCACTTCATAGCCCTGCTGCTTCTTCTCGTTGAACACCACGCGGGCCTTGTCCTCCGTCTTTCCGTCGCTCACCGTCAGGTTCACAATCTGGCGCTCCGTATCCACGCCGCGCAGACGGCGGGCGTTCAGCTTGTTCTCCATTTCCACTTCCCACTGGTTCTCCGTGTAGCGGCCCTTGGCGGGGAAGTTAATGGCGTTGTTGCCATTTCCGTTGGGCTTCTGGATGAAGAAGGCCTGGAAGGGGCTCAGGGCGTAGGCATCGTCGCCTGGGCGCACAGCCACATAGCTCGTTCCGTTCCACACGGTGAAGGGCTGGGTGAATTCCGTCTGGTCAATGTCGTAGTAGCTGGTGTGCGGGTTGCCAATGAAGTTCCATGAAGCGTCCTGCTGGTTTTCGGCAGCATTGGTCTGCAGGTCCTGCGGGCGGTTGTCGGCCTGCCAGTTCATGCCTCCGTCCTCACGCTCCACGCAAACGGAGAGCACGCCTGCCTTGCTGGTGTGGAAGATGTAGCCCTGCCCGGCATAGAGCCAGTCGCCAATCCAGTTCTGCCATCCCGTCTTGCCGTTGGCACGCTCGCTGGGATCGTAGGTGCGCCAGGTGTAGGGGCTGGGAGCCGTGATGTTGGCCACGCGGACAGCAAACGGGAAACAGAAGAAGTACCAGCGGCCTTTCTGCACGGTGATATCAAAGTAAACGCGGCGTGCGTTCAGGTTGTTGCTGGCAATGATGGAGCCGCAGTGCGAGTCGTTCACGTTGATGTGTACCTCATCCAGATCCTGCGTGTCCTCCGTATTGATAATCAGGCCGGAGCCGGGGTTCAGGTCGGCATCGATGTCCTCGCCCTGCATGGTGCCGCCGTGGCCTTCGCCGTCCTTGTCGTTGATGGAGAAGTCGTTGTTGATGTAGAAATATTGGTATTCGGCATCGAACTCCTGCAGCGAACGGAACTGGCTCCACTGCGTGTTGTACCAGTAGTTGTAATAGCTGGTGGTAGGCACATGGAGGTCAGCTGTCGTGTAAGTGCTGAACGTGTTCATCTCGATGGGCGTAGGTTCGGCAATATAGGTGTAGATGTCGGTCAGCTTGGGGCAATTGGCGAAAGCATAGTTACCCACTGACTGGATAGTGCTGGGAATTTCTATTTTCACCAGATTGCTACAGCCATTGAAAGCAGAAGTCGGAATGTTTTGCAGGCTTAACGGCAGACTGATGCTGTCAATACTGATGCAATCACTAAAGGAGTTCTCCCCTATCGTCTTCAACGTACTGGGGAAAGCAATGCGCTTTAGATTTCTGTTGCGATTGAAAGCTTCACTGCCAATGCTCTCAAGTCCTTCTGGTAGGATGACTTCGGTAAATTGAGGAATTCCACCGTCTCCGCTAAATGCGGAATTACCAATTGATTTAAGTCCACTTTTCAATTCCAACTTGCTCAGATTCCCACATCCCTTAAAAGCAGCGACACCAATGGTTTGAAGTCCAGTTTGGAATTCAACTTCTTTCAGGTTTTTGCATTCAAAGAAAGCACAATAGCCTATCGCAGTGATGCTCTTCGGCAGTTTTACAGTCAGCAATTTGTCCAGTTGACCGAAACTACAGTCACCTAGCACGTTGTCTTCCGTGTGATAGCCTGTGTAATATTCATAGTTGCTGGCCACGATGTTGGCATCGCTCAAATCCAGGTAGTGCAGGTTGTCAGTCTTGTTGCGCAGCACCATGATGTCATAGCTGTTGATGCTGCCCGTAACCTTCAGGCTCACCACGTTGTTAAGGTTATTTTCTCCGATTGTCTTGTGCAGAACGGAGCTGTCGGCCAGTGCAGTTACATTGACATCGTAGTCTATTGGGGTGCCCATGCCCAAAATGCGCGGCTTTATTTTGCTATCGCTCCAGACGTCGGCAGCACGATAGGCAGCCACGGCGGCATCGGGCACACGAATCACCATCATATCACCGAAGGCATCGTTGCCACCCAGCGTGGGCGGTGTGGTGGTCATCAGGGTGATGACGCCAGGAGCTGAAAATGCACTGCTGCCAATACTGGTAAGACTAGTCGACGTAATCTGCGGTGCATTCAGGTTGGTGCAGCCATAGAATGCCTGGTTGCCAATGGAAGTAACGCTGGGCAACACCAGTTCGGTAAGGGACTGACAGCCGGAGAATGCATTTCCACCAATGGTTGTCACGTTAGGCAAACTGACATTCTTTAACTTTGTGCAACCCTGAAACAGGCTGTTGGGAATAGTGGTAAAGGCAGAAATGTCACCAACCTCCTCCAAAGAAGAACAACCAGCAAAAGCAGAAGAACCGATACTCTTTATACTGTGAAGGTCAACAATCTTCAGCTTCTGGCAATTGTAGAAAACCGAGTTGCCAATGGCATTGCAGTTGGAAAGGTCAACACTTTCAAGCTTTTCACAGTTACTAAACACACCGTCAATAGTTCCAAGGGCTGACAGATCACCTACCGAGGTTAGACTGCTGCATCCTTCAAAGGCACAACTTTCTATAGATTTAGCCCCTGTCAAATCTACAGCGATGAGACTGGCGCAACCTAAGAAAGCATAAGTTCCAATCGTACAATTCGTTAATATTCCTACAGTTTTGAGGGAAGAACACGCACGAAATGCGAATCCTTCAATGTATGTCCCCTCATGAATGTCAACGGCCTGCAAATTTGAACAACCTTGGAATGAAGCATCACCAATATAATTACACGCAGCAAAACTACCAATGGACGTTAGGGCAGCACATCCAACAAAGCCCCAGTGTCCAATTCTTTTGCATGAAGACAAGTCGACACTGGAGAGTAAGTGGCATTCCTGGAATGCACAATCAAAAACATACTCCACTTCATCCATATTGTTGACAGTGGTCAGACCAATACAATATGAGAAAGCCTCACGGCCAATGTACTTCATGGTGGTTGGTAGGGTGACAGTTGTCAGTGCGTGATTGTCTTTGAACACAGTGCTGCCAATGGCCTCAATAGTACGGGCTGTAGGCGTGCCACTCACATCTTCATAGACCGTTTCAGGAATCACCACTTCGCCGCCATAGTTGGCAGCGGCGATAATGGTGTAATAATCATGATAGTCTTGACCATCATAATTACTTTGATAGTTGACTGTCCACGTAACGCCATTGTCATCTGTCCACTCAAAATCTGCGAATGCCTGCAAAACGCAGAGGCACAGCAGGATGGGTAATAAGAATAGTTTCTTCATAAGGCGATATTGTTTTTAGTTATTGATGTAGTTATTTAATTTTCAAAGCTTTGCGGCCTTCCACCACGTAGATATGGCCGGGCTGGGGAGTGGCCACGCGACGGCCACTGAGGTCGTAGACGGGCTGGGGCTTGGCCTTCTGCACCGTCGTGGCAGCAACAGCAGCGGCTTCGGGCGACTGCAGGCCGTAGGCATTGCGGGCGTTGAGACCGCTGAGGTCGAGCCAGCAGCGGCCTTCGGGTATGACGAAGGTCTGGCCGTCGCAGGCGTAGAACTTCACGCCGTCGTCGAGGTTCTGCAGCACGTAGCCCTCGGTGATGCTCTGCTGGGCAACAGCACCGCGCAGATAGCCTGCCGAGACAACGGCAGCGTAGCCCTCAGCAGGCACGGTGCCCGTGTGCGACTGGCTGTAGCCGTTCTCTGCAAAGAGGATGTAGGGCGTATAAGCCTGCATGCTGGTCTCTTCGGTCAATGTCAGGTAGTCGCCGTCGGTGCTTCCGCAGCTATATGCCTGCACACCATCGGGCAGCGGATCAAGTTCAAAGGGCAGCACGCACGTGCTCCACTGGTTGGCTGAGGAGATGTTGAGGGTGAGGGTACTCTGGTCACTCACCGTGAAACTGTGGGTTTCGTTGGCGGGGTCGTACTGGGTAACCACTTCGTTGACCACCGCAGTAAGAGCGATTCCGTCAATAGTGATTTCGTTGTTACCCGGCTTCAAGAATGGTGTAGTCTTGACTTTGATGGTCAAGGCTTTTCCTGAATTGTACTGGAAATCATAGTTATTGTCTGATTTGCAGGCCAGTCGGAGGATGCCTTCTCCCACAACACCAAATGTTGCGCCTACGGTGTGGTCTTCATATTCGTCATCATAGAAGACGGCATCATCTCCTTTTATCAGTGTTACGTCGGGCTTCTTCATCCTGTTTAATGCAATTTCTACGCCAGGAGGAAAATGAATGTCCATGTTGAAAGCTGTGTAGAGACGGCTACCTACCAAACTTAGTGTGAGCGAATAAGTGTTGCCACTACCAGGAACCAAGGTAGGACTACTTATTGTAAAGTGGTCTGTTGTGGCTTCACCGGCCTGTACGTTGTTGGCCAGCAGCCCGAATAGGGACAAAATGAGTAAAAATCGTCTCATAGAATAGTTATAGTTCTTTTTTCAGTGCCTATGAGACTCTTCGGATTCGGCATTAACTCAGGTTCAGTAGTTTCGGCTTCCATATAAAAAGAAAAAAGACGTGAGAGTCTGTATCGCTGCTCGTCTCACTCATAGAGGCTCTCGCATTGCCCGGTTTGTCAAAGACGAGCAACGGAGAATCCTCACGCCGAAACATATTCCCACAGCATAGCCCCACGCCAAAGGCGCGGAACATGCGGGAACATACTCCAACAATGAGCATTCATCGCTGCTTTGCTTTCTGACAAACCGAAATTTGCGAGATTCCTATGAGTCAAAGAACAAAGCGCTGATAAACGCTTTTCCAAATTATATGTTTCCCTCCCGCCTCAATCGCCGCCCTCCCGACGGAGTGCAGCATCAGCATAAAGGGGATTCGGTGCAAATTTACGTTAATTAATTGAAACCGCCAAATATTTTGGCAGAAAAATCATGGGTGGGCGATAAAAAGGAGTACACCTATGTAAAATATCGCGTTCTGAAACGCCATTTCTTGTAAAATATCGTATTCTGACACCGTGTTTTTGTGTAAAATATCGCGTTTTACAGGTTTTCTTCGTATCTTTGCACCCGAAAACGTGCAAATATTATCGTTATGGTTGAGGTTCGGTAAATGCTTTTGCCCTTATTTTTGACCTGATAATTTGGAATTATCAGAAAAACTCCTTATATTTGCAAACAGAAACAGAAAATAGCGAGTTTATGAACACTTCCATTTCACCTATAACGTCGCCCATCAGTGCCAAATACTGGTCGGAACTGAAAGACTTGAGTGACAACGTAAAGCTGGAACTCATCACCTTGCTTAGCAGCTCCATGACAAAATCCGAGAAGGAGACGGCTAAGCCACGCAAAGGATGGGCAAGCCGATTTGCAGGTGTTTGGCAAGACAGCCGCTCGGCAGAAGAAATTGTTGCCGACCTTCGTGCTGCTAGAACAGTTGAAATGGGACATTCAACGGCAAGTAATAGCAAATGATTGGAAGAATGGCTTATAGAGTCCAAAAGCAATGTCACCCTGTGTTACAGACCTGGGAGGAGGCAATGTCAGACCTTGACGAATCGGAGAAAGAGTTCGAGCGTGGAGAGGTGCTAACGGATGAAGAGTTCAATACCAAATGCCAGGCGTTGATTGACAGTTTTGCTGTTTAATTATGAAGTTAGTAGTTTCCAAACGTGCTCAACGCCGTTCGCCATTTGCCCGAGCGTAGATCGTAGTAGAATTATGAAAAATCTTTACAATGACCCCTCTGAGATTCGCTCAGAATTCACCAAGTGGTCAGTTGGTCGCAAATGAGCGAATTATGGACGATTTCGTAAGTGGTTGGTAATCAAAGGATTGAATTTTTGAAGGCTTTTTCCCTCCCCGAGAATAGCCGTTTTACGGGCTAAAAGAGGCTTGGTTTCGGCGTAAAAGTGCCTTGGTTTCACTGCAGAAGTGCCTTATTTCCGATGCGGTTAAGCCTTACTTCCTCGCAGGCAGATGCTCTCTGCCTCTGTGGCAGCAGGCCGATGACCATAAAAGAGCCTATTTCCGCCCCTCCGTCCGTCTAAAAGCACCTGTCGGGAGAGTGCTTTTTTCCATGAAAAATCTTTACAAAACCATTGGTACTTTCAGGTTACCAGGGAGGCATATTACACATACATATAAAAAAGGTATAGAGGAATTGGGTAATTATGAAAAACTTTTTGTACCTTTGCCATCGATTATAGGAGAATTAGACGAATATGACACAACTAACAGTTTCAGTAGAGGATGTTTCCATGCTTGACCAGATACGGCAGGCCATCAGCCTTCTGCGTGGCGTCACCAGCGTCACCTTAAAGCGACAGACCAAGACGGGCATGGACCGTGCCATCGACGACATCAACCATGGCCGAGTCTATGAGGCCAGCAGCGTTGAGGATTTGATAAAGCAGTGCAAGTCATGAAGTATACGCTGCGCTACACTGGCGAGTTCAAGCGTTCGCTGAAGCGTTGCCTCAAACGGGGCTACGACGAGCAGTTGTTGACGGAAGTTCTTAACATCCTGTCAGCAGAAGGCAAACTCCCGGAGAAATATAAGCCGCACATACTTCATGGCCAGTACGAGGGCTACTGGGAATGCCACATCACTACAGACTGGCTTCTTGTTTGGGACCAGAACGATCGGGAACTTGTGTTGTTGATGACTAATACAGGTACTCACTCCGACCTGTTCGGCAAGAACAGACGTTAGTGAAGCCATGATATATGGGAACGATATGCTGCCTCCTTGGCAGTTTTGTTCATCAAGTATTGCTTAATGATGTCCTTGCTGATACTCATCGTTTAAACTTTAGTTTATAAAATCAGCCCCATTTTATAAAGTTCGGTTTACAAAAGTGCCTATTTTCTATAAACTACGATTAACAAAACAGGAAAGTCTGCTATTTATTTGGTTTATTTAACGAACCTCAACGACCTCGACCGTTTTGTCATTGACACGGAAACGGACGTCGTGGGAGGCGAAGGGCATGCCGTAGATGCGGTGCGGGTCGTCGTGATAGCGCGGACGGGGGTCTAAGGAGAGTACTTCGCGCAGGGCCTGCTGCTCTTCAGGCGAGAACAGGGCGGCCCACTCGTCGGACATGATGACCTCTAAGGGCTGCCACTCCTTCTGGTCGACGAAGCCGCTGCGGGCTTCGGGGTGGCAGTCGGCATAGCGCACGTAGGGCTTTATGTCGTAGATGGGGGTGCCGTTCATCAGGTCGGCTCCGCTCACATGAATGACCGGACCCAGCACGGGGTCGTGTTCCACCCTGACAATCTGAGCACAGGTAAGCCCCAACGGATTGGGGCGGAAGGGCGAACGCGAGGCGAACACCCCTACCCGCTCGTTGCCGCCCAAACGGGGCGGACGCACGGTGAGGCCCACAGCCTGGTGGGGATTGGCCGAAAACTCCCAGATGATCCACAGATGACTGAACTGTTCCAGTCCCCTCACGGCCTCATCATGGCGGTAGGGCGGCTCGAACACGATGCGCCCTGAGAGCGACCGGGCCAACCCGCCCTGACGGGGAATGCCGAACTTCGTGGTCAGCGGTGAACGGAAACGGGCAATGGGTTCTATCTGCATGGAAAGACTAAGAGAAGGTGAAGGTGCCTTGGCGATTGAAGAAAAGGCGGTCGGCCAGCCAGAAGAGCAGGGCCGACGAGGCCACCTGAGCCGCAAGCGAGGCGGCAGCCATGAGCAGCGTGGCAGCAACAGCCACCACAGGCGGCGTGCCGGTGAGGAGAAGCCCGCAGAACAGCAGGGGCTGG
>JAEEGG010024079.1_pt1 | contig 11841 bp, 11 predicted proteins | sample 9134161 | NCBI WGS metagenome assembly JAEEGG01 (sample SAMN16246543, study PRJNA631951) | gut metagenome | biome: gut microbiome; feature: rumen; material: CR-attached | host: Bos | place: Iran: Karaj | collected 2018-10 | reverse complement strand
AGCATCCTCCAGGTTCTCGAGGGTACCCTTCACGGCACCACCCTGCAGGTGCTTGAACCACAGCTTGGCGTGCTCCTTCTCCTGGTTGGCAGTCTCCTCAAAGATGGCGGCAATCTGCACATAGCCGTCCTTCTTGGCCTTGGAGGCGTAGTAGGTGTACTTGTTACGGGCCTGTGACTCGCCAGCAAAGGCTTCCATCAGGTTCTTCTCGGTCTTGGTTCCTTTCAACTCTTTCATTGTAATCGTTAGCTATTGGTTGATAATACTTGTTTAGTGCCTACAAATTTAGCAATAAAAATATAAAATGCAAAATGTGTCTCTTCTTTTCATAATGTCATCAACCAGTTGTTTGTCGATAATTTGTTGAATATTAGTAAATTGCGCAAATTTTTCTAAATGTTATCAGCAATTTGTGTCATCACGGAGAAAAAAGTAACAATTTTCTTACTAAGAAGTTTGTTACTAATTAAATTATTACCTAACTTTGCAATGTAAAAATTGAAGGAATTATGGCAATAGACAATCCATTTGTGTTCGGTAAAGCTGCCGAAGGTTCGTATTTTACTGACAGGCAAGAAGATGCTAGGCGTTTGATCGCTAACTTGACCCACGGCATCAATACCATCCTCATCTCACCGAGACGATGGGGCAAAACTTCATTGGTCAAGAAAGTCATCTCTGAAATTGATCATCCTGAGATAAAGACAGTGTTTCTTGACATTTTCCAGTGCAAGTCTGAAAGGGAGTTCTACCGCGCCTTTGCCACGGCTGTCATCAAGCAAACGGCCACTAAACTCGAAGAGTGGGTTGAACTGGCTAAGACACTGCTGTCAAGCATTTCGCCCAAGTTTACATTTGGCCCCGACCCGATGACTGATTTCTCTATCTCGTTTGAATGGGACCAAAAGGATGACCCTGCATTGGACGTCCTGCAACTGCCTGAGAAGATTGCTCAAAAACGAGGTGTGCACCTGCTGGTCTGCCTGGATGAATTCCAGCAGATGGCTGAGTTTGCCGATTCAGTCACGTTCCAAAAGCGATTGCGCTCAGTATGGCAGCACCAGCAGCATGTTACCTATTGCATGTTCGGCAGCAAGAAGCATTTGATGGAAAACATGTTCAATAACCAAAGCATGCCCTTCTACAAGTTTGGCGACTTGATGTTTCTGAAGAAGATTCCTGCCAGCGAGTGGATGAACTTTATTTGTGAAAAGTTCCATGAAACGGGAAAAAGCATCACACCACAACAAGCAGGGAAAATTTGTGACGCCACTGATAACCTGTCCTCTTATGTTCAACAACTTTCTTGGGTCGTATGGTACAAGTCTGGCGAAACAGTGACCGATGCCGACATTGACGAAGCAATTAACGATTTGCTGGAGCAAAATAAGGTGTTTTTCCAACGGGAAGTCGAGCAACTCACCGAGTTGCAGCTGAATTTTCTCCGAGCTATGGCCAATGGCGTCAGCAGTGGCTTTAGCACCAAGGCGGTTTTGAGAAAATACCGTCTTGAATCCTCTGCCAATGTCCAGGCAATAAAAACTGCCTTGATCAAGCGTGACCTCATTGAAGTCGACGGCTTGAAGGCAACCTTTAACGATTCCCTCTTTAAGCTATGGCTTAAGCGTCAACGCTACTATAGTTGATGCCAATTCTTCTACCCGCTATGGGCTGTTCGTGCTGCTTTGCGTTCGGTTATCGGTATTCGGGGCGGTGGGAGTAGTGGTTGCGCAGGGACTCGAAGGCCGTGGGTGCGGCTTTCAGGGTGGCGGTGTCGGCGAGGATGTCATAGCTGGCGGCGATGCCGTCGAGCGTTACCTGTGCCGCACCTGTGGCGGGGCAATCAATCGTCGGGATGGGGATGTCCCACCCGTAGAAGCTGTTCAACGCCTCGAGCATCATGGCGGTGCCGCGCTGCTTGCCCTCACGGCTGTAGCCGGCGATGTGCGGGGTGGCGACGATGCATTTCTCAAGCAAGTCGCGGGAGATGTTGGGTTCGTTCTCCCAGCAGTCGAGCCCTACGTCGCCGTGCCAGCGCATCAGGGCCGCGTTGTCGGCAATGGGGCCGCGTGCGGCATCGAGAATCAGGCGGCAGCAGGATAGATCGTCAATAAACGCCTGGTCGCACAGGTGCCACGTGGGCCACTGGCCGTCACGGGTGAGTGGCGTGTGGAAGGTGATGATGTCGCAGCGGCGTTGCAGCTCACCCAGGGGAGAGAAGATGTCACCGGTGGGATGATCCGTTTTCTCCGCCATTTCCCGTGGGGGGTCATTGAGCAGGACGGTGAAGCCGAGCTGGGCAGCCCAGCGGGCAACGATGGAGCCGATGTGGCCGACGCCGACGATGCCCAGGGTGATGCCATTGGGGGTGGAGATGCCTCGGGCCTGCATCCAGGCATGGATGGCAGCGAACACCCACTGGGCGACCGCGGGGGCGTTGCAGCCGGGGGCGTTGCGCACGGTGATGCCGTGGTCGGTGCAGTAGTCTAGGTCGATGTGGTCGGTGCCGATAGTAGCCGAGCCGATGAAGCGCACGCGGCTGCCGTCGAGCAGGGCGGCATCGCAGCGGGTGCGGGTACGGATGATGAGTGCGTCGGCTTGGTTGACGGCCTCGCGGGTGATGTCGGTCGGCTCGAGATAGTCAACCTGGGCGCGCGGCTCGATGAGGCCGCTGATGTTGGGTATGTGATTATCTACAACGATTCTCATGGCAGGAGCAGGCTGGTGATGCCCAGTGCAAAGCACCCGGCAATGAACAATAGCATCGAGATGTAGCGTCGAGAATGTGTCGAACGCAGGTTGTGGGCCTGGGCCACCTGCACGGCGACCATCAGGCTGAGCAGGGGCAGATAGACGGCGATGTCACTGTAGTCGATACACAGGGCGATGACCGCCAGCACGAGGACAAAGACGAAGAACACATTGTACACGCGCGTCTGCATGCGGTAGTTCATAATGGTCATCAGGTTCATCACGGCCAGTATGATGCCCACCACGGCCGTGAGTGCCGCCAGCACGAGTTCGTGAGTGAACTGCGGCAGTGCAGCCAAGTTCCAGATGCCATTGAAGTGCGGCGCATTGAAGTCGGTGGGCGCTACGATGCCCAGTCCCAGTACAATCCAGAACGGGGTGATGAGGCCGAACAGCATGGCGAGCAGCCCCTTGAGGTTGAACACGCCCATGTTGAGAAATCCCAGCAGGAAGGCGGGCAAGAGTACCAGGGCTCCATAGTGGAACATGCTGCCCGCAGCCACCACGGCAAACACCAGGAAGATGTGGCGCTGGGAGTGGCGGTCCTGGAACGAAGCGAAAAGCGGCATGGCCAGCAACGCCGTCACCAGGCAGACCAAGGTGCCTGCCCCGAGGGCGACCAGGCCCGAGGGGTTGGCAAGTTGCAGCAGCAGGAAGGCCGAGACATGCAGATGCGTCATCGACCGGATATAGCCATAGACCTTGTTCAGTGCCAACATGATGCCTCCCGCAGCCATCAGGCACAGCAGGTTGGTGGCGGCTGACATCGGCCCGGCCTCGACGAGCGTTCCCTGTAAGGAGAAAAAGGCCCCACGGCTCTCGATGGTTGCCGGCTGCACGCCCATGGCCAGCGCCACGGCGGTCATCGCCATGAGCGCTAGGACACAGAGCACCATGAAGGGGCGCCCATTGAAATAGTCGTTGATGTGTTCGCTCGTTGCCATTGATGATTATCCCTGAAAACAAGAAAGACAAAAAATTTTGGGACGATATAGAAGTCGACCCTGAAAGCGTTTTAATGCGAACCTTTAGCTCGGCGAAGCCAATTTCGCTGATTTGCATTAGCCCCGCAGGGTATGGCTGGCAGCTATATCATTGCCGTTGTTGTCTTTCCCTGAATTGACGATGAACAGTTACTTGTCGCCGTTGTTATCGTCCTTAGGTGTCTGGTCGGTGGGCTCATCCAGGTCACGGCGTTTCCAGCTCTTGCGGCGGCCGTGAACGATGGGCACCTCTTTGTCGGCGCTCAGGGTGGGCTTGCGGTCACGCAGGATGCGCTTGGCAAACGTCTCGGTGTGGCGGAATTCCTGGTCGAAGTCGTTGTCGTAACGGCCCTTGCGGTCCCTGTTGTCCACATCGCCCATCAGGCGGCGGTCGCGTTCAACGGTCTCGCGGCGCCTGCGCTCCTCGTCGCTCACGGGGCGACGCTCGCGGTCATCGCTGGCACGACGCGGACGGCGGTCGTCGTCGCGGCGGGGACGATCATGGTCACCACGGCGGCGCGGGCGCTCCTCGCGTTCACCCACCTTGCGGTAATTGCCCTTGCTGCGCTCACTGGCGCGGAAGCCCTCGTTGCGGATGTGCTCGCCGCGCTCACGCATCTCGTTGTAGGCTCCGTCAAAGATGACAAACTGCAGGAGTTCGCAATCGAGTCCGCCGTTGTTGAGGGCATATTTCACCGAGGGCTTGAGGCCGATCTTGAAATACTGCTCCTTGTTGTAGCAGATGAGCCAGGCATTGTAGCCCTTGAAGGTGTGCTTGAGTTTGAAGCCCAGGTCGCGGTAGAACTGCTCGATGTCGGCGAGGTTGAGGCGCTCGCCGTAGGGCGGGTTGCTGATGAGGGTACCATGCTCGGGCACCAGCTCGATGTCGTTGAGGTCACGGCGCTCGAGCTCGATGTACTTGTTCAGACCGGCATTCTTGACGTTGGCGCGGGCGACGGCAATGGCTTTGCCCTCGATGTCGCTGCCGTAGATCTTGTGGGTGAATTCACGCTCGTGGCTGTCATCGTTGTATATCTTGTCAAACAGGTCGGCATCGTAGTCGGGCCACAGCTGGAAGGCGTAGCCGTCGCGGTACACGCCAGGAGCGATGTTGGCACCGATGAGGGCAGCCTCGATGAGGAACGTACCCGAGCCGCACATGGGGTCTACCAGGTCGGTGTCACCCTTCCATCCGCTGAGCAGGATGATGCCGGCTGCCAGCACCTCGTTGATGGGCGCATCGGTCTGAGCGGTGCGCCATCCGCGCTTGAACAGCGGGTCACCGCTGCTGTCGAGCGACAAGGTCACATCGCGGCCCGAGATGTGGACATCGAAGCGTAGTTGGGGATTGGTGAGACGGATGCTGGGACGCTTGCCGTACTTGTCATTGAAGAAGTCGGCAATCGCGTCCTTGACACGATAGGTGACAAAGCGCGAGTTGGTAAAGTCCTCGCTGTAGACGGTGGCGTCGATGGAGAACGTCGTGTTGACATCCATCATCTGTTCCCAGTCAAAGGTCTTAAGCTGCTCGTACAGGTCATCGGCACCTGTGGAACGCAAGTGAAGGAACGGTTTGAGTATACGCACGGCAGTGCGGCAGGCAAAGTTAGCCCGGTAAAGCAATTCCTTGTCACCCCTGAACGAAACCACGCGGTTTCCTTCGGTTACATCTTCGGCGCCCATGGCGCGCAACTCGTCGGCAAGCACACCCTCCAGTCCGAGGAAGGTTTTGGCCACCATATCAAATTTGTCGGTCATCATGTTCTGCTTATAATCTCGTTGTGGCCGCAAAGTTACGTCAAAATCGGTGAAACGAAAAGCAAAAGCCCGTTTTTCTTATCATTTCCAATTGCTGGTGGGTAAGACGAACACCAAAGTTGCGACAAAAACCCGATAGGTATCGAAAAAATACGTATCTTTGCACAAAATTATTTATCAATAAAAATATTACTTACTAATAAAAATCAATGGATAAGATTCAAGCAGGAAAATACGTCGAACTCGTATATGAGATTTTTGTCGTTAACGGTGAGGAACAGACCAGTGTGTTCAAATTCAATGCGGAGCATCCCGATGCCTTTGTGTTCGGAATGGACCTGTCGCTCATCGAGGGATTCCAGAACCACATCATGGGTCTGGAGCAGGGTGAGAAGTTTGACTTCACGTTGCAGCCCCAAGAGGCCTTCGGAATGAAGAACCCCGAACTGATTTACGAGCTCGAGAAGGAGATTTTCCATGTCGACGGCAAGTTTGACGCCGAGAACATCCGTCCCGGTGCCCACGTGCCCATGATGACTCAGGAAGGCATGCGCATCGAGGGCCAGGTTATCAAGGTCACCGACGACAAGGTGTTCATGGACTTCAACCACCAGTTGGCCGGTGAGACCGTGCGCTACAGCGGCTTTGTGCAGCTCGTGCGCGACGCTACCCCCGAGGAGCTCAACCCCAAGCACCATGGTTGCGGCTGCGGCTGTGATGAGTGCGGCGGAGGCGACTGCGGCCACGAGCACGGCGAGGGCTGCGACTGCGGCTGTGGCGGCTGTTAACCCCTCCCTCTCAGACAACAGTGACAAGCTAATGTTAAGACCTTGTTGTTCAGGTTGTTTTTCATGTTGTCAAGGTTGTCTGAAAAAAGAGGCACTGTGCTAAAAAAGTATAATGGGGCAGCGATTAAAGAAATTTTTCTTTAATTAGTATTGCGCATTCTTGAATTATGTGTAATTTTGCCCCGTGTTTTCAAATAGGTAATTTTCAACAACTTAATATTTAACGATTTATTATGGCAAAATTTGATAAGGCTATCTTAGCAGAGAAGTACGGTATCACTGGTGTTACCGAGGTTCTGTACAACCCCAGTTATGAGGTGATGTTCAACGAGGAGATGAAGCCCGGTCTGGAAGGCTTTGACAAAGGTCAGGAGACTGAGCTGGGTGCCATCAACGTGATGACCGGCGTTTATACCGGCCGTTCGCCTAAGGACAAATTCATCGTTGACGATGCCAACAGCCATGACAAGGTGTGGTGGACCACTCCCGGCTATCCCAACGACAACAAGCCCGTTACCGAGGCCACTTGGGCAGCGCTCAAGGACTTGGCTGTAAAGCAGCTGAGCGGCAAGCGCCTGTTTGTGGTTGACGGTTTCTGCGGTGCCAACAAGGACACCCGCATGAAGGTGCGCTTCATCATGGAGGTAGCATGGCAGGCCCACTTCGTGACCAACATGTTCATCCGTCCCCAGAACGAGGAGGAGTTTGACCAGGAGCCCGATTTCACCGTTTACTGCGCCAGCAAGGCCAAGGTGGACAACTACAAGGAGCTGGGTCTGAACAGCGACACCGCCGTTGTCTTCAACGTGACCAGCAACGAGCAGGTCATCCTCAACACCTGGTACGGTGGTGAGATGAAGAAGGGTATGTTCTCGATGATGAACTACTTCCTGCCGCTGAAGGGCATCGCTGCCATGCACTGCTCGGCCAACTGCGACATGAACGGTGAGAACACCGCCATCTTCTTCGGTCTGTCAGGCACGGGTAAGACCACCCTGAGCACCGACCCCAAGCGCAAACTCATCGGCGACGACGAGCACGGCTGGGACGACAACGGTATCTTCAACTTTGAGGGCGGCTGCTATGCCAAGGTCATCAACCTCGACAAGGATGCTGAGCCTGACATCTACAACGCCATCCACCGCGACGCGCTGCTCGAGAACGTCACCGTTGACGCCGAGGGCAAGATCGACTTCGCCGACAAGAGCGTTACCGAGAACACCCGCGTGAGCTATCCCATCTACCACATCAAGAACATCGTGCGCCCCATCAGCCACGCTCCCGCTGCCAAGCAGGTGATCTTCTTGAGTGCTGACGCCTTTGGTGTACTGCCTCCCGTGTCGATTCTCGACTCCGAGCAGACCAAGTACTACTTCCTGAGCGGCTTCACCGCTAAGCTCGCCGGTACCGAGCGCGGCATTACCGAGCCCACTCCCACCTTCAGCGCTTGCTTCGGCCAGGCATTCCTGGAGCTGCATCCCACGAAGTATGCCGAGGAGCTCGTTAAGCGCATGGAGATGAGCGGTGCCAAGGCTTATCTGGTGAACACCGGATGGAATGGCACTGGCAAGCGCATCTCGATCCGCGACACCCGCGGTATCATCGATGCCATCCTCAACCACAGCATCGACAAGGCTCCCACCAAGGTGATTCCTTACTTCAACCTGACTGTTCCCACCGAGCTCGAAGGCGTTGACACCGGCATCCTCGATCCGCGCGACACCTACGCCGACGCTGCACAGTGGGAGGAGAAGGCTAAGGATCTGGCTGCCCGCTTCATCAAGAACTTCGTTAAGTACGAGGACAACGAGGCTGGCAAGGCTCTGGTAGCCGCTGGTCCCCAGCTCTAAGCGACTGAGGTCATCAAACTGATGCCACACAATGACGAGGGCGCTCACCCGTTGGGGTAGAGCGCCCTCGCTGTATAGGGGGGATTGCGGTGTTTCTCAGGGAGTGGGGTACTTAGCAATTATTATGAGGAGAGTCCTTTGGGGACTGTCAGCCGATGAGGCTGCTGAAGTAGTCATCGGTCATGATGAAGAGGTTTCCCTGCATGAACAGGACAGCTTCGTGGAAGTCCTCGAGCATCAGCTCCAGGACTTCGGGCTTGAGTTTGGCCCTGGGCGGAAGCTGGTGCGGCTGTGTGTAGAAGATGGGCTCTCCGTCGCGCCATAGGCCGCAGGTCGAGGGATGGTACTCAGCCACTATCTCGATGGTGTCGTTGAAAGCTTCCTCGGTGAGGTTGCCGTTGGCATCTATCACGTCCACGAAGAGGAAGAAGCTCCTGGCTCCCTCATCGTGACTGAGATAGAACGGGAAGCTCTCATACTCAAACTGGTGGAGTTTAGTGCCCTCGACCGGCTCGAGCGTGATGCCGAGCAGGTCAAACGCAGTTTTCAGTCGGTTGAAAGTGTTGGTTGTTGCCATAGTTGATGATTTGTTATGAGTTAGATAAGCGTGTTGTTGATAACAAGTTGGTCAAACGCCTCCTCGAGGGAGAGCGATAGGTCATTGGTGACCAGGTAGAGCCAGGGCCCGTCGTTGAACTGCAGTCGCGGGACGGGCCAGCGCCAGTCGTCAAATTGCCAGACGTAGCGCACAAGATCGTTGATGTTGATGCCCGACGTCTCGTACATCTCCACGGCTTGGTCTTCACTGTCGGCAGGTAAATAGACCCAGAAGTCGTCGTCATAGGCCGAGTCGTGCATGTGCATCGTGAGCCACAGCAAGCCGTGTTCGTCGACCGTCACTGCTGCCTGTTCGTGTGTGGTGTGGTACAACGATTGAATCAGTGCCGTGGACATGAGCAGCGAGCGGTAATAGAGGTGCTCCCGGAATGGGATGCCGCATCCTAGCGGAACGCACAGCTGGCGAATCCCGGTGCCGCTGTCCAGCACCGAGAATTCTTGCAGGCGTTGTCTGAGCCGCCGACGTTCCTTGTCGTTGGCGGGCATGATGGAGTCGATGTAGCGGTCAAGGTCCATAGGCGTTAGGGATAAAAGCAGGTTTTTACATAATCCTTGAACTGATGCTGTGCGTTGTCGGCGCAGGATGCGCTTTGCACAAACGACAGCAGTCCGTCGTGCGACAGACAGGCCGAGATGAAGGTGACCAGTGAGCCACCCTTGTTGTACTCGCCCTGGGAGAGCTCGATGGAAACGCCCAGGCAGAACAGGGGCGGATCCTTCTCGATGCGTATCACGATGATGCCCATGCTCTTGATGAGCGTCGATTTGTCTTCGAGGCTCAGGCTGGCACGCAGGTTGCCGTCGTAGGTGTTGAGCTGGTACATGTCTTCTTCAAACCCTTCATTGTCCAGACATTGGCTCATGTAGCGGACAAATGCGGGCATGAACTTGTCCACCATGGCTACTGCCTGGTGATAGGCACGTTGCTTGTTGATTTGGTTGTTGGTGTCCATAATCGATGTCTAGATGATAGTTTGTAATGTTAGTTGATGCTGACTAGCGGCAGTCGCGGTCCGTCGAGCGCGTTGCCGTGTTGTCGGGGGCAGGAAAAAAGCGGATCCGGTGCGTTGCGGCGGCAGTACTTGAAGGGGTCCTCAAGCCACCGGACCCGCTGTTCGGTTAATCTGTTTATTTATGCCGCATTCAGTTGCCACCACTTGCGGATGGCCAGCTTGAACTTTTTGTTCAGGCTAGAGAAACGATGGTCTACCCAGTTCCGTGTGCGGCCGAGCTCCCGGGCTAACGCAGTGGGGGCGGTGTTGTTGATGAAGCGCTCGCACCAGAGTCTGCAGTCTTCCTGGCTCCATTTCAGTTCCAGAACGAAGTTCTTCAGGAAAGCGGCAACCCTGGCGCTGATGTCGCTAATCTCGAGGTTGGTGCCCAGCACGTCACCGAAGATGTAAGCATAGGCCGACGGTGCATCGCTGGTGCTGCTGCCCAGGACTTCATCCAGTGTGACGATTCGGGCTGCAGCTGCTGCAGACTTGTCATGGAGCACAAAGTCCCTTAAAGGGTGGTTCTCCCGTAACAACGCCATCTTGAGGCTGTGTTCGGCAGCTTTACGGATGCTGTCAAACTCCGGCTTGTCTAGCTCCAGCTCTGTCATGGCATCATGTTCGGTGATACGCTCAACATATAACGCTGTCAGCACTCGGTATTGATTAATGTCGGTAATCAGATCGTCGATGACCTGCTCACAGACACCAACAGATTGGGAAAGCAGCGTCAGGCGTGTGTTGGCAGCATTGCGACCGATCGCGCGCGGGATAAGACCTTCAATCTTTAGTCTTGCGACGACGGCATTGAGCCCCACCTTATAGAGCCAGCCGTCGAAAGACCCCGTGTTGTTATAAGAATCCAAAGGCTTGAAGGTGCCCTCGTCCCAAATGGTTTCATAGAGGAAGGTGCTACAATCCTCAGGCGTGAGTTTATAGTTATAAAGTGAATCGACCTTGTCGATGATGGCGTCGCGCACATGAGAGATGTTGCAAGGCGCTTCGTCATGTAGAGATTCCTTCGACAGCTTGCGGCAATAGAAGAAACAGTAGCAGAAGTCCGGGTTGCTAATTAGCAGTCGGATGATTTCTTTGGCCGGTTTGGAGAAACCGCGCCCATGGAATTGGCCGTAAGTCATTTTTTTGTTTAGTTAGAAGGGCCAAAGCCCGAGTTAGTAAAAAACTTTTATTCAAAAATCCATGGAGCACATTCCGTTTCCTGGCATAATGGACAGCTCTACATATAATCAAAAGTGTCTGCTAAAGTTAATTTCTTCATATTTTATGAATCTGACTAGTTGTAATCAGTTCATGTGAATTGTATTATAGTTTTATTAGGTGGTTTATAAATGCTTGCTTACTCGTGGGGGATGTTTTTTAGCTTGAAAAAAATTAAATGTTTGTTTTGATGAATTAATACTATTTTCGCAACAATCGCTTTTTGCTCAGGGCATCACGCCCTCAAAGACAAGGCCCTTCTTGGGGTGCAGGCCGAGCGCATCGATTCGGTCTCGCCCTGTGAGGGCGACACGCGGTAGTTTCAGGTTATGTCTTTCTTTAATCGTCATAGTTAATTATTTCATCTGGGGCACATCATTTAATCAACCAGGAAAGTATCTTGAAATAATCGTTGGGGCACGCCGTGCGCCGTGAAATATTGCTTTCAAGCAAATGGCCTTTTTTCCCTGTCCTGTGATGGTTAGTTCAATGCCGCTTGCGTATTTTTTCCTTATTTTGCCGCAAATGTAATAAATAAAAATATTCCGTGCAAGAAATTCCTGCAGTTTTTGCACTAAAAAATAAAATTTCCTTAAAAACCGTAGCTTATGGATTTTCACCCCATCCTTGTCTTGCCGATGTCGCCGTCCAATGTCCATCGCATTTGTGGCATCACTTTTTTAAGCTTGTCGCAATTGTTGGGGTTGTTTAAGAAAAATTTATTATCTTTGCAGGATAATTGTACATTAAAGTAAACAATCACTCAATTAATAACTAAAAAATCAACAATTTTATGTGGTTAACTAATTCATCTGTAGGACGCAAGGTGGTGATGTCGGTAACCGGCCTCTTCCTTGTCCTATTCGTTACATTCCATGCG
>JAEEGG010024078.1_pt1 | contig 11841 bp, 11 predicted proteins | sample 9134161 | NCBI WGS metagenome assembly JAEEGG01 (sample SAMN16246543, study PRJNA631951) | gut metagenome | biome: gut microbiome; feature: rumen; material: CR-attached | host: Bos | place: Iran: Karaj | collected 2018-10 | reverse complement strand
CCTTATTTGTTTCCTGAAAAGACCGTCAGGTATTTCATAAGCATAGTTGAGTTCAATAGCTTCATCTTCAATGGAGAGCAATAACTCTTTAGGGTTCATGTTGTTGTCATGCCACTCTACTTTCCTCACCTTCTGTTCAAGATGGTTATATACCAAATACTGAACAGTTATCGGATAGGATATCCTGCTTCTTTGCCGACTTGTTCCCAACCAGAGAACACCCAAGTTTGTGGCCTTTTCTCCATCAATCAGATTATAGTGTTCGATGATTTCTTCATCAGTCATCTGCTTTACATGTGCTTTCACACGATCCGAATCACGAATGTCTTGTGCAAATCTCTTAATGTTGTCTTGTGGTATATCCTTGTAATTTATTGTTGTTGGAAGCACTTCCCACTGATAAGCACCTTTCTCGATGGAAAGCCGCTGTATTTCTTCGTTTCGGACGGGTTCGCACTTGTCTCCAATGCGTATGTATATCTTTGCATCGGATGTTGTTGCTATTGATTTAAGTGAAGGGGCAATGTATATCTCAAAATATTCTCCTCCGTTGGGGTGAACCATTATTTCCGATGCAGAAATGCCAACATTGAAGCACAACCCGCGAAGCCTGGTGAGGGTGTCGTTTATCTCTTTTAAGTCGATATGCTGTGTCGGCAATGGTTCTCTTGTCTTGTCCTCATACCCGACAAAAATCGTTCCCCCTTGGGCATTTGCCAATGCCACACAGGTGACAGACAAGTCACGGAATCCATTGTCACCTGTTCGTATCTTGCGGATGCTTTTGTATTCTATGGTTTGATTTTCACTCATCGTTAATGGCTTTTGATCAAGTCCAATAGCTGGTGAAGCTGGAGGATGTCAGTTTTCCCAGCATCTCCTCTATCTTGGCGGCGGAGATACTCCGGAGCACGAGCGCCTCGCCCGTCTCAGAAGGGTGAACGGACGTCTCGCCCGTCTCAACTGGGAGCACGGGCGCCTCGCCCGTATCAACAGGGTGCGAGGGAACCAAGCCCGTATCAACAGGGTGCGAGGGTGCCAAGCCCGTAATATTGTTCATCTTCGCAACAATCTCTTCCTCTACCAAAGCTTTCAATCTCTCCAGCACCTTCTGCGTGCGGTCGCTGTCGCCCTCTATGCGTGAGAGAATCTTCATGCTCGTCATCTCGTCCAGTGTCTGCCACAGCTGGCTCTCCTTTGCAAGTGTCTGCCGGTTCACGGCATACATCAGGAACTCGTTCCTTGTGCGGTAGGCAATCTTGAAGGGGGTGCCCTCCAGGATGGCGTTCACCTTCTCCAGGTAAGCCAGCACCTCATCGCACAACTCCTTGTTCGCCTCATACACGTCGCTGCCCTCGGCAGCATTGCCGATGATGCTATTGCCGATATAGCCTATCTCGTTGTCTGAGTCTTTCGCCAGACCGCCATGCAAATCAACCTCGTTCATCTCGATAGTCATCGCCCTGTCCAGCACCTTACGGCTGAACGAGAAAGTCGTCTCGTCCATATTCACCGTACCCACCACAAAGAGGTTTTGCGGGATGGTCAGCCGACGGCCTGCTATGCGATCCTCCTCGTCGAAGAGTTGGGCTATAAGGCTGTGGTACCACGGCTCGTCAACATATTCAATGATAGGATCTGTGGTGATGGTGCCGTCGGGGTTCAGTTTGCGGCTCTCGATTACTGACAAGTATTCTGCGAAATACTGTTCCACCGGAGCGAGGTTCATCTCGTCCAAGCAGAGGAAATATGGAACATTGGGTTCTTTAAGTGCCGCTGCCAAGAAATGCAGGAACGGCCCCACCACAAACTTCTCACCACTCAGGCGGCTAACATATCCTATCAGCTCACTGCTGTCGTGCCAGTTGGGTTTCACCTGCACCATGCGGAAATTCCTCGGGCAGTTCTTCCCAAACTCCTCATCACCCTCCTTCCAGCAAGCCTTAGCCATCTCTCGCACAATCCGGCTCTTTCCCGTCCCCGAAATCCCCGCCAGTAACATAAACGGCTTCGTCCGTAGGGCGGTGAGATATGGCATATAATAATCTGCAACTACTGTTATTTGACTTTTTATATTGGTGTTTTTTATTCCTATGCTATATCTTTCATTAACAAGATTTCTTAACCAATTTACAAAATTAGTTTTATTATCATGTTTTCTTCCTTTGCCGTCATACCATTCTGAGGAAAGAAGTACATTCTTACCGCCCAAATAAAAGACATTATCATAGTATCGTTGACGTCCGGTATTATCCCTTTTTTCTTCAACTAATAAATCTGAAACACTTTTTGATAACGGCTTTATTATTGTATATTCGTGTTTAAATGTATCTCTGCACCAATCATGGTCTTGAAGATTCTCGAAATCATCTTTTTTGAGCAAATCGAAATCATTAACAATCCCAGCAAAGGAAGTCATGAAATCTTTATTTCCAAGACTGCTGAGATTGTTGATTCTGTAAAGAAGCATTTGCTTTTCAAATTCATTTAGATGTTTCATATTGAGGTTTATTGTATTATCTTTATCCTATTTACCAACAAACACATGCTCGTTGCCCCAACAGAATGCATGGCCTGATGGAATCCCCCAATGCCAGCAAACAGGTAAAAAAAAGTAATTTTTTGTACCATTCCTATTTTTAGTCAAAAATTGTCATGGCTTTATTATATACGATGATTCGTAACGCTTGTTTGTTTTTTAATAATGCAGCAGAAATAGGGTTTATCTCCCCATATATTTTTTTTGTTTCTTTAATTTGACAATTGTATTCTTCGATTAAGTCTCTCATTGAATCAGCTGTGGATTTACCATGCAAGAAAGAAATAATACCTTTTATTGCACATTGAACAAAATAGTTTTCTAATTGTGGGTGTACAGAAGCCCATGCTTTATCAAGGTATCCGCAATAACATGGAATTGAGGCTGAATCGAGTTCGGGTGAAAAGTAAATGGCCGACTTGCAAGCAAAGGTATACAGAATTGAATTGTAAAAGTTTTTGAGATTATTTGCTGCTTTAATATAGTGCTCTTTCTGTCCCCATAATGCATCTGGGGATCCATGAGAAAAAGCAACGAAAATATATTTATCTGCATTAGCGGTATGTGCATTTATGGTTTTTACATCTAGGCCGTTTGAGTCAATCAAAACACAGTTCAATCCAATTAAATCAGCAACTTTTTTTACTTCAGTTGCGCATCTTTCAAAATAGTGTCCTAGCGTTTTATCAGTATTATCGTATGCAATATGAATGATTCTATTCATCTTTTTTTGTCATTAATTCAACTGTTAAATTGACAAGGTTTTGTGTGAACTCCTTCCCCTGCGTGGTGTCTTTTCGGACTTCTTCTATCATTTCGTTTAGAGAGAAAGACTGTCCGTCCAAACTAATTAAATAGGGCTCATTAGGATCTCCAGGCTGAGCCAAAATCCATTTCTCCAATGCATTGGAAAGTCCATATTCAATGTCAGCGTCTGCTTGTTGAACAATCCTAACAATCTCGGCTACAGAAGTGTCTTTGTCTCGTATTGCATATGACTTCAGGTTTATCAATTGAAATGATTCGGTATTCCTCTCATCTAAAGCAGTCCAGATAATAACAGGTATCTGATACGAAAGTTCTCTGAGGTCTTTCAATGCTGTATAGCCAGTTTCTCCACCGGATAACTTCAAATCCAAAATCAATATGGTCTTTTCTCCAAGTTTTTGTTTAATATCAGAGATGGCTTTAACTGCGATAGAATAGAGCACAACTGTTTCAAAATGTTGCCTTAGTTTAATTATAAGGGGATGATTCTCTTTTATTTCGTCATCAATAATGATAACTTTTGTTCTAGATTTCATAACATTATTAATGTTTAAAGGGTAATGTAATCAAAAATGTTGCTCCTGGAGTATATTCTGGTTCAACAACCTTAATTTCTCCTTGTAAAGCCTCTATTCGCTTCCTTACGGTAAAAAGACCAATTCCGGCTCCACCGTCATTTTGTGTTGTCGTTTTGAAAATCTCAAATATTCGTTCCCAATCGTTTTTTGGTATCCCGCACCCATTATCGGAAAAACGAATAGTCATTTTGTCTTTGGCAACAGTACCAGTACACTTTATAACTTTGTCGGACGTATTCTTCAATGCCTTTACTGAGTTTGAAATTAGATTCTCAAAAATATCCTCAAAAAACTTTTTATTATGAGTAATCTTTAACTCTTGTGAATACTCCAGAATAGTATGAATGCCTGCCCTATCAAAACGATCTTTGTATATTCTTTCAAACAAGTATTTAATTAATGAAAAAACTTCAAATGTTTCGAAATCACTTCCTGATGTAGCATAACTAAGCATGAATTTCACACCAATACTGAGTTTCTCCATCTCATTATAAATAGAGGTCGCATAGTCTTTAAATATATCGTCATATTCAGGATTAGGGAAGTCTGTTTTGAAAAATTCCGCCATGGATTTAATGTTCCCTATTGTCGTTTTTACCATATGAGATAGTTCGGCGGCATAATCCTGTAAGGACAATAGACTAAGAAACAAATCTTCTTTTCGTTCAGACTCTTGTTTTAATTGCTCGACATGACGTATTCCTTTAGAAATATCCCGCTGTACGGCTTTCGTTCTCCGGTCTATTTTTTTTAACTGAGTACGGACTTCCGGTGAAACATCGTCATAAATCTCATTAAGAGTGTCTGAGATGCGGGAGAGTTGATTATTTGCGACTTGGAGTTTGTTGATAGAAGCTTCAGAATCCTTTTTCTTCCAGTAAGATAAATACCGTTCAATGACCTCTATCTGATCTATAATAAAGGCCTTAAGTTCTCGATATTCTGTGCAGTCAATGAAATCCTGACGGTTTGTTGCATCTTTTATCAGGGGATTCCCTTCCTTTGTGATGTTCAAAAAACCAACAAGGTTATTTGAGCTTATCTTATCAAAGAAACCAGAATAACGCCTTTTGTCGATTCCTAATATATCTCTTTTCTTGTCTGATTTTTCCTCTGTTTCGGCAAAAGGAGTTGTGATAATTCCATCTCTATAAATGATAATACCATCAATTCTACTTCCTTTATATGCAGTTTTGTACTTTCGAATATCAGCTTTGTCAAGATAGTAAAAATCCATTGAGACAGGCCCAAAACTGCATATATCTGTGTTACGTATAATTACCTCACCAGATTCCGAGTTAAAAAAAAGTTGTTGTTGAACCAGTTGTCCCCTGTCTTTTACACAATTTAATACATAGTGATGTTTCGTATCAATTGCAAAATTATTAATGACTTCTGTTTTCTGATATTTACTATAGATGTTGCTGCAAATAACAATCTTGAAAGGGTAGGTGGGCTTGTATAAAGGAGAAACTAATTTCGACAATTCAGAGTAGGCTCGGTCAATATCCGCTTCTGACCAAAGCTGGTCTGCCCTTTTAAAAAAAATCTTTATTGTTGTACCCTGTTCTTCTAGGGGACATGTTGAAATCCAGCAATTATTTTCAACATCAGTAAAGTAAGTGGGTTTTCGGCCATCGGGGTTATTCTGAGTGTTTGAAAGCGTTTCGTAGCTAGTCCAGTCTAGTTCCAATGTAATTTTTCTGGAAGTACCTTTTTGAGTTGTTTCAATTGTAACTTTTGATCCAAGTTTCTCTACGGCAAATCGGCCGACCCCCTTTTCGCCAACGACTGTTCTATTATATGGGGCAGGAGAGGTTCTCTCTTTACGTTTACTATTCGTTCCTACAACCATCCATTTATATCGAATGTCATTTAAAGACATCCCAAGTCCATCATCCTTAATGGTGACAGAGCTATCGTCTGTAAGAGAGTCTGTATTGTGGAAAATAAGGGTTGTGGTATCTGCATTCGCATCATAGCAGTTTTTTACCAGCTCGAATAATGCTGTAATTCGGTCGGTAATTAATTCTCGCCCTAATAGACGAAAGGTGCTGACGTCAAAATTCCATTTTAATTTAAATGGGGTTGGCATAATTTTGTATGTGTTGGAATATTGCTTTACCTAATAGAGGTGGAACAGCGTTACCGATTTGTTGTTGAATATGCATCAGACTTCCTTTGAAAATAAAGTTGTCAGGGAAACTTTGAAGGCGAGCAGCTTCTCGCACGGAAAGTCCTCTGTCTTGGAATGGATGAATAAGCATGTTCTTACGGTAGTTTGAAATAACTACTGAGGGTCTGTCGGCAACTAGTCTTTTGTATATGCCACTGTGGCATTTGTTCCTGTCTTTATAGTTGGTCATCAGTTCTTTGGGGATTGCACGCCAGTTCTGACCTTGGCCAATGTGTTCGTATCGTTCAATGACATAATCGGCATTTCGTGAGACAAAGTTTTGTTTCGATTTACGAGAGCCTTTACGCATTAATTGAGCATATTCTCCAGCCTCTTTCTTAGAACACCTATAGGGTAAGGAATTATCCATTTGGCCATTTATTAGTTCGGGGAGGTCTCCGATTGCGTCCATTACGGAATATATTTTCTTCTGTTTCTCTGGAAACTGGAATACGATGCCGTTTCGATTTCCAACCATAATGAAACGATTTCGGTGTTGTGGTACACCATAATCGGAAGCAACTACGATTGAATCATTTACAGTATAACCTAATTTCTCAAAGCAATATTTTACCTTATTTCGAAGATTCCCTTTTTCGAATCTGTAAAATCCTTCAACATTTTCAAACAAGAACCAATCGGGTTTGAGTACAGAAACAAATCTTAAAAACTCTTCAAACAGGCTGTTGTTTGGGTTCTGCATGTTACGGGTTACCGTATTGGATGTTGAAAAACCTTGACAAGGAGGTCCACCAAAAATAATTAGTTGGTCATCCGTTCCAATAGGGGTATAGTATTGTAAGGGGTTGATATTGTGTATATCGTCACAAATTACTGGTGTGTTATTGTGGTTAAAACGATAGGTTTCTGCTGCACTTTTGTCTTTCTCGACGGCAAATATAACAGATACACCAGCCATCTCAGCACCTAAACTGAGACCACCGGCTCCACAGAATATGTCAATGCCGTACAGCATATTATTTTAGTTAAATGTCTGTTAACCTGTTTCTTGATGCTATTAGTAATAAATTATTATATTGCAAAGATACGTTTTTTTCCTGACTTTTTGTTTTTTTCATGAGGGTATGCTGTTTTTTTGTATGTTTGCATGGCGGATGTTTTTGGTGTGTGTGTCCTGTGGTAGTGTTTCGGTTGCTACAGTGCTACAGTTTGATTTTTGTTTTCTGTTGTTTTTGGGTTGAATAATCCTCTTTTGAACTGTAGCACTGTAACACTGTAACACTGTAACACATTGGTGTCGCTATGTCTTTTCCTGATTTTGGTTGACAGTTTTTTTGCTTTTTCCTGATGCGGTTGTCACTCGTCGTACTGGAGAGGTTGACATTTTCCTGACATTGTTGACAGTATTCCTGAAAAGGTTGACAACTGCAGGGTGTTTCCCTGTTGCAAAGATACAGATTATTTTACAATCTCAAACTTTTTTCTGATAAACCTTCGTTTTCCACATCCTCTTTTGTTCTCCTGTCTGCCCATGGGCGGCGTCCGGAGTCTGCATTCCGATGCTGTAGTGGGGGCGCTGACCGTTATAGAAATGAACGAAGCGTTTTATCTGCTCCAAGGCATCCTCATACGTCGCAAAGCGACTTGCCTGCCGGTAAACGCTCTCTCCTTTGATGATTCCGTTCACGCGCTCGGCAATGCCGTTGTCAGTGGGCTTGTAATTCTCAGTCATCGATATCTGTATGCCGTGTTTCTGCAGCTCTTCCACGTATAAGTCGCAGCAGTACTGCACACCTCGGTCGGAGTGATGGACAAGCCCTGTGAGGTCGCCTCCGCCAGCCTGTTCTATGGCCATACGGAGTGCCCTGAGCGTGAAGACTGCCGCCAGCGATTCCGCCAGGCACCAGCCGACAATCTTTTTCGAATATGCATCGGTGATGAGGTTCAGGTAGCAGCATCCACAGGTGAGTTCGATGTAGGTGATGTCACTCATCCATAGCTGGTTGGCAGATGTCGGAACAAACCCCTTGACAAGGTTCCTCCACTTGTGGTAGCGGTGGTTGGAGTTTGTGGTGATCCGGCTCCTGCGCGGCTTCTGCATCAGCTGGTGGCGCCGCAGCATGTCCAGAAACGCATCCCTGCCGGGCATCCATCCGCAGTTGAACATTGTGGATACCATCAACCAGAGCTTCACCCCTCCGATGCCGGGATCCACTTCGCGTATCTCGCGCACGGCATCGAGTATCTTGATCTCCCGCGCCAGTCTCCCGGCTCTGTCCTTGTTCTTCTTGTAAAAGGCCTGACGGCTGTGGCCAAGCAGTTCACAGGCGGCACTTATGGTCAGGCCATGCCGCCCGTGAAGCTCCTCTACTGCTTGGCCCCAGATTTTTTTCTGATTTCAACGCCGTTCCTCTCGGCCACGTCAATCAGTGTGTTCAAGGCCAGGTTCTGCAGCTCCAGTTCGCGAATCCGGGCTTCAAGCTGCTTTATCTCGGCGGTCTTTTCCGGCTCTTTCTTCTTGCGTGACATATCTTCATGCGGTTTGGATTTCGACTGCAAAGATACGACTTTTTTTGTTTTCCTGTACCTGCAGACCCATGTCCTTATCGTACTTGGCCAGACTTTGTAGTATTTGCCCAGCTCTTCATAGCTGTTCTCGCCATTCAAATACATCGAGACTATCTCGTCTCGCATTTCCAAAGGAATAACTTTTTTTGAATTTCTCATACTTTTTTACACATTTATTTTGTCCCTAAATGTGTCAACCTTTTTCAGTATAAGACATCTGACGTTTCGCAAGCCTTTGTGCTGGGAGTTGTGGGGTGCGTGGGGTCGGTAGAACGGCTTCTGAAACCCGGAGTAGGTCTATTGTGCCTTCGCTCTGCCTTCGCTCTAGCTTCGCTCAGGGTTCGCTTGAAGAAGTGAGGTTGCAATGGCGAAAGGATGCGGTTACAGAAACTGCCCGGCGATGGCACGCAAGATGAATGGCGACGCTTCACAATCGTGACAGGTCGATGCAATAAAACGGGTTTTGTGACGTTTATGGGGGAGAACGTTTTAAATGATGAATGCTATGAATGTTTATCGGCATGAGGTGAAGTATTATGAATGCGACCGGATGGGGATTACGCACCACTCGAATTATGTGCGCTTTATGGAGGAGGCACGTGTGGATTGGATGGATCAGCTGGGGTACGGGTTCGACCGTATGGAGGCCGAGGGGGTGGTGTCGCCTGTGGTGAGCGTGGAGTGTGTGTATAAGCATCCCACGACGTTTAAGGATGTGGTGGAGATTGAGGTGAAGGTGGCGGAGATGAGCCCGCTGAAGATTACGTTCGGGTACACGATGCGTGTGGGGGACAAGTTGGTTTGCACGGGTCGTAGTGTGCATTGCTTTTTCGAGAACGGGCGGCCGGTGAAGCTGGCTGAGCGTTTCCCGCAGCTGTATGAGGGGGTTTTGAATTCGTTAACGTGTTAATGTGTTAATTCGTTAGTCTGTTGATATGCTAACTTGAATGTGTTAATGCGTTAATGCTTGAATGTGTTAATTCGTTAATGTGTAAATTCGTTAGTCGGTTAGCTCCCAGGTTCGGGTAACGCTCTGCCAGATTATCTCGTTGTCGCGTTCCTTCGGGACGCTGGGGTGTGGGGTTATTAAGATTCAGCATCTTCGAGGCTGTTGAAAATATATCGACTAACACATTAACGCATTCCAACATTAACACATTCAAGCAATAACACATTCCCACATTAACGCATTCAAGCAATAGCGCATTCAAGCATTCTTAAAGCTCTTCGTAGCGGTAGGAGACTTTGTCGGCGCAGGTGACGACGAGGTAGGAGGGGGAGGCTTCCTGTTCGTTTAGGTTGTCGGTCATGACGTAGGGGGTGTTGCCGATGAGGTGCTGCTCTTTGTGGTGGAAATGTCCCATGAGGAAGAGGCTGACGTTGTGGCGGCTCATGAGGTCGATGAGTTCGTAGTATTCCTCTTCGGGCAGGTTGGCGGCTGGGGTGGTGCTGTAGTTGTAAGAGGTGCGGAAGAGGCAGGTGTGGGTGTTGACCACCACGTGGCGATATTGGTCGCGCTGTTGCAGGAGTTGTTTGAGCCAGTCGAGCTGCCGGCGGCCGTGGGTGGCGTTGCCGCTGTCGAGGAAGACGAAGAGGTCTTTGGCACCGCCGACGGTCTGCACGGTGACGGCGTAGGTGGAGGTGTGGAAATACTGCTGGAAATATTGCTGGCAGTCGAAGTAGATGTCGTGGTTGCCGATGGTGACAAAGCACGTGTCGACAGCTTCGGCGAGTTTGAGCAGGCTGTCGAGCTGACGAAACGGCCGGTCGCCCCGTTCATTGGCGAGGTCGCCATTGATGATGCTGAACAGTCCCATGGGGTCGGCATACTCGTGGCGGAGGAATGACTGCACCCGCTCGACAGAACCTTCAAGATGGATATCGGAACAGACATAGACCTTATAGTTGTCGGGAGCACCTGTGATGACGGTGGCGGGATGCTGGGCGTCCCATTCCAGCCACTGCGCCACACGCTCCTCGGTATGCGTGCCGCTCGAGAAGAACATTCCCGCAACATCCAGCCGGTCGCACGAGGTGGCGGTGAGCATCAGGGCTATTGCCGATACAAGTATTTTTATGTGTTTCATTGTCATTTCTCCTTTCCAATATTCATTATACCGCCAATCTTCATAAACCAGCCGTCGTTGCTAGCGGTGAGGTTGAGCGAGCCCGCCGGATGGGCGCCCACCTCGGCCATCAGGACAGTTTTGTCGGTGATGGCGTAGAAGCCCTTGGCACTGAAGAACCAGTTAGCCACGCGCTCGATGAGGAAGTCGTTGTAGTTGCTCCACCGCAAGCCGGCATTCCACTTTTGCGGTTCAAGGCTGTTGTTCCACCACCCCTCGACGGCGAACATCACATTCATGGGCTCGAAGATTGTCCCCATGCCTCCGTTGTCGCGCTGTACCAGCTCGGCAATATAGCGGTTACACAGCCCCATCTTAAGGTCGACATGGCGTGCATGCCAACCCACCTGCAGGGCACCGGTAAACTCCTGTATGTTGAGCGACGGGAAGTGCCGCCACAGGTAGCTGTTCTCCAACGTCAGGCGTTGCTTCTTCGCGGTGGTCAACAGTGTCGCCTCACCCGAGAGACGCGCTGCGATGCGGTTGCTGCTGGCATACTCGATGCCACCTCCAAGGCGGAAAGCAGGTGCCACATGCCAGTCGAGCAGCAAGGCTGCGCCGCCAACTGAGCCTGTAGCGTAATGCATATCGTAGAAACCATAGCCTGTCAAGGTCAAAGGACCTTGGCTGCCTGTCGGCTCCTGGGCACAGACGGGAGACAACGTCCATTCTTTATCTTTGGCACTCGCCTGCAATCCCAGCACCAGAACTATTATCAGCAGGAATAATCTTTTCATAACTACAGGTATTTCGAGATGCAAAGATACGACTTTTTCTCCGCATGACAAATAAATAGGTGCAAGCTAATGTTTGCACCTATTTTCGTTATTCACGGAAACTCTTATTTCCGCCGTTTTCGAATCGGCGGAGCGGCCTTTTGGCCGCAGACACCGCGAGGGTGTCTTTCTCCGCTTCGCTATCGTAAAGAGCCACCGGCTCTTTACTTCACTTCCTCGTAGTCGACGTCGGTGACGTTGTCGTTGGGGTTGTTGCCCTGCTGGCTGCCGCCGGCTGACTGCTGGCCGCCCATGTTATTGGGGTCGAAGCCGGCGCCGGGGTTTGCACCGCCGGCCTGCTGCTGGGCTTTGTACATGTCCTCGCTGGCGGCCTGCCAGGCGGCGTTGA
>JAEEGG010024077.1_pt1 | contig 11841 bp, 7 predicted proteins | sample 9134161 | NCBI WGS metagenome assembly JAEEGG01 (sample SAMN16246543, study PRJNA631951) | gut metagenome | biome: gut microbiome; feature: rumen; material: CR-attached | host: Bos | place: Iran: Karaj | collected 2018-10 | reverse complement strand
GACGACGAGCTTGGTGTCGCCTTCGCTGATAGCCTCGCAGGGGCAGGTTTCCTTGCACGCGCCGCACTTGACGCAGTCATCGCTGATTACATGAGCCATGGTTTTCTCCTTTTAACACTAGTGTTCGCCCCCGAGGCAGGCCAATTCCGGAATGGCATCCACCCGGGAGGGAATGCTTAAAATTATACCCTCTAGCAGACGTAAAAGCAAACCATTTCCCCTTCGGTGGTTTGACGGGGAAAATACACATTCCCGCAGAAGCGGAAAATGCATTTTCCCCGTCAAACCACCCAATTCTTTTGGGAGTGTATGCTATAATTGAGTCATGGCATCATGGACTGAAAAACTCAAGGCCCCGCAATCATCTGACCTGGACCGTCTCGCCGAACGGCTCGGGCCGGAGCTTTATGCCCTGCGCCGCCAGGAGGAGGATGACCGCATTGCGGAATTCTGCCAGTACGTCTCGCCCAAGTTCACATACATAAAGATCCACATCATCCGCCCGATTGAAGTCTTCATCATGAAACTCGTCGGGCTCTACAGCAAAGGGCGTCGGGAGTTCCATAACATCGAAGTCGTCGAGAACGACATCGTTGTCCCCGGACTCCCCGCCGCCCTTGACGGCTATACCATCCTGCAGTTGAGCGACCTTCACATCGATATCGACCCCGCGCTTGTCGAGACGGTTTCAAAGGCCATAGCCCCACTAACATACGACGCATGCGTCCTCACTGGCGACTACAAGAACCTCACCGTCGGCGAGAGCGCCGAGGCAGTCGCCCTTCTGTCCGGACTCCGGCCGTCAATCAAGTCGTCCGTCTACGGTGTGCTCGGCAACCACGACACGCTCGACATGGTGGCACCGCTGGAGAAGGCGGGATGCCGCCTCCTTCTCAACGAATCCGTCATTCTTGAACGCGACGGAGGCCGAATCCTACTCGCCGGCGTCGACGACCCCTACATCTACAAGACGCACAGCATAGCCAAAGCGCTCGCCGACGCGCCTGCGGCGGACGTCCGCATTCTCCTCGCCCACTCCCCGACCATTCTGGACGAGGCGGAAGCGGCAGGCTTCGACGCCTACCTCTGCGGCCACACCCACGGCGGACAGGTCTGTCTGCCGAATGGCTACCCGATTCTCTGCCACGAACGCTGTCCGCGACGCTGCATCAGCGGACGCTGGTCCTCCGGCCGCCTTCAAGGCTACACGTCCCGTGGAACGGGCGGCTGCGGCCTGCCGATACGCCTGTTCTGCCGTCCCGAGGTGACGCTTCACCGGCTCCGCGGAGCCGGTGAAGCGTCACCTCGGGACGGCAGATAACAGATAACAGATAACAGATAACAGATAATAGATATGTTGCCTTATGACTCGCCACACAACTGTCGCCTTTTCGCATTCGCGCCACCACATAAACTGTCTCTCTCATGAACTACGCTGACGATCACAACCTCCCCCACCCGCCACGACCTTTCTGCATGGTGCCACATCAACCGTCTACAATTCATCACCACTCTCTGTTATCTGTTATCTGTTATCTGTTATCTGTTATCTGTTATCTCCTCCTTGCGCCAGGATGCGCCACCCGGTGTCCGACACTCACGCCGGTAGGGGAATTTTCCCTGCCGTCCTCCGCGCCGGAGGGGCTTTCGGGCATCACCTGGCTCGGAGACGACACCTACGCCCTGGCGGAGGACTCCGGCGGACGCATCCACACGGCCACCATCGCGCTCGACGCCGCAACCGGCGCCGTGACCGGCTGCGTCTTCTCCGCCGTTCAGTCCGTCCCGGGCCTCGTCGACGCCGAGGGCATCGCCTGCGAGTGTGAAAGCGGCCTGCTCTATGTTTCCGACGAAACGGGCACGAAAATCCTCAAAGTTCTTCCCAACGCCGATCCAATCCGCGTCCCCCTGCCGGACTTCTTCACGCACACGCGACCAAACAAATCGCTAGAGGCCCTCTCCTGCGAACATTCACGCCAGAGTGCGGCCTTCTGCCTCTGGACGGCCAACGAGGACGCGCTGACGATCGACGGACCGCCCTCGTCCGCCACCAATGCCCCCCTCGTGCGAATCACCCGCATCCCGCCATTTGCCATGAAGAAGGATGCCGACGCCTGGTGGTTCTACCGCCTAGACGCCGCGCAGGGCGGGCCGATTCCGGGAGCGGGAAAGGACGTGCCGTTCAACGGCCTCGTCGGACTTGCCGCGCTTGGCGATGGAAAGCTCCTCGTGCTTGAGCGCTCGTGCGGACTCGTGCAGAGCGAGGACGGTGGCTCGCCGTCGCTTATCACTTCCAGTATCTACTTCGTCGACACGTCGCGGACAAAGCCGGGCTCCCCCACCCCACTCAAGAAAAAACTTCTCTGGCACCAGGGCTTTCCCTTCTCCAACTACGAGGGCATCACCCTCGGACCGAAGCTCTCCGACGGTTCCCGCGCCGTCATTCTCGTCGCGGACGGCGATGTCTCAAAGGCGCGCGTCGCCGGCATGGTCGTCACCCTTCAATGGAAGAAGGCACTCTTCACACTACGGCTCGGCGAGGAGTAGTTTTTACAGCCTCTTGACTGCGTCTTTGCCGAGTTTGGCGCGGAGGGCGTCCAATGTGGCGCTAAGACGTTCCTTGCGCTCCTGGTCGTTTCCATTGCGTCCTTCGCCGGCGCCAAAGAGATCCAGTTCCTGCTGTCCAGGCTCTTCCTGAAGGCCGGTTACGCCGAAGCCAATGAGCCTGACAGGCGCAATGAGGCGCTCCCTGTCAAAGAGCGTCCTGGCATACTCAAGAAGCGTGAAGTCATCGCAAGCGGCCTGATGGAACGGCATCTGCCGCGTAATCGTCGTGAAGTCGCTCCAGCGAAGCTTGAGCTTGGCCACCGTCGCCCACTTGCAGGCGGCGCGGACACGGCGGCCGACATCGTCCACCAGGTAGCTCAGCGTCTGCCTCACGACCTCTCGGTCCGAGCAGTCGACGTCGAAGGTGTGCTCGCGCGAGATACTCTGCTCCTCGCGCCATGTGACGATTTCGTCGGACCCTTCGCCGTGCGCGTATGCGACGAGCTGCTCGGCGAAACTGCGTCCAAAGAGCGAGACGAGCGTCGAGAAATGCGCCTTCTGGATGTCGCCCACCGTCCTATAGCCGCTGCGCTCCAGATTGACGCTCGCCACTTTGCCAACGCCGAAGAGACTGCCGACTGGCTGTTCCGCCAAAAACGCCAGAAGGGCGTCATGCTCGCGAGGGGCCGCGCGCAACCCGTTGGGCTTGGCCAGCTCGCTGCAGAGCTTGGCGATGAATTTGTTCGGCCCGACGCCGACCGACGCCGTCAGCTGCAGTTCCTCGCTGATTGCCTTCCGTATTGCCGTGCCGATGGCGACGCCATCGCCGAAGAGCCGAAACGCACCGGTCACGTCGAGATACGCTTCGTCGATTGACACTTGCTCCACGAGTGGCGTGAAGCGATCGAAGATCTCCATGACCTGCCGCGAAACAGCCTCGTAGAGTTTGTGGTTGCCGCGGACGAAGATTCCATGCGGGCAGCGTCTGGCGGCCTCGCGCGACGGCATGGCCGAGTGGACGCCGAACTTGCGCGCCTCGTAGGAGCAGGTCGATACAACGCCGCGCGCATCGGGAGGCGCGCCGACGATGACGGGCTTTCCCCGCCATTCGGGATGGTCGCGCTGCTCGACAGACGCGAAGAAGGCGTCCATGTCCACATGGACGATTTCTCGGCCTGCGCCGCCGACGTCATTCTCCTTGCCGTCCGCCATGTGCGCAGAAAGGGCTAGTGGTCGGCGTTGAAGAGCGGGGTGCTGAAATAGCGTTCCGCCGTATCCGGCAGGACCGTGACCACGGTTTTGCCGGGCCCCAGCTCCTTCGCGAGCGAGAGTGCGGCGGCGACATTGGTGCCGGCCGAGATGCCGACCATAAGGCCCTCCCTACTGGCCAGGTCCCTCGACGTGCGTATGGCCTCGTCATCCGTGACGATGTAGATGCGCTCGTAGATTTTCGTGTTGAGGTTGGCGGGGATGAGGCCGTCGCCAATGCCCATCTGCAGATGGGTCCCCACCGTGCCACCGGCGAGAATGGCGGCGTTTTCGGGTTCGACGGCCCAGATGCGGATATCGGGATTCTGCGCCTTCAGCACTTCGCCGATGCCCGAAAGGGTGCCGCCGGTGCCGACTCCAGAGCAGAAACCGTGAATCGGCCGCGCCGCCTGCTCCATGATCTCCATCGCGGTGTGGAGACGCTGCGCGCGTGGATTGGCCGGATTCGAGAACTGCTCGGGCACGAAGACCTTGGGATCCTCCGCCGCCATGCGCTTGGCCGTCGTGACGCATTCCTCGATGCAGTCGCCGATGTTGCCGGCATCATGTATGAGGATGACCTCCGCCCCGTAGTGGCGCACGAGAAGGCGACGCTCGGCGCTGACGGAGTCGGGCATGATTATGACGGTCTTGTAGCCCCGCACCGCGCCGACGAGCGCAAGGCCGATCCCCTGGTTTCCGCTTGTCGGCTCGACGATGATGGAATCCGGCTTGAGGACCCCGCGCTGTTCGGCGTCAAGCACCATTTCGTACGCCGTCCGGGTCTTGATCGACCCGCCGACGTTGAGTCCCTCGAACTTGACGAGCACTTCCGCGGACTCCGGCCCGACCATACGGTTCAAGCGGATGAGCGGTGTGTGCCCTATGGCGTCCAAAACTGTATTGCAAATCATGTCTCTCGCTCCATCTGACAGAAATTATTATACCGCCGCGAAGGCTTTCGTGGCAAACAGCAGAGGCAATTTCGTGTTCCGCGACGGACAAATTCCCGCCCCTCAATGAAGATGTGTGGCAGAACGGGGAAAAGCGGCCCGTCCATTGTAGGCAAAAATGCTGTATAATTTTCTTCATGAACACTTATCCGCTCTATCCCCTCCGCGAGGTCACGGACCTTGACGGCATCTGGGACTTCCACTTCATCAAGGATGACGACACCCCTTCGCTCGAGGACTTCTCGCCCGAAGGCGTCGCCTACGACACCATCGAAACCGTCCCCGGCGTCTTCGACGCGACGCTCCCCCTCGCCGGCCAACGCGGCCTCGGCGTCTATCGCCGGACCTTCACGCTCGCGCGCGGCGGACGCCATCTCTTCACCTGCGGCGGATTCCTCCTCGCCGCGCGAATCTTCGTCGACGGACGCGAAATCGGCCGGACCGACCAGCCCTTCATGAAGGTGCGCTTCCCGTTCGACGCCGCCCCCGGCGCGCACGAGGCTGTGGTTGTCTGCGACAACCGCTTCTCCTCGACGCCCATGTGGAAGCCATTCTACGACTTCTACGCCTACGGCGGGATCTGCCGCCATGCCGACATCATGGACGTTCCGCAAAAAGCCATCCGCCGCGCGGCCGTCTTCACGCTTGCGCTTGATGGTTCAGTTCGCATCGACATCACCTTCGAGAATGGCGTCGCGGACGGCGACATCAGCCTCGGCGTCGCCTTCGACGGCGGACGCGCCGTCCGTCACGCGGCCAAGGTGGCCAACGGCCGCACTTCGCTCCGTCTCAAGGTCCCGAACCCGACGCTCTGGTCGCAGGAGTCCCCTGCCCTTCACACCGTCACCGTATCGACGGCGAGCGACGCCGTCACCGAGCGCTTCGGACTCCGCACCGTCGAGGCCCGCGACGGCCGCATCCTCGTAAACGGCAAGCCCGTCAAGCTCATGGGCTACAACCGCCACGAGGCGGACGCCGACCTCGGCCCGGCGCTCGGTCCACAGCAACACCTCCAGGACCTCCGCCTCCTCCGCGAGATGCACTGCAACTTCGTGCGCGGCTGCCACTACCCCCAGAACCAGGGATTCCTCGACCTCTGCGACCAGATGGGCTTCTTCGTCTGGGAGGAGGCGCTCGGCTGGGGCAACCAGAAGGGACAGCTCACGGACAGGGTCTTCTTCGACCACCAGGTCGAGGCCGCCCACGCCATGGTGCGCGAAAGCATCAACCATCCGTCCGTCATTCTCTGGGGCTTCCTCAACGAGGGCGCCTCCGACTTCCCCGGCGCACGACCGCTCTACAAGGCGCTCTCCGACGCCATCCGCGCCGAGGACACCTCGCGGCTCGTCACCTACGCCTGCAACCGCTACGAGAACGACGTCTGCCTCGAGTTCGTGGACGTGATGAGCATCAACGCCTATCCCGCGTGGTACGGCACCGGCTGCGAGAAGCCGCGCGAATTCGACCTCATCCACAAGTGCTTCAAGCGCTTCGAGGACTTCGCCAACCGCCCCGAATACCGCCACATGCCGCTCATCATGAGCGAGATCGGCGCCGGGGCGATCTACGGCTGCCACGACCGTATCGCCTCGGAGTGGAGCGAGGAATACCAGGCCGACCTCATCGGACTTGTGGTCGACGAGACCCTTGCGCGCGAGCGCTACACGGGTTTGGCCCTCTGGCAATTCTGCGACGCCCGCACCTACGTCTCGAGCATCTACCGCCCGCGCGGCTTCAACAACAAGGGCACATTCGACGAATTCCGCCGCCCGAAGATGGCCTTCCGCACCGTCCGTGACAAACTCGCCGGTTTGACGGTTTGACGGTTTGACAGTTGGACGGTTGGGCGATCTGACGATTCGACGATGTGACGACCATGGCGCAAGAGAGAAACAATCTTGTCCTGGGCTTCAACTTCTTTCCCGGCAACTTGTTCCATGCCGCGCGGATGGAAGGCATCCGCCGTTTCGCGCGGCTGGGCGGCTGGAACGTGGAGTTCTTCACGCCGCAGGACGTGCCGGCGGCCGCAATCAGGCAACTGCTCGCGCGACGACGACCCGCCGGATGCCTCGTCGAATGCTCCCGCCCGAATGACGCGCCGCCCTACGCCATGCCAACGCCCGGACTCTTCGGCGACACACCCGTCGTTTATGTCGACCCGCAGACCACGCAGGAGCGCCGCCGCATCCGCCACGCCGCGGCGCTCCTCTGCGACAACGCGGCCATCGCCCGCATGGCCTTTCGCGAACTCTCGGCCGACCACCCACCCGCCTACGCCGCAGTCCCCTACGTGAGGCAATGCAGATGGTCGGTCGAACGCGTCGCGACGTTCCGCGAACTCTGCGCCGAAAACGGCAAACGATGCCTCGTATTCCCCTACCGCATCGGCGAGGGACTCGAGGACCGTCTGAAACGACTTGCCGACTGGCTCGCGGCCCTTCCAAGGAATTGCGCCGTCTTCGCCATCAACGACCGCATCGCCTGGGAAGTTTTGCGCGCATTCCGCGATGTCCGGCGCGCCGTCCCGCGCACCGCCACGCTCGTCGGCGTCGACGGCAACGACAAATGGCCCGACGCGATGCCTTCGCGCATCTCCTCGGTCAAACTCGACTTCGGCAACTCGGGCTACCTCGCCGCAAGTCTCCTCGCGTCGAGAATGGCTGACCGCGCCGCGCGCGGTATGACGTCCGCCGCTTATGCGGCGAATGACGCCGCGCTGCGCGCGAATGACGAAATTCCGTCATTACCGCAAAATGCGGTTCGTCATTGCGCCTTGGGCGCGTCGTCATTGCCGCCAAAGGCGGCTTCGTCATTGCCGAATGTGGCGACCGGAACGGTCGCCACATTCGGCCCCCTCTGCGTTCTCCGCCGCGAATCGACGCGCGGCCGCGGCAGACGCGACCCGCGAATCCTCGAAGCAGCGGAGATGATTCGTCGTGAAGCCTCCGAGGGCCTCACCGTCGCCGCGCTCGCCAGGCGTTTCGGCTGCTCGCGCCGGCTCTTCGAAATCCGCTTCCGCGAGGCAATGGGCCACTCCGCGCTCGACGAAATCCTCCACGTCCGCCTCTCTCACGCCCAGGCCCTTCTGGCGCATGGCGACATGCCGGTCGCCGCAGTCGCGGACTTCTGCGGCTTTGGCTCCGAACGGCAGATGCGCCGGATCTTTCTCGCCAGAACCGGGATGTCACCGCGCGAATGGCGCAGGACAAACTTCATGTAGTTCGGCGCCCCCCGAAAAAAGTTTTCGCAAAATGTCCGTTTTCGCAGTTTAACCTATGGTAGAATGACTGCATGGTTCAAACCATGAAAGGAAACGCAAGCATGAAGAACTCCTCGCTTTTCACAGCCTCTGCGGCATTGGCAATCGCCACTGGCACGGCCCTCACGGCACTGGCCGGCACCTCCACAGTCTCGTCGCTCGACAACCCCAACGGCACGACCACCGTCGCCGCAGGAGATACGTTAATCGTCACGGGCAACGTCACATCAACGGGCGACAGCACCTCGGCCCGCTTCAACAAGGCGGGCGACGGGGCGCTCATCCTCAAGGGCGCGAACAACACCTTCAAGCGCATCAAGCACTCCGCCGGCACGCTCGTCTTCAACGGCGGCGCCTCCACCGTGAGCGGCGGCACGGGTTCCGGCGCGGGCGACGGCATGAACGTCGTTCTCTACGGCGACGAGACGGTTTTCACTGGCGGCGCGACGTTTACGATTCAAACCTCGGGCGGCTATGAAGGCTTGTTCTCCAAGACGACGATTATCACCAACGCCACGGTCGACACCAGGCAAGTGGGCGATCTTCTCTGCAATTTCGTCAACGCCACTTTCCCGTCCAAGGGACAAAGCGCCATGACCATCGGCAAAGGCGGTGTCTTGCGGGTCTCCGGCGCTCGCGTCCACCAAAACGGCGCAAATGCGTCCGACATCGCCAATGAATCAAAATACGGCATAAACCTTGTCGACGGTGGCATAATCGACATGCATGGCATGAGAGGTCTCATGATGGAAAACGGTCGTCACGGTTTCTTCCGCATCGACGGCGGCATCATCCGCGACAGCCGTTCGTCCAACACGTATTTCCCCAACCGCGTGAGCGGCGACGGCACACCGTCAGCCGCCAGAGCCGCCGATGTCCCGACCTTCTGGGCGAATACCCCGATTACCATCGGCGAAAACGGCGCGACCTACAATAACGCCGTATCAAAGACGGTACGGTTCTACGCCCCTTTCAAGACCGGCGCCACTTCCGGCAACCTTGACGGCGGCCTGCACCTAACGGGTAAGAACGTCGTGTATTACGACGCCAACGGCTCGACCTACACGGGCGGTCTCTATCTCGACTCCACCGAGGGGTTGCTTTTCGCCCCCGAATGCGACACGGCCTTCGGAGCCCTCCCGGCGTCGCCACGCGACAACATTTTCGTACGCGGATCCAGCACGGCGCTCTTCGGGGATGTCGACCTCGAAATCGCCACCAACCGCAACGTCCTCGTCTCCGCAGGGCGCGACTTCAGCATCATTGCAAAGACCGGGAAGACACTGACGATTCATGGTGAAATCAGCGGCGAGCACGCGGACGGAGTTCTCCCCACGACGCGCCTGCGCACGACATACCAGTGGACGAACGAAATCGGTCAATCATGGGCGGTCTGGAAAGACGGTCTCGTCGTTCTCGATCCCGGTGAGGGTCGCACGAACAAATTGGGCCGCCTTACCGTCGAGGGCAACACCGAAATCAGGAGCGGCACGACAATCGTGAACGGCACCAGCCTCAACGGCGCGGCACCCGTTTACATCCACGGCAGCGGCGCCGCAGATGCGACAATCGGCACGCTCACGGTCTCCGGCGGCGAACTCGTCGTTTCGCCGAATTCCTCCGCCAAATACGTCCAAGTTGGCAACCAGAACGGCGACTACGGACTCCTCGACGTCTGCGGCGGCACGGTCAAGACCTCCGGCGGTGAGTTCATGAACGCGCTTGGCGCGGGTCTCACCGTCATCCGCGACGGCGGCGTGATCGACTGCGGCGGCGGCAACTTCCGCATGGCGCAATACATGACGGACAACCCGACAGTCGTGCGACTCGCCACAAATGGCCTGTTGCGCTGCAACCAGATTTCGCTGGACATGGGCAAGGGCACAGTCGCGACGTTCCTGTTCGACGGCGGCTACATCCACCCCACAGTCAACAACAACAGCTTCTGCCAGTCAGGAAATAACGCAGCGTGGAACAACATCACCTTCGCGGTCGGCCCCGGCGGCGCGGGGTTCGAGGTCGAGAGCGGCAACAACGTCTGGCTTTACCGTCCGCTTGTGAGCGGCGTGGCGGCTGGCGAGACCGACGGCGGCCTCATGGTGCGCGGCCCGGATGGGACGGCCGTCTGCCTCATGACGCCAATGGCCTACAACGGCCCGACAACCATCGACACGACCCTGCTCCAGCAGCGTGCCGGTGACAACCTCCTGCCCGCGGGAACGGACATCGTCCTCAAGAACGGCGGCGAACTCTCGCTCTGGACGTATGGCAACCCGCCAAGGGCCACAGCGGCGACACTGGGCGGCGTTTCCGGCAACGGCAAAGTCAGGCACCTCGCCGCCGCCACGTTCAGCGGCACATTCGCCCCATCCATCGGCGGCACAATCGAGTTCGATTCGACGCCCGCCTCGCTCTCCGGCACACTTCGCATCGAAGGCGACGCGACCGGCTGCGGCAAGGTGAAGTTCGCCGCCGAGCAGGACATCTCCACGCTCTCGCTTTTGGTGCCGGACATCTCGACCTTTAACTCTCGCGCCGCCAAGTCGCTCTACAAGATTGTCGACGGCAGCTACACCGGCACATTCTCCAGTGTCTCCGGCCTCAACACCGACTGGGGCGTCCGCTACAAGGCCGACGGCGTCTATCTCATGCACAACGACGCCTTCATGATGATCGTGCGGTAATGTCCGTTCTTTTCTCCTCGTCCGGCCTTGTTGCCGACCGTGCAGGGGCGCTGGCGGAACTGCTGCCCTGGCGCGCGCCGAATCCGGCGCTCCGTCTCGCGGAAGAGCGTGTCGAGGATTTGGGCGACGGCGCGTTCGCCGTCACGCGAACCATTGAGAATGCTGGCGACACCCCCGTCGCCTTCTGCGACGAGCTGCGCGTCCGCGACTGTTTTGAGGCGACGCGCTACCTCATCCCCTGCGTGAACTACAACGGCAACGGAGTCACAGAAGTCAAAAGTCAAAAGTCAAAAGTCGGAAGTCAGGCATCCTCAACCTTTCAACCTTTCAACCTTTCAACTTTTCAACCTTCGACGGGCTGCGCCACCCCCATCCCCACCGGTCTCTCGCGCGATGGCGAACCATGGCTCTTTTCCTACGAGCGCACCGGAATACCCGGCTGTACCCTCACCGAAAACGACGAGGTCGGCATCGCCCTCTTCGCCGCCAACGACACGCCCGAATCGCTCATCTGCTCCTGCGGCCTGGAGAGGACCAAAAGCCAAAAGCCAAAAGCTAAAAGCCCAGAATCCATCGACTTGCGACCTGTGACTTTTGACCACATCCTCGTGCGCCCGGTTGTCGAGGCCCCTCTCACCTACGAGGCCAAAGGGATCTTCGGACCGCGCTACGAGAGCGCCATCACGCTCGCCCCGGGCGAGCGCTTCACGGCCAAGTCGTTCGTCTGCGTATGCCGTCCCAAGTGGCCGAACTTCGCCTTCGCATCCCTGGCCGGCCAGGCTCTGCGCCTGCTGCGGCCCCGCCTGGAGCCGTGCATGGACGATGCCGAGGCGTTTGAACTCGGCATCCGCTACATCCACTCGCTTCTTTACTTCTACAAGGGCAAGTGGCTCGTCTGCGAACATGTCGTGAACCGCATGGCCCATGACTGCTCCGCGATGCGCATCTCCCGCGAGGAGATGGCGGAGCGCATGAAGTGGGAGTACTGGACGGACCTCGGCACCTGGTGCGAGACCTTCGAGGTCGGTTGGGCCGGCCAGAACTTCCTGAACGCCCGCATGCTGGCGATGCGGGCGCTGGGTTTTGCAGCGGCCGCGCCTGCGGCCGCACCCGGGGGGGCGGGGGCGAAGCCCTCGTCCATGGCCGATCC
>JAEEGG010024076.1_pt1 | contig 11842 bp, 8 predicted proteins | sample 9134161 | NCBI WGS metagenome assembly JAEEGG01 (sample SAMN16246543, study PRJNA631951) | gut metagenome | biome: gut microbiome; feature: rumen; material: CR-attached | host: Bos | place: Iran: Karaj | collected 2018-10 | reverse complement strand
TGGAGCAGAACACCACAAGTGGAATAAAGCCTACAAGGGCAGTTGTGATCTTGGCACATATACTGTTGGCCACAACCAGCACAGTCCGTATGAAGGGGAAGGTCTTGGTCAGGGCAGATGCGGCCAGTCCCAGTACCACAGCCATGAAGATCAGCTGCAGCATATTGGAGGTCTGGAACGGAGTTATTATGTTGTTCGGGATGATATTTATGATAGTGTCTTTTATGGAGATATCCATGTTGCTGCCGGCCGCAATGGTGGCCGATGCCGCATCGGTGACTGCAGAGGCAAGGGCAGGGGTGCCGATAGGGAATATCTGGTATGTGACATAGCCTACCCCGATAGCCACCACAGAGGTGAACATATAGAACAATATGATTTTTCCGGCTATCTTGCCCAAGGCCTTAAGGTCTCCGAAGTCTGCGATGCTGGATGCCACCGAGCAGAAGACCAGCGGGGCCACTATCATCTTGAGGGCGTTCATGAACATTGTGTAGACAGGGGAGAATACATAGTTGATGATTCCTTTTCCCACCTGTTCAGGAAGGACTTCGTGTATCAGAAGGCCTGCCGCCACACCCCCTACCAGGGCAAGCAGTGTGAGTATAAGGTTCCGGAGCCGGGAGGCTTTGACCTTGATGGTGATTTTATTTATCCCCCGCACATAGCGGAAGGAGAAGTACTCACCGAACCACTTGGATACCAGATTGTGAATCACCTCATTGGTATCTTCATCAGCTGATTCTTCCTTCAGCAGCATGGACTCCTCTATTGCAGAGGCATCAAACTTCTCTCCCTTGGCAGATATATGGATCTCCACATTTCCGAAGAGCCTGACGAAAGAGAGAGTGATCTTTCCGGAAGTTTTTTCTATAAGGTTTGTCAGCACATCCTCGGTCATCATTGTTGTCCGCAGGATCTCTTTCTTCGTGACCTGATGCCGTGCCAAATCTACTGATATAAGTTCTATTGTCTTAGGGACTTCGTTTAAGTCTGCAGCAATGTTTATCTTTTTCATGCCTTCATTTTAAGACAGAAAAATTCAGCGGTCAACAAATATATGTCCATACCTTATAGAACAGGTTTTTCTTGACAATTTGCGGGGGAGAAGGATAGACTGAATATAACAAAACTCTTTTGACAAGGAAATTTATGAAAATGAAAAAAGCTCTATTTTTGCTCTTGGCTTTGAGCCTTGTGTTCTGTTTCTGTGCTTGTGACTCAGGCGGCAGTAGTTCTTCCGATAGGGCTGGTATTGTAGGACCGAAATACACCAGTACCCCAGAGGACAGAAGCGGTGTATCTGTCGGTGATTTGGTGCTTGGGAATAATAAAAATACTTGTACTGCTGACAATTATAAAAATGATCCTGCATCTTACGCAGAAGATGGCGAAGTTGTCGGTATTGTTGTTTATAAAGGCGAGACTGGTACTGTTGGAATTACTGACAAAGTGTACATGGTTTGTCTGAATCAGGGAACAAATCTAATCTGGGCACCAGATGCTACCACTGGATATACTACCGAATTTGCCACAAGTCAGACAGCAGGAGAGGACAACTGGGCAGTCATTGAGGCGACAGATGCGGCAGGAGCAGCTGATGCAGTTAACAAGTATCCAGCATTCAGTTATGCTAAAACATATTCCGTCACAGGGTATTCCAGCGGATGGTTCTTGCCCAGTTTTAAGGAAATTAGGGAAATATATAATATCAAACATTATATTAATAAAGGTATAGAAGCGATAGGTTCTGGTGCCAAATTGCCTACAGATGGCTATATGTGTTCATCATCACAAAGTACAAGTGATGTCGAATGTATTAGCCGTGTTGCTTTAAATAATGGTGGACCAAGTGGCTTTGGAGATAAGAAGGGTTCATATATCGTACGCGTTGTCCACACTCTGGATTAATTAAAATAAATCAGCATGGGAACCTGTGTCTACTAAAGTTAAAGTCAATATATCGTCTTCTTTAAGGTAGAGAAGAAGCCAATCTGGTTTTATGTGACACTCTCTCAACCCCACATATCTTCCTGATAGTTCGTGGTCTTTAAATTTAGCGGGGAGGGGAGTGTCTGTCCTCAATTTATCAACTATCTTCTTGAGCTCATCAATGGGCAGACCCCGCTTTTTAGCAAGCTTATAACTGCGCTTGAATGTGGAAGTCCATTTTATGGCATATATCATGCGTCCAAGTCCTTGAAGAGTTCATCTATATCGGTATAGCTTTTTACCTTTGGATCGTGGGAAATCCTGCGGGCTTCTTCTAATGCCAGCTCTGCTCTTGAAGGAAGATATCTAGGCTCAGGGTACCGTACTTCGAAAGGTAATCCTTTGGTCAGAACCACCTGGCGGAGAAACATGCTGACCGCATCAGTAAGAGAAAGTCCAAGCCCTTTTAGAAGTTCAGCAGATTCCTTTTTCAGTTCAGAATCCAATCTTATATTTGTTGAAACAGATGCCATTTGTATATCCTTTATATACTAATTTTAGCATTTTATGTATCGAATGTCAACAAAAACAAAACATAATCGCAGTTTGGGTTGTCAGAAGAAGAGCCGTATTGCTGACACAAACGATATTGCCAGTATAAACACCCTGTAGGACTGGTTGGTGAACTTCTTCACAAAGAAGAGGCCCAGCACGAAGCCCAATACGATAAGAGGGCTCATCAAGAGTGATGTCACAAAGGTAACCATAGTAATATTATGCCACAGGAAAATGTAGAGAGGCAGCTTGACTATATCCACCAGGAAGCAGAAGAATGCCGAGGTGCCGATCAGCTTATCCTTGGGCATGTTCAGCATCAAAAGGTAGGCCAGAATCACTGGGCCGCCGGATGCCCCCAAGGTAGAGGAAAGCCCGGTCAGCGCGGCGAAAAGCCAACCCAGCACCATAATCACAGTCTTATTCTTCAGGTGCCGCTTCTGCAGGTCGCTGTAAATGGCGAAACACAGGCATGTAATCAGGATGCAGCCCACCGTAATCTTGAACGCATGGGTCGAGATATTGGACCCAATGGCAAACCCCGCCCCGATGCCTGCCACCATGGCAATAAAAGTGCTGCGTATGATGTGCCAGTCAGTGTCCCGCCAGTAGCGTGCCACCGAGAAGCAGTTGGAGATAACCACAATCGGCTGTGTGTATCCCAGGGCAGCCATGGGCCCCAATGCCGAGAACACGGTGGGCACAGTGATCATGTTCACAGATCGGATTCCAGAGCGCTCAAGCCCCATGGAGAAACTGTAGAGTGCCAGTATTATAGTCTGTGTCAGCGTCAGCTCAAGCATTCAGCCCCTTACAAGAACAGCCGGATGCCGGAGATAATCAGCCATACAGCAGCCAGGAACGACATTGTTATGATGAATATGCGGAACGACTTGGATGTAAAGTGCTTGACAACAAGAAGACCCAGGATAAGTCCAGCAGCCATGACCGGAATCAGCGTGATGTCGGCCAGTATTGTGGTCATCGAAATATTGTGCCAAGCAAAGAAGTATGTTGGGAGCTTGCAGATATTCACCATGAAGAAGAAGTAGGCAGAGGTTCCGATCAGCTTTTCCTTGCTCAGGTGAAGGAGCAGCAGGTAGGAAAGGATTACAGGTCCGCCGGAAGCGCCCAGCATGGATGAGAGGCCGGTGCAGAATGCAAAGAACAGGCCCAGTATCAAGGCAGCCTTGGGGCTCAGCTCTCGCTTTTTCTGCATATCGTTATAAAGGATGAAGCACAGGCTTATGATGACAATGGTACCCACAAGGCACATGAAGGCTGGTTTTGAGAGATATTTTCCAATGAAAGCTCCCAGCAGGATTCCGAAGATAGCTCCAGGGAAAGAGCGCTTAAGGATGTGCCAGTCGGCGCTCCGCTTGTAGTAGGTGATGGAGAAGATATCGGAGATAAGCACCATGGGGAGCATGTAGCCCATTGCTGTCTTCGGGTCGATGAAAAGCATGAGGATAGGGATGATGGGCATATTGATAAGCCGGACGCCGGAGCGCTCGAAGCCCATGAAGAAACCATACAGACCAAGACAAACAAACTGAGCCAGTGTAAGTCCGAAAAAAGCACCTTCCATTTGTTACCTCTTTCTTGCATTATAGACCTACCTACTGTATAATTCAAGTAATATGTATATAATCCCCAAAAAGTACGATGCCGCCAAGGTGCGGCTTGAAATAAAGAAGCAGATGGCAGCCGAAGGCAAGGAGTCTGTCCTTGTCCCTGAGCTGGGCACCCTCTATGACGTGGCACTGGAGAAATCGGGCATAGGCCGCGGCAGGGGGCTTGGCAAGGTCATAATGAAGGAGGACTTCTTCTGCCTCCTGGACCACATCAAGGAACTGCCTGCCAAGTTCAAGGGCAACAACCGCAACTACAAGAGTGCCATCTTCGCGCTCCTTAACGAGATGGCCTTTGACAGCGAGGAGCTGGACTCCTACCGATTCCACAACACAGTCCATATAGCAGGGCTTACCAAGGCCTACTGCCGCATGATCTACAACACAGTGCGGGAGCGGGGCTTCCTGTTCCGTGCCGAAGTCTACCACAAAGCCATTGATTCAATAGAAAAATCGGGCATCCCGGCTGGCGAGGAATACATCCTTATCCCCGGCGAATACTACACCCATCTGGAGCAGGAACTCCTTAATAAGCTGGGAGCAAAGCCCCTAAATACAAAAAATAAAAATCAGGCTCTCTGCACCGCCATGTTCTCGGATGACCTGACTGGCGACTTCCAGATTACAAATCCTGAGAAGATGGTGGGCTTCCTCAAGGCCGACACTGTCATGGATCAGTTTATAGAGGTCAAGAACCACATCCTTGCCGTTATGAAAAAGGATCCATCCCTGAAGCTGGACGACTTCTGTCTGGTATTGGGCACCGAAGATTCTCTTGCCCTCTGCACCTCCTACTACGAGACCATAGGATTCCATCCGGTATCATCGGCATCGGTGCAGGCCGAAACCCCACTCCTGGATGGCCTTACCCTTATCTCCTACGCCCTCTCAGGTGACACCGAGAAGCTTATCCGTTACTACAACCGGCATCACGGCGACGAAGAGAAGGTTGTATACGACCCCACCTTCGATTTCGAGGACTTCTGGAAATTCAGCGCCCGGCTGGCAAAGAGCGACGGCAGCAAATACGACAAGCTCCGCAAGGTGCCAGAACCCTTCAAGGAGTGGATTAAAAAACTCAGCTTTATCCGCAACGACAACAAAATCCAGTCGGTGGCAAAGAACCTGGACCAGATCCAGCGAATCCTCAAGAACCTGGGTCTTGCCGACGAGAGCCTTTACGAATACAGGACATCTCCGGAGCAGATTTTCCGCAACGAAAAAGGGGAGGACCGGATCCAGTTCAAGGAGCTGGTGGAGTACTTCAAAAACATTCTGGCAGGACGTAAGCGCAATCTGGTATCCACCTGGGACGACGGCATTGTCCTGGTCAAGATGGGTGAGTATGTCCCCAACTGCCGCTATATCTACTTTGCCGACATGGAGGAGAATATCTTCCTTAAGGACAAGATGCCCAATCTGCTCCTTTCCAATGACGAGCATGATGAATTCAACACCAAGGTCTACGGCCTTACCAAGGAGGAGCACCTTAAGAAATGGTTTGCCACCAGCATAGCCAATGCCGAGCGCACCATCTTTGTTATCCCATTCTATGACGAGGGCACCGTAATCTCCGAATATGCCGAGAACGCCCTGCGTCTGTTCCCCATGGAGAAGCGCACCGTAAAAGTGATAGGCGGAGATGTACCCGACTTTAAGCACAGCTTCTACCGAACCTTCAAGGAAGTGAAATGGGAGAACGCAAAGCCCCAGATGGCCGCTATCCCCGAGAGTGCCCTTTTTAAGCCCCATGTGGATGATGAGGATCCCCAAGATTATGTCCTTAGACACCTGGGAGCCGCCACCCGTATTGAAGATTTCATGGAATGCCCTGCCAGATTTATCTATGACTGCCAGCAGCCCGACACCCAGATGCAGGACGAGATCCATTTTACCAAAGGCAACGCCTTCCACATGTTCTGCGAGCTTTTCTTCTCAAGGCGTTTTATCAGAGTCTTCAAAATAGCCAATACAAACCTCCCGCTGGAGGTAGCAAAATATATAAGCAAGCTGCCCTGCGATTCCGAACTGGCCCAGTATATGGACGCCATGGATGTGTGGGACATCTTTAAGAGAGTAAGCGATAAGTACCCCGAACTTGAGCTCCGGGATACCGACCTTCTCACATACCTTGTCTTTGTTTGCCGCTGCATGAAGGATATAATGAAGGACTGCGACAGCACATCCATCCGTCTCGAGGTTTTCTTTGGCGGAGCCAATGTGATGGAAGACCCCCTGGTGCCAGTGGGCGAGGGCTATATCGACATGATGTTCCGCACCAACTCAGGTGGAGTGGTTCTTGTTGATTTTAAGTCCGGAGATATCTCTGAATATTCCGATGATGTTGAATCCTTCTCCAATGTGCAGCTTCTGATCTATTCCCACATAGTTCACGAGGCCTTGGAGTACCGGGATTTCTCTGTGTTCCTCCCTACCGATGAGCAGAAGGAGAAGATGAAGGAGAAAGGGAAGGATGAATCCTCTATCCTGGATAAAGGCTATTTTGACAGGATTGAGAAGGATGCTCCTATTGAAGCATACTATCTTTCCTACAAGGCGCGTGACGGTTTTATGCCGGTAAGCGGTCTTGCCGGCACTGATTCTCCTATCGAGGGCTTCAGGGAGAAACTGGGTGACCTTTTAGCTCTGGCTGGCGAGAATGTGTTTAAGCCGTCTTTCAACAAAGACTGCACCTACTGCCCGCTTTTCTCGTTCTGCCCCGACAGGGAGAGCGCCCAGAGCCTTGACGCCATATACGAGAAGCTTGATCTCAAGGGGCCGTTCTACCAGGAATACCCTGTGCCGGCGGAAGAGCCTGCAACCTCCGAGGGCGCATCTGACAAGACCGTCAAAATCATCCAGTTTGCCGAAGGGAGCAAGTATGCGGCTGTGGGCGATTTTGACGACGACATCATAATCTCGGCCGGGGCAGGGGCCGGCAAGACCGAGGTGCTCACCACCCGTTATCTTAACCTTCTGATAAACACAAAGGCAGACCTGGATAACATAGTGTGCATCACCTTCACCGAGAAAGCGGCGGGCGAGATGAAAAAGCGTATCTTTGCCAAGCTCCGCGATACCCTTTCCCTGGGCGCCTTCTACTCTGTTCCGCCCGATGGCGAAGGGGTAGAGCGGTATAACCTTACCGAAGCCCAGATACAGAAACTGCAGAATATAAGGAAAAACTTCTTCCGCAACAACCGTATATCCACCTTCCATTCCTTCTGCCTCAACATGCTCACCAAGTTCGAGAAGGAGGACCCAGCATCCCAGCGGGACCTGACCAGCACAGTGGCTGACGACTATATGCTCCGGGACAGAAAGGTCAATATTGTAAGCCGTCTGGTGGAGGAATATGAGAAAGAATACAACGTCTTCCTGCGCTGGACTGCATATCTTCCGTTCTATTACAAGACCGAATCGGGCGAGGGCGGCGTAGTGGCCGATATTATTGAGCTTCTGAACGAGATAAAGCTGAGCGGAATACCCATTACCCAGGCAAGCCGGGATCAGCTGGCCAGCGAGTTCGAGGCCAAGAAACAAAAAGCCATCGATGAGCTTTGGGAGAAGTTCGAGGTTGTCCGGGACAACCTGATAGAAGCTTTGGAGGCCTTCAAGGCCGAGGAAGCCGCAGCCGGTGCCAAACCGAGCAACTTGGCCAAGCTGGACGATGAGATTAACCGGGTTACCAGCGGAAGCAGCGGCAGCATAAAAGCGTATCCGTATGCAAAGAATCCAGACCTCAAGGCACTCCTTAAAACTTACCTGAGCTGCCCATGCCCTAACACCGAGGAGAGCTGCTCCACAGAAGAGGAGGCGCTTATCCACTATCTCCTGTTCGACATTATGCTCAAGGCCGACAGGGAGATAGAGAAATACAAGATCGAGAACAGCATCATAGAGCTTTCCGACTACCATCTGAACCTGCTCTCTCTTATGAAGAACGAGCTGATTCTGGAGGGGATTCGGGGAGATATTCACTACATCATGGTGGATGAGTTCCAGGACACCAACTGGCTGCAGAAAAAGATTCTGGACAACCTGCACGACAATCATAACCGCCTGTTTGTGGTGGGCGACCTGAAGCAGTCCATCTACCGTTTCCAGCAGTGCGACAACCAGATATTCAAGTTCTACCGGGACCAGGACTCCATAATGTACATCACATTCCAGGAGAACTTCCGGTCCGCAGAGCAGATTGTAAAGTTCAACAACCGGTACTTCACCGAGAACCAGGTGCCGGAATACTGCGTTATCCCTAACAACAGCAAGGATCCTGGGCGGCCCGAGCTGGGCATTCCTATGTGCAGGCCTGCCCCCGGTGTGCCAGTTTCCATTGTGGAGCTGGGCTATCAGACAGGTGCCTTCCAGGTGCTGACCCAAAAGGAGGAGAACATATTGCTCCGTGCCCAGGAGGGCTTCTACATAGCCCGCACTATTGCGGCCACTGGAAAGAAGAACTACGGCAGGTGGGGAATCCTGGTGCGCGAGTACACCAATATCAACTATATCCTCGATGCACTGACACGAATGAACATCCCATATTCCTATTGCATCAAGAAGAATTTCTTCCGGCAGGGCGAGATTGAGCAGGTTCTCATTGTGCTCCAGGTGCTCTACGGTTTCCTCCCTTCGGGGACTTTGAATGCCAACCCTGTGCTGGCCGATTTTGTGGCAAATTATAAGGACAAGGATAAAGGCTTCTGCTATGCCATCAGCTCTATTATGAAGCTGCCAGTATATGCCCCTGTTCGCCCTATGCTTCACGAGCTTCTGCTTCAGTGCCGCGAGTTTGTACGGCAGTGCGGCGAGAACCCAGAGGAGGTGCTGACCCAGCTTCTCGATTTTGCTGCAGAGAACAGCAAGGAGATCAACACATCTGCCCTTGATAACGGTGTACGTATCATGACAGTACACAGCTCCAAGGGGCTTGAGTTCGACTATCTCTTTGTCTCCAAGATATCCGAATATACTGGGCGTGGTGGTTTCGGCGGCCCCAAGAGCGGCATCGATTTCATTAACTATGTGGATGAAGACAAGAACCAGATAATCGACTACGACATAACAGGGATCAGGACACTGGTAAAGGATGACCGTCCTATGCTCTACGATTCTTGGATGAAGTCAAAGAATGCTGAGTTTGACAGCGAGGAGAAGGGCAACCTGCTCTATGTGGCGTTCACCCGGGCCAAGAAACATCTGGTGGTGACTCTGCAGCACGGCGAGTTCAAGGGAGGCCTGCAGGCTAATGTGAACTGGCTTAACAACATAAGCGGAAACATTCTAGGTTTCCCAGAGGTGAGCCACGAGGCCGAGCTTGAGATAGACTGGATTGAGCCTGTGCTCAAGAAGGATGAGAAAGAGCAGCCGTATCCGGTAGAGGAGGTTTCGCTCCCAGCTCCAGAACTGGCCACTGTGTCGGTTTCCCGCTATCTGGACGGCCTTGTGGAGGAGCCCGACCTGGACGACAAGATTACCGACGCTGGTGAGCTTCCGGAGAGCACCGGGGTCAAGGCCAACGAGGTGGGTACCGCCGTGCACAGCTTCTTTGAGCACAACGTTGCAGACCTGGCTAAGGCCGACCCGGCGCAGTTTGCTGTGCCTAAGGCTATGCATAGCCAGTTCATGACCTATGCTGCGGCGGGACTTGCAGACCCAGGGTACATGGCGCTGGTGAGTGGGGCCGACGAGCTTAGGACCGAGGCTGCCATGATTTTCCACACCCCGGAGGGCAAGCTGCTTAACGGCGTTATCGACCTGATTGTACGCAAGGGGAATACTGTTACTGTGCTGGATTACAAGACCCACTCCGGCAGCGCCCTGGATGCCGCGACTCTGGAGCGGTATAAGACGCAGGTGGGGCTCTACGCCCACGGCCTTGCGGCTTTGTACCCGGGCTGCAAGTTTGAGTGCTGCCTGCTGGTTATGTACTCTACCGGCAAGTCCGAGCTGGTCTGGTGTTAAAAAAAACGGGGTGCCTTTCAGCACCCCGCTTTTTAAATGCAATCGTTATCTTATTGCTTTGTCAATACCCAGTCCCATAGTTCAATTGTGTCTTCACCTGTAATTGTGCAGGTATCATCCCATGGAACTGTGCTTGGTGGGTCACCATTTGTATATTCTGTAAGAGTGCAGTGAATATTTACTGTACTTCCAGAAACTGTAAAGGTTCCAGAGTATGTGCAGTCACACTGCAGTGCACCATCTTCAGTTTCTTTTTGGTACAGAGAGAATGTACTGCCGCTGTCAGTACCAGAAAGTTTAACAATATGTTTATAGGTATGACCATTTCTATCAAACTGTATTCCACCTTCAATTATGCTGAAGTTGGTTACGCCAGTCATATCTGCCAAATCAGTGACAACATATATTGCTGAGCCGCCTCCGCCGCCACCGCCTCCGCCGCCACCGCCTCCGCCGGAGCTGCTTCCACCGCCACCGCTGTCACAGCCTGTCAGGAAACCAATCAAACATACAGCTAAAAGCAAGAACATTAATTTTTTCATTTTAAACTCCTTTATTATAGTCTACCCCCTCCCATACCGAAAGTCAACCAACAGAAAAAAGGGGTGCTGTTTTGCACCCCATATAATAAAAAAATTATAAACTTGTTATTGTTTTGTATATATTCCTCCCATATCATCTTCAATCGTGTTAGCGGTAACTGTGAAATCATTGTCAAATGGTCCGAATGCTGTTTCAACTGATGTTTCGTTATTTTTTTGTTTATTTACAGTCAGAGTCAATGTACTGCCGTTCAAAACCATTGGACCAGAGTATGTACTATTATCGTCTGTTGTAGAATTTGTGATATTTTCTGTTTTTCGATACCATGTAAAAGTATTATCATCATAATTCAGAGTTATAGTCTCGAGCAGGTTGACTTCGTCTCCACCCATAGCAAGAGTACCATTTATTCCTCCGGCAATCTGTGTTACGCCACCTATATAACCAGCATTAGTATGATCGGTAAGAACATAAGTACTTATATTAGGGGCGATGTCGCCGCCACCATTGTCTCCGTTGCCGCCACCATTTCCATTGCCGCCATTATCATCTGATCCACTGCCGCCATCGTCGCAGCCAGCCAGAAAACCAATTAAACATATTGCCAAAAGCAAGAACAATAATTTTTTCATTATGAATCTCCTTCTTTTAGAAGAAATATTTGATTAAATTCTACTCCCCTCCATAAATAGAAGTCAAGAAAAATTCGATAGCAAGAGTTATAATAAAAAAGATGGCAAAGAGCCTCCAGCAAAAGGCGCCCATGCGGGAGTGCCTATCCGAGGCATTGCGGCCCGAAGGGAGCGCACTCTGCTGAGGATAGGCACTGCAAGCAGGGGTGTCTTATTGCTTGAGCATTGTTATTGTATATTTAATTCTTTTTTATTATAATTTTTGCAGGAGACGCTATGAAACCATTGAAAGCAGACGAACTTAGAAAAAAATTCATCGATTTTTTTGTATCCAAGGGACATATCCAGATTTCCGGGGCCTCTGTAATCCCCGAGAATGACCCCACCGTACTTTTCACCACAGCGGGAATGCACCCTCTGGTACCATATATCTTGGGTCAGCCGCACCCGGCCGGAACAAGGCTCACCGACTATCAGAAGTGTATCCGCACCGGCGATATCGACAGTGTAGGCGACCCACATCACCTGACCTGCTTCGAGATGCTGGGCAACTGGTCTCTGGGCGATTATTTCAAGAAAGAGATG
>JAEEGG010024075.1_pt1 | contig 11842 bp, 7 predicted proteins | sample 9134161 | NCBI WGS metagenome assembly JAEEGG01 (sample SAMN16246543, study PRJNA631951) | gut metagenome | biome: gut microbiome; feature: rumen; material: CR-attached | host: Bos | place: Iran: Karaj | collected 2018-10 | reverse complement strand
TCACAGCTCTCTCTCCAGTGATCTCACCGAGAAAACTATCAATACCATCTGTCAACTTCAGTGACACAGAATTGATTACCTTCTGTTCACCGCTTTTCTTGTCAGTGTACTTACGAGTGATAAGTTCCGACTGACTAATAATTCTTACTGTAGCTTCCATTTTTTATAAATGATTTTTGAAAAATGAAACATCCTTAAATCCAGCTCCTTGAACTTCTAATTATGCATTATGAATTGATTAAGCATTATTCTTCCGTTACACTACCATTACTTCGTCAAAGAAAGCAAGTCTGGACTTTCCAAAATCCTTCTTCATTCCTTTCTTGATAATCAGTTTCGCACTAACTGATATTCCTGCGTAAAAGGCCAAAGCCAAAACAAAATGTCGCAGACCCTTGTACACATCATCGATATCTTCAAATCCTTCAACTTCAACAAAGTGAAATATTGAAGAATTATCATCTTCGAAAAAGACATTATATCTATTTTCCACACAACAAACATTGAAATAAATATCAAGTGGTTCCTTGTTCCACTGCATTCCCAGCGACTTCATCGAACGCAAAGTGCTGTATGTTATTTTAGACTTTATTGGTGACCTTTCTAAAGATCTTGCCAATACAAAAGCAACAACATCTGAACCTACTACCTCATGCTCAGAGGCAAGAAAGATGAGTGTATTTTTTTCTGGGTTATAAATTTCCTTCTTTATATTATCAGCAGCGCATCCAGGAGTTATATTTATCCATATTGGACTATTCTCTTTATCTAATCCAGCATACATACATTTATACACCTCACCGCAGATGTCATCGAATAAATAAACTTTTTCCATTTCTTGTTTCTAATTGATTAATAATGTACACAAGGAAACCCTTGCAGCACTCAGTCTCAGCTGATTGCGACACAAAGGTATGGACATAAAATGATAGCATTCCTCAGTCGCAAGTGCGATACTGAAGAATGCTATTACTTACTGATAAATACTGAAATTTGTACTGAAAAAATTACTCTTTTACGTAAATTTCATCAATATTATCTTCCAAATCTATATACTTTCTATGAATATTTTCTATTGATTTCTTTTTTGCACGACTACCACCTGGTATAAGATTCTTATCCCATATGTCAGGTGATTTGTCATTCAAAAAATTGTATGTATTTATTTCATTTGCAGAGCATTTCTTTTTAACATCAGGAAACCACTCTTTGTCATTCATTTGACTCACAAAATCCTCAGTTGTACAAGTTCCAACAATATTGATCCTTTTGCAAAAATGGAATAAGGCGTACCACTCATATACAAACATTTTCTCCGAAATAAAACGAGTTTCTATAAATTTAAAAAGTCGGAGTATATCTACCCCTTTTCTTGAGTTAGTTTTTTCTAATTCGAAGATTTTGTTACTCTGAAGTAGTCGGACTCTCTTTTGAATATCCTCATTTGACTCTGGCGGATTTCGTAACTCTTCTATCCAGCGGTCAAACTCCTCTAATTCAAAAATTGTTTTAAAGAAGTATCTCCATTGTTCTTCATCCAGTTTTCGCTCCTTCATTTGGACACCCAACTGAACTTTATCTTCCGAATAATCACGCCAGATTTTACCAGGTTCAGTATGATATTCAAATTCGTGCGCGGTTTCATCTCTCAACTTTTCAAGGTCTGCTATACTTACATTACCTCTTAATCTTTGTCGAGTAATATGTGCGCGGAAATTATTTGCTTGTATCGGCCAATATTTTTTCGCGTAAAGAAGGTAGTTTAGATTATAGAAGCGAGTCATAGATTCATTGTCACACTTATGTGAAGCGATTTTTAGCTCATCTAAGTAGGTCTCGAAAACATCCATCAGTTGATCAAGGACTATAAAAAGTTCAAATCCATTCATTTTGTTAATCTCATCAAACCTATGCATTAACATTCCTGATGGGGTAACCTTCTCACCACTATTATATGAATCATCATCAAAACTCATTTTAGTAAGTACATCTATCAATGAAGGAATATTTATCTCGTAGATGTTATTCTCTTTCAGATTTTCTGCAAGAGAATTTATATTATTACGATAATCAACAAATTGTGACCATATGTCATAGTTCTTTTCATAGCACTCGTTCATCAAATAAAATTCAATAACATAGAAATAAGTGAAAATGGATTCACACATGTACTGCATAATATGTGTGAGATTCAAGGTTATTCTTCTGATAATATCAACGCTAAGTTTATTATTCAATACAAACTTAACATCCTCTTCGAACTGCTTCAACCGCACGAACATGTAATCCACATTTTTATCAAAGTCTTCAATTATACGACGACGTTCTTCTAAGTCGTATAACAACTCAGATCCTTCGTATTTTGCTTCCAGCTCTGCAACTATGTCCTTTAGCGGTCTGCACATACTTCTATTATGCTAAATGACCTTCATCCTCTGCCCACTTCTCACACTGCTTCATTACTGTTGATAATGCCTGCTCATATCCCTCTGGTGGATAATGATATTCTCGAAGCAATCGTTTAATAATTCTTCTCATTGAAGCACGTGCTGAGTCTCTTTTATTCCAGTCGATTGTACGATTCTTGCGCAACTGTTCAGTAAGAGCCACAGTAAGTGCTTTAAACTGATCATTGCTGTATGCTTCCTTTATTCCTTCAGGCGAAGAAAGTGCATCATAGAACGCCTTTTCTTCTGCTGTTAATCCAAGTGCATTACCTTCCTCTTCATTCTGTTTGATAGCTTGTGCCATCTTCAGAAGTTCTTCTATCACTTCTTCGTTGGTAAGCATTCCTTTCAGATAATTGGATAATGCATTATTCATCAGGTCACTGAATCGCTGACTCTGCACAACATTTATATGTTCATAGTTTCTGATACGCTCTTTCAGGAGTTTCTCCAATAACTGAACAGCAATATTCCTTTCCTTCATATTGCGGATTTCCTTGATAAAACCCTCATCAAACAGGGAGAATTCTCTCTCATCCGCAAACAAGTTGATTACACCATCACTTTGAATACTCTGCTCTAATAAAGTGGAAATACGTTCATTGATTTCCTTCTTGCTAATCTTTCCCTTCTGGGTATAGCGCACCAACAGAGTTCTTACAGCGTCCATAAAGGCAACCTCTCTTTTCTGCTCAGAAACTAAGAGTGAGCGGCAGAGAGTCATCGCATTATGCAGCAACTGACTTTCTTTTAAAAAGTCTTTTCGTTTTTGCTCCATGATAGGTGATAACATAAAGTTAACACCTCCTGTAATTATTGAGCCTCGTTCTGCATCTGTACCATCTATGAATCTCTGATAATCGAATCCGTGCATTAAATCCTGGCATATTTCCAACTTTTCCTTGAACTTATTCAAGGCAGCCTCACGGATGTCAGGATTACCAAAACGTTGGCGGTCACGATTTGTGTAGTCTTGCATCGCCTGTTTCAAGGCGCTTGCTATACCCACATAGTCAATAATCAAACCACCCTCTTTTTCAGGGAAGACTCGGTTTACTCTTGCTATTGCTTGCATCAGGTTATGTCCTTTCATCGGTTTATAGACATACATTGTTGCCAAAGATGGTACATCAAACCCTGTCAGCCACATATCCACCACAATAGCTATCTTCATAGGACTATTATCGTCTTTGAATAGTGTAGCAAATTCCTTGTCTGTCCAGTAATGTATGCCATCCTCCTTCTTGGGTCTGATAACATCAGCCCAGTCGGGATTATCTTTGTTACTGCTACTTACAACAACATGCATCATATCTTTCCACAAAGGACGCATCTTTAATATCTGTCGATATATCTTCACAGCAGCCTCTTTGTCAAGAGCAACTATCATCGCCTTACCAGAAGTAACTTGCTGACGATTTTCCTCATAATGGGTAACAATATCATTGCAAAGACTTTCAATAGTTTTATCATTATTCAATATGCCACGAATACCACTATTTGATTGCTTTGCATCTTCTATTTGTTCTGGCGTAGCTCCTTCTTCGGCTAATTTATCAAACTCTATATCGAGCTGCTTTAACGTATCATCATCAAGGTTTAGTTTGATAACTCTACTTTCGTAATATACAGGACGTGTTGCACCATCGGCAACAGCCTGTGTCATATCATAGACATCTATATAGTCACCAAACACCTCCTCGGTATCTCTATCTCTTTCTGATATAGGTGTACCCGTGAAGCCGATAAACATTGCATTAGGCAAAGCCTCACGCATAATCAAGGCAAAGCCCTTCTTTGTCTTCTGCGCTTTATTGTCATAGTGCTCGTCACCATATTGAGAACGATGTGCCTCGTCAGTTATAACAATGATATTTTTTCTGTCGCTCAGTAGTCCTGTTCCCTCTCTAAATTTCTGAATAGTGGTGAAAATCAAGCCTCCTGTCTGTAAGTCTGTGAGTTTGTTTTTCAAATCTGTGTTTCCACCATCTGAAGCTGCAACCAGTTTACCCTTATCGTTTAAAACAAAGCCTACACGTTGTGGAGACATTCGCAAGAACTTCTCACAACCACAAAATTGCTCATATAGTTGCAGATCTAAATCGTTTCTGTCAGTTACAACCAATATGGTACATGTTGGGAACTCTTGTATCAGTTTGTGGGTATAGAACACCATTGAAAGACTCTTGCCGCTTCCCTGGGTGTGCCAGAATACTCCAATCTTTCCGTCGCTCTCTTGTGCCTTATGTGTTCTAGCAACAGCTTTGTTAACCGCAAAGTATTGATGATAGGCAGACATTATTTTGGCTGTCTTACCATCCTTGTGATCAAAGCAGATATAATTCTTGACGAGGTCACACATTCGCTTGTGTCCAAATATACCCTCAAAGAATGTTTCATAGTCAGCAACTGCTGTGCTCTCATATTCTCCATCCTTTGTTTTCCATTCCATGAAGCGTTTCTCTGGTGCTGTGATAGTTCCTGCCTTTGTTGTCAGCATATCACTTGTAACACAGAAAGCGTTATAGGCGAATAGCGAAGGACATTTCTGCATATATTTTTGCAGTTGATTGTAGGCATCGTCCTCTTCTACATCATCATTCGAAGGTGATTTCAATTCTATCACTACCAAAGGCAGACCGTTTACCATCACCACCATATCGCAACGGATGGGTTCTATATCCTCTACGCGCCATTGATTTACTATCTTCCAAGTGTTTGCATCAGGATGTTCAAAATCCATCAGATAGACGGTATCCGTTACCTCACGTCCTTCTAGAACGTGAGGTACATTTATTCCATCTTGCAACCACTCAGTGAATGTTTCGTTACGCTGCACATAACCACCATCATTATTGCTGGTAAGCATTCTTATTGCTTCGTCAATAACATCTTGGGATAGCAGGGGGTTGAGCCACTTAATAGATTTCTCCAAGTCATCACGATGAAAGGGTTCGCGATAATCACGTTCCACATCATAGCCACACTCGTATTCATATCCTAACCTTTCTGTAAAAAGTTGGATAAGAGTCTGTTCGTAACTATCTTCTACGTATTTATCTTTTTCGTTGCTCATAGAACATCTTCTATTTCATTTACTTTCAGTTCTCCCGACATCAGCTTGGGAAGGAGTGTGTCGCGAAGTTCCGCAAGGTAGCGGGATTCGTCTTCCAGGACCTCTTGTTGCGTAAACAAAGGCTTCATTAAGCTCTCAAAATCATGCAATATTCTTTCTGGTGCTATAATCAATTGCAATGATTTCATTAATGCACCCGATGCTTCTTTGAAAGTAGATCCAGTTGCCTTATTTTCTATGTCTTTTGTTGATAATTTTAAGAAAAAATAGATAAATGCCGTTCCTGCTAATTTGGGAACAACAGATTTAAATCCTTGATTTGTGCATATGTCGTTCTTTGCTATAGTTATGTAACCAATAGGAGCACGAGAACTGAACAATACAGCCCCTTTCGGCATTAATTTAGTGCTACAGCTCTTATATCCTTCTTCAGTTATATCTTTTTCGCCTTTAGATGTAAACTTATTATTTGATATTGACAAGTCCTTTGGTGTTAGCCAAGCAATACCTTTGTCTGTATAATATTCTGGCTTTGATTTAGACGGAGTACTTCCTCCAACAATATCTCCTATTTCTCCTAACGTTCCCACTCTCCATCCTTTCGGAATTCTTCCTAATTCTGACTCTATAAACTCTCCATTTTTGAAGGGCTCAAAATCTACAAACCAAGACTTAAACAACGCCTGTGCCTCCTGCTCCAAATTCTCGTTTGTCTTACGATTAACCTCAATTTTATCATCAAGGGATTTGAGGATGGAAACAATTTGCTTTTGTTCTGCTAATGAAGGAAGTAATATGTCAATATCCTCTATAACTGGCACAGTTAGACTGGGAACTGCAGAACCAACATTAAGGCTAGCAAAATCTTTCTTGCAAATAGAATAGTAAACAAAAAGCGGATTTGCAACAGTATTGTTTATAATAGACCAGAACATTGTATCTACCGTCCAAAAGGGCTTATCTGAATACATAATATTATTCAAACTACCTTTTCTAGGGATTAAAATAGAAGGTCCATCATACAAAGAGCGTTCACCATAACGCATAATTCCTCCACTACCATAAATAGGAATATCACCATCAGCTAATTGCTTATGATCTTTTCCATATTTTATGGTGAGGACATCCCCTAACTTATATTCTTTCCACTCTTCCATAGACAGATATTTATAAATGATATGGTTCCATTTCCTCAGTTGCATAATGTTCATCCAGCATCTGGTAGAACATTTTACTAACCTTCGCTAAAGCATCTTTCTTCTCGTAATAATCAGAGTAACGAATAAAGAACTTCTCTTCAGCAGTAGCCTTCTCATATTCATCTTTTAGAACAGACAAAATTTGGTCTTCAAGTCCTGGATATACTTCATTATAAGTGTACGCCCTTCCTATTGCTTCTACACTTAGTTTATCGAAGAAAGTAAGATGCCGGGGATAATCATCTGCAAAGAAGGCTATGCCTGAGTCTTTTTCAAATTTGTTTAGTTCCACGATTGCACGCTCACATATATGGCGTAAAACATTCTTTGAAAGTGCATCACAATCCTTGAGTATATTTCTCAATAGATTTTCCTGTTCTTCTTGGAACGTAGGTATGTGAGTGTTAAATCCAATAGACTTCAGGTTGTTATTTACCTTTTCTTCCAGATAGCGTCCTTCCTCAAACAGCGCACCCAGCTCCTTTGTTAGGCGCTCCATCTTCTCATCAAATGGCTCTCCGTCTTCTTCTTGCTCAGCAATGCCTACATAGCGGCCTGGAGTCAGGATATAATCTTGTGCTGCAATATCATCTAATGTCTTTACTGCACAGAAACCCTTCTCGTCTTCAAGTGTTCCATTGCGGAAACTCTCAAAGGTGTCGGCTATCTTCGTGATATCTTCTTGCATCAGTTCGCGGACAGCACGAGTCACCATAGTACCCATATTACGTGCATCTATAAAGAGCACCTTGCCTGGTTGTTGTTTTTTGCGAGATAGGAACCAAAGAGATACGGGAATACCTGTACTGTAGAATAATTGCGAAGGTAAAGCAACAATGCCCTCTACGAGGTCATTCTCCACGATTCGCTGACGAATAACTCCTTCACCGCCTGTTTGTGAGCTGAGGGCACCATTGGCAAGCACAAGACCTATGCGACCTGTAGGTGACAGGTGGTGTATCATGTGCTGCATCCAAGCAAAGTTAGCATTGCTTGCAGGAGGCATACCGAATTTCCAACGTACATCATTAGCCAGTTTGTCTGCACCCCAGTCACTGAGATTGAACGGAGGGTTAGCCATAATGAAATCAGCCTTCAATGTGGGATGTTGGTCATCAAAGAAAGTGTCTGCATACGTCTTTCCTAAGTTTGCCTCCATTCCACGAATAGCAACATTCATGTGGGCCATCTTCCAAGTGCTGCTGTTTGCCTCTTGACCATAAACGCTGATGTCACGGAGTTCTTTCTGATGCTGCTCTATAAACTTGGCACTCTGTACAAACATACCGCCAGAACCACAGCAAGGGTCATAAACACGGCCTTTGAAAGGCTTGATAATTTCAACTATTGTGCGAACAATGCAACTTGGTGTATAAAATTCTCCTGCATTCTTGCCTTCCATCGAAGCAAATTTCTGCAAGCAGTATTCATAGACTCTGCCTAACAAATCTTTTTCATCGGCAGAAGAATGCATCTTGATGTTTGAGAATAGGTCAACCACATCACCTAATCTACGCTTATCCAGTTCTGGGCGATTATAATTCCCGGGGAGGATACCTTTCAATTTGGGGTTTTCTTTCTCAATCAACAAAAGCGCGTCATCTATAGTTTTTCCTATCTCAGGAGTATGTGCCTTTTGAAGAATATCATTCCAGCGAGCACCTTGCGGAACGAAGAAGATACGTCCTTCTTCTGCTCCTTCATATTCGTCTTTATCTTCAGGGTCTGCATACTCATCTTCTTGCAACTCCTTGAATTTTGCCTCAAACTTATCACTAATGTATTTCAGGAAAATCAATCCAAGCACCACACTTTCATACTCTGATGCATTCAAATTACCACGAAGTTTATCCGCAGCTCTCCAAATTGTTTCCTCAAATCCTATCGAGGTTGTGTTTTCTTTCTTTGCCATATATTTTATTTTTCTTATTTCTTACACAATATTTTAATATTTCGGGGCGTTTTTTTAATTACCGCCGCCGGTAAGGGGGGCTCCTTTATGGCTTGGATACTGAATCAAGAGAAGAATAAACGACGTGACTCGTCCGTTCCGTCAGCAGCCCTGCCTCTCTAAAAGTTCTCTTGAGCTGAAGGGGCTGTTTTGATCTGAGGGAAGTTTTACAACTTCCGGTCTCCCTTACCACTTTTTTTTTATTATTTCATTTCCAATTTTTCTAAAGAGTCCTCGCCTAACTTCGCAGTCTGGCGAGGGATTTTATTAACTATTTAAAACTTTTTTTTAAGAGCAGTTGACTACTCAAAATGAAAAAGTAAAACGAGTATCTAACCCGCTTTGGCATTACTCCAACCTAACATACTTCTTCTTGTGCATAGGGCTACCGCCGACTGGCTCTATGTAGAAGCTGTCGGAAGCACACTGGGAGAAGCGTAGGGCGATTTCTTCGCCTGTCGCTTTTCCATCCTCATCAAAGAAAGTAAGCAATATGGTGGAGTCACCCAGCAGTTCGTATGTGCCGCTGAGCAAATGATCTATTTCGGAAATCTTGCAATGGAAGTTGTTGCCAGTACAGAAGTGGTAGTATTCTCCTTCGGAGTTTTCATAAGTGCCTATCTTTGGGAACTGCCCATCCTGACAACTCGCAAACAGAAGGAGAGCAAAAAACAACCCCGCCGCATAGGACACGAACCGACGCAGCAGGGATATAGTTTTAGCAGTAAAATAGTCAGACTTGCTGCCTATTTTACCCCCCCCAGTTGGTAAAATATGGCTTAGTATCTGGTCTGCCTTTGTTTCTTGCATTTTCATAATGGCAAACCAACGCTTTCCAAGGTCTTTTATGCTTGCACCAACATGATATACATCGTTGTCGATAAGCAGAAAACGATCATGAGACTGTGCAAGGGTATGAACCGGAATAGCAGGATATTGGCTGTTGTGACGCTTTATGTCAAGGCGCAGCTGGGCATCAGGATGCTGGGTGTATATCTCTGCCTTTACTCCCTTGCTGCGCTTGTCTAATAATGTCAGTACACTTTCATCGATGTAGTTGTCGATTAGGATAATCCGCTTCTGAGCACTCTTCACTAATTTGCATACCAGTTCGTAGGCATCGTATATCTGTCCGTCAAAGAACACTCCCTCAACTGGTGGCAAAGAAGTGCGAACAAAGAAATCTATCTTCTCCTCAGTATGGCTAACACGTTGTTCAAGGCGCTCAAACCGCTGATTGATGGAATAACCCTTAACAAGATAATCCTTCAATACGTTTCGTGCCCAAATGCGAAAAGCGGTACCACGCTTGCTCTTTACTCTATAACCCACGGAAATGATGACATCGAGGTCATAGTATTTCACTTTTCGTACAACACGTCTTGTTCCTTCTATTTGAACTTGTAAGGATTCCTTACATGTTGAAGTTTTATCAAGCTCACCCTCTTTGTATGCATTACTTATATGCATAGTGATGTTTTGAGGTGTTCTTTCAAACAGATCTGCCATTTGCTGCTGGGTTAACCATACAGTTTCATTCTCCAAACGGACTTCGATTCTTGTTGTCTCGTTTGGCTGATAAAGCACTATTTCATTCTCCTGCATCGGCTGTGATTTCGTCTGTGTAGTCATGATGTTAGCTTACAACTCGCGAAGATACAAACTATTTTTCAATCCATCATTTTTTCTTTCAAAAAAAGTATTTACGACATCAGAGGTTATTCACTTATTCAGTTATTACTCCTGACATTTAGGTTTTTCGATTTCATAAAATAGAAGAAAGAGAGTAATTATAATTTAATTAATAATTATAATTACTATATATATTATATAAATAATATATATAGTAAAATTCCTGTTTCAAGTTTTTCCAAAATACAGATGTCAGGAGTAATAAGTGAATAACTGAATAAGTGGACTTAAATTTTTTGAAAATAATTGCTGAAAAACTTGACTTCGCCTCTAAAATTTTGTACCTTTGCAACGTTGTTGCAAAACTTATAAAAAACAACACTTTTTGCTACATAACTATAAAACAATTTTTTCATAGTTTAGAAACAAAAATTTCATAGTTATAGCAAAAAAACACACGATTCAAGGAAGAGGTTTTAAGGACGCGGTTATGATTTTTCATCCTTAAAATTTTTTATTTTTATGGCACTTAAGATTAAGGCAGTGGAACGACTGCTTAAGTTTGACAAGGAATCTACAGGCAAGTACCGCTACGTGATGAAGCCTGAGATGTACTCCAGTCTGAATCAGAACAAGGTGATCAAGGAGGCTGCTCTGCGCAGCGGTGTGAACCAGGGCGTGATGAAGGCATGCTGGGATGCAGCAGGCGAAGTAATCAAGGCATGGGCAACAGAAGGTCACTCAGTGGCACTGCCAGGACTCGGCAACATGCGCTTCGGACTCCGTTCGAAGTCGGTAGAGAACGTAAACGACGTGAAGGCGTCTCTCATCACAAGCCGACGCATCATCTTCATCCCTTCTGTCGATCTGAAGGACGAACTGGCTAAAACGGCAGTTCAGATTACCTGCTACGACCGCAACGGCGAACTGGCGAAGCGTGTGACTACCGATGCCGGCGAAGTTGAAGACCCAGAAGGTGACGAGACTGGCGAGTCTGACGGCAAGACCGATGGTTCTAACGAAAACCAAAACCAAAACGAAAACCAAAACGAAAACGGCGGTAGCACTAACCCTGAACCAGGAACCGTGAACCCTGAACCAGGCAATGGCGGAGGTGGCGGCACCGAAGATGGCACTGACGAGAGCTAAGCAAGGTGAAAGTTGACAGGTGACAGGTGACAGTTAGCCCCCAACCCCCAAAGGGGGCTAACTTTCTCAAGTCACACGGAAATCACGGAAACCACGGAAATAGTTCTTTGAAAAAAAACTAAATAACCCCTTTCTGAGATAGAAGACTCTGACGAGTTCTTAACGCTATCAGCAACAATCCTGCTTGTGTGCAAGCACCCAGACAGTCTTATTTCTGACATCGTTACCCTTTCAGGGGATTCTATCTCATCAAGGAAAAAAACAGAAAAAACAATTTTGAAGTGAACCCAGAAAGTTGGACACAACTTAAAGGTTCAAATGAGTAAAGAATTTAGTTTAGAAGAAAAGTTGTCCGCAATTGGGTTAGTCTACCAAGGCGAGTCAGCCC